>VMBT01000168.1_pt1 | contig 43991 bp, 59 predicted proteins | sample 4404301 | NCBI WGS metagenome assembly VMBT01 (sample SAMN12238535, study PRJNA552566) | marine metagenome | isolation source: Coastal seawater | place: USA: coastal Georgia, Sapelo Island | collected 2008-08/2009-08
TGTTACTTCAATTATTGAAGGTGGTGAAATTATTCAACCACTGACTGATAGGATTTTAGGTCGTGTCATTGCTGAGCCTATCCATGACTTGGATGGCAACGTTTTATTTGAAGTTGGTACTATGTTAGATGAGGATGCTGTAGATGCAATTGAGTCTCTAAATTTATCATCTTTGAATGTAAGATCACCAATGACCTGTGAAGCAAGCATTGGCGTTTGTGCTAAATGTTATGGAAGGGATCTAGCTAGAGGACACCTTGTTCATAGAGGTGAAGCTGTAGGTGTTGTTGCTGCTCAATCTATTGGAGAGCCGGGCACTCAGTTAACTATGCGTACTTTCCATATTGGTGGAGCTGCTTCAAGCTCTTCGGAAGATAATGCTATTTATAATAAGAACCCAGGAACCGTTAAATTTTCCGAGGATATTAAAACAGTAATAAATAAGGATAAATTGCATGTTGTAATTTCTAGAAATGCTGAGTGTATTATGGAAGATGCCAATGGCAGAATTACTGAACAATACAAAGTGCCATATGGTGCAACTCTTGAGGTTAGCAATGGAAGCGAGCTAGATGCTGATATCAAAATAGCTTCATGGGATCCATACACAAGACCTATTATTACTGAGACATCGGGTAAAATTAAATTCACAGATATTGAAGATGGCGTTACAGTAAGATCTCAAACTGATGATTTAACTGGCTTAAGCAGTATTGAAATTATAGATGTTGCTGAAAGACCATCTGCTGGCAAAGATCTTAGTCCATCTGTTTCTATTGTAGATGGCAAGGGTAAAGTTGTTTTAGTAGGTGACTTTAAAGCTCCTGCAACATATCCGTTACCATCATCAGCCTTAATCAATCTACAAGATGGACAAAAGATTACTGCTGGTGAAGTTATTGCAAGAATACCAGTAGTTGCGTCAAAAACTAAAGATATTACTGGTGGTCTTCCAAGAGTTGCTGATCTATTTGAGGCTAGAACGCCAAAAGATGCTGCAATATTAGCTGAAGAAACTGGGCTAGTATCATTTGGAAAAGAAACTAAAGGAAAAGTAAGATTGGTTATTACACCTGAAGGCGCATCTAAGAAAGCTGATACTGTTGAGATGTTGATACCAAAACATAGAACATTAACAGTATTTGAGGGTGAGAGAGTTTCAAAAGGAGATATTATCTCTGATGGACCATATAGCCCTCATGACATTCTTAGATTGAAGGGTGTAAGAGAATTAACAAATTTCATTGTTAATGAAATTCAAGAGGTCTATAGACTTCAAGGTGTATCTATAAATGATAAACATATTGAAACTATCTTAAGACAAATGCTTAGAAAAGCGCTTGTTACTGATGGAGGAGATTCTAAATTTATTAAAGGCGATCAGGTAGATTATGCAGAATTGCTTGAGGAAAATGATAAGGTTAATTCTAATGGCCTAAATCCTGCTGAATATGAAAGAGTACTACTAGGAATAACAAAAGCTTCTCTTGCAACAACATCATTTATTTCAGCTGCTTCATTCCAAGAAACAACTAGAGTTCTTACAGAGGCTGCTGTAACAGGTAAGCAAGATCAATTAAGAGGTCTTAAAGAGAATGTTGTTGTTGGTAGGTTAATTCCTGCTGGAACAGGAATGGAATTCCATGACAAATTAAGAAGCAAAAAACATGGGGAACTTGAAGAGCAAACATTATCAGCTGATGATATTGAAGAAGCTCTAAGACAGGAACTTCAAGAAAATGAGGAATAATATTGACCGCGAGCTATAGTCTCTATAAAATCGCGGCCAACAATAAGAAAAATAAATTATGGCAACAATAAATCAATTAGTAAAAAAGTCTAGAAAGCCTAAGGTTAAAAAGACAGATGTTCCAGCTCTAAAAGCATGCCCTCAGAGAAGAGGTGTTTGTACTAGGGTTTATACAACAACACCTAAAAAGCCAAATTCTGCGCTTCGAAAAGTTTGTAGGGTAAGGTTAACAAGTGGTTTTGAGGTCACATCATATATTGGTGGAGAAGGTCATAATTTACAGGAACACTCATTGGTTTTAATTAGAGGTGGAAGAGTCAAGGATTTACCAGGTGTTCGATATCACACAGTTAGAGGTACTTTAGATACTTCAGGTGTCGCAAATAGAAAACAACGAAGATCTAAATATGGAGCCAAAAAGGGTAAATAAGTATGCCAAGAAGAAGAAGTCCAGAAAAACGTAAAGTCCTTCCTGATCCTAAATTCAAGGATGTGATTCTAGCAAAATTCATGAATAATTTGATGAAGGATGGAAAAAAATCTGTTGCTGAAAAAATTGTTTATGGTGCTTTTGATCAAATAACAAAGGTATCTAAGGAAGATCCACTAGACATATTTAATAAAGCATTAAATGAAGTCAGTCCTGTTGTTGAGGTAAAGTCTAGAAGAGTTGGTGGTGCTACTTATCAGGTGCCTGTAGAAATAAGACCAGCTAGAAGACAAGCTTTAGCAATGAGATGGATTGTTGATGCTGCAAGAAAAAGAAACGAAAAATCTATGCATCTTAGATTAGCTGCAGAACTACAAGATGCTTCTCAAAAAAAAGGTAATGCTGTTAGAAAAAAAGAAGAAGTTCATAAGATGGCAGAGTCTAACAAAGCTTTCTCTCATTTCAGATTTTAATCGGTAAAAGATTATGGCAAGACAAACTCAGTTAAATAAGTATAGAAATATTGGTATATGTGCTCACGTTGATGCTGGAAAAACAACCACAACAGAAAGAGTGCTTTTTTATACAGGACTATCTCATAAAATAGGTGAGGTGCATGATGGTGCTGCAACCATGGATTGGATGGAGCAAGAGCAAGAAAGAGGAATTACAATTACATCAGCTGCAACTACTTGTTTTTGGAGTGGTATGGAAAGTCAGTATCCTCAGCATAGAATTAATATTATTGATACACCTGGTCACGTTGACTTTACAATTGAAGTTGAAAGATCTTTAAGAGTACTAGATGGTGCTGTAGTGGTATTTTGTGGCAGTTCTGGTGTAGAACCTCAATCAGAAACAGTTTGGAGACAAGCAAATAGATATGAAGTTCCTCGTATTGTATTTGTCAATAAAATGGACAGAGCAGGAGCTGACTTTGATAGGGTAGTTGATCAAATCAAAGATAGGTTAGGAGCTAATATAATACCTATTCAATATAATATTGGTGCTGAAGAGGATTTTAAAGGTGTAATAGATCTTATTAATATGAGAGCTATATATTGGAATGAAGATGATCAAGGCTTAACATTTGAATCCAAAGAAATTCCAGCAGAACTTCAAGATAGAACCAATAAATTGAGAGAAGAAATGGTTGAAGCTGCAGCTGAAGCCAATGAAGAACTTATGGAAGCATATCTTGAGTCAGGAGATTTATCAGTAGATCAAATAAAAGAAGGTTTAAGAATTAGGAGCTTAGCTAATGAGGTTGTTTTGGCATTATGCGGTTCAGCTTTTAAAAATAAAGGAGTTCAAGCTGTTTTGGATGCAGTTATTGACTTTTTGCCAGCTCCAGATGAAGTTGCAGCAATTAAAGGTGTGATACCAAATGTTTCTGAAGAAAACGAAGAAGAAGACTCAAGGAGTTCTAGTGATGAGGAGCCATTCTCAGCTTTAGCTTTTAAAATTGCTACCGACCCTTTTGTAGGTACTTTAACTTTTATAAGAGTTTATTCTGGTGTCCTTTCTGTAGGTGATGGAGTAATGAATTCAACCAAAACCAGAAAAGAAAGAGTTGGAAGAATGGTGCAAATGCATTCTAATAATAGAGAAGAAATTAAAGAAGTGAGAGCTGGTGATATAGCTGCTTGTATCGGTTTAAAGGATATTACAACAGGCGATACCTTATGTGATTTAAATAAACCAATTGTTTTAGAAAGAATGGACTTTCCTGAACCAGTAATATCTGTTGCAGTTGAACCTAAATCAAAACAAGATCAAGAAAAAATGTCTTTAGCATTAGGTAAACTTGCTCAAGAAGATCCATCATTTAGAGTTCACTCTGATGAAGATTCAGGTCAAACAATTATTTCTGGAATGGGAGAACTTCATCTTGATGTTTTAGTTGATAGGATGAAAAGGGAGTTTTCTGTAGAAGCTAACATTGGTAAACCACAGGTGGCTTATAGAGAGACTATTAAAGAAGCTATTGATATTGAAGGTAAGTTTGTTAGACAGAGTGGTGGTAAGGGTCAGTATGGCCATGTATGGTTAAAACTAGAACCACTTGGTTTAGATGATGAATACGAATTTGTTGACAAAATTGTTGGTGGTGTAGTTCCAAAAGAATATATTCCTGCCGTTGATAAGGGTATTCAAGAACAAATGCAAAACGGCGTTATTGCTGGCTACCCATTACTAGCATTAAGAGCAACTTTATACGATGGTTCATATCATGATGTGGATTCAAGTGAGATGGCATTTAAAATAGCTGGCTCTATGGCATTAAAAGAAGGAGCTTTAAAGGCAAAACCAGCTCTCCTAGAGCCTGTCATGAAAGTTGTTGTGGTCACGCCCGAAGAGCATATGGGTGATGTAGTTGGTGACCTCAATAGGCGAAGAGGAATAATTTTAGGAATGGATGAAATACCATCAGGAAAAGAGGTGTCATCAGAAGTTCCGCTAGCTGAAATGTTTGGTTATGCAACTGATTTACGTTCAGCTACACAGGGTAGAGCAACCTTTACTATGGAATTTTTAAAGTACGGTGAAGTTCCAAGTAATATTGCTGAAGAAATAAAAGCATCTTAATAATTTTTTGCTGTCATTTTTTGTTGACAGTATGCTTTAAAGGGGCTTAGAATACGCCACATTTTGCGAAAATCGCATGATGTAGTTATAAAACATAATAGGTAAAAAATGGAAAATCAATCTATAAGAATTAGATTAAAAGCGTTTGATTACAGGTTAATTGATGCTTCGGCTAAATTAATAGTTGAAACTGTTAAAAAAACAGGTGCAGTTGTAAAAGGCCCAATTCCTTTACCTATTAAAAAAGAAAGAACAACAGTATTAATTTCTCCGCATAAAGATAAAGATGCAAGAGATCAGTATGAGATTGTTACTTATAAAAGATTAATGGATATTGTTGAGCCTACTGATAAAACAGTTGATGCTCTAATGAAACTTGACCTTTCATCAGGGGTCGATGTTCAAATAAGTATAGGACAGCAATAACCAAGTTTAACGCAATTGCGGCCATAGAGGGTAAAGCCCCGTAAATAGGAGAGAACATTGAGCATAGGCTTAATAGGAACAAAATCTGGAATGTCACGACTTTTCACTGAAGAGGGTCAATCTATCCCAGTAACTGCAATATCAATTGCAGGTAATTTCATTTCTGATATAAAAACTTCTGAAAGAGATGGGTACGAAGCTTTAGTTGTATCAAAAATTAAAAAATCTAACAACAGAAATAAATCTCAAGTTGAATACTTCAAGAAAAGAGATATTCAGCCTGGTATCCTTGCTGAATTTAAGACTAAAGATATTGATGATCATCAAATTGGTTCACATCTAACTGCCGATATTTTTGAAATCGGTCAATATGTTGATGTAACAGGAACATCTAAGGGTAAAGGTTATGCGGGTGTTATAAAAAGGCACAATTTTAAAATGCAAGATGCCACTCATGGTAACTCTCTTGCTCACAGAGCTCATGGATCAATTGGTCAATGCCAAACACCAGGAAGAGTCTGGAAGGGTAAAAAAATGTCAGGCCATATGGGTAATGTTCAAAAAACTATTCAGAGTCTTGAAATAGTTGAGCTTGATAAAGAAAACAACTTAATTTTTGTAAAAGGATCTATTCCTGGATTTAATGGATCAACTGTAAAAATTAAACCATCTATTAAAAAATCATGAAAATAAATTTACTATCAACTGAAAATAGCAAAGGTATTGATATACCTGAGTCAGTATTTGGTAAAGATTTTAATGAATCTTTAATCCATCAAGTAGTTGTAAGCTACCTAGCTGGTGCAAGACAGGGCTCTGCAAAGCAAAAAAATAGATCAGAAGTAAGAGGTGGCGGTAAGAAGCCATATAGACAAAAAGGTACTGGTAGAGCAAGAGCTGGTACTATTAGAAGTCCATTATGGAGAGGCGGAGGAGTAACTTTTGCTTCACGTCCAAGAGATTTCTCTAAAAAAGTTAATAAAAAAATGTATAGAGCAGCAATACGCTCTATTTTTTCAGAATTGTTAAGACAAGATAGGCTTGTTGCAATAGAAAAGCCTGTTTTAGAAAAACCAAAAACAAAAGAAATTGCAAAACTATTAAAAGAGTTTTCATTAAGTAAAGTTTTAATAATTACAGATGAGTTAGATATCAATCTATATCTATCTGCAAGAAATATACCTAATGTTGATGTAATAACTGTGCAAGAAATAAATCCAGTTATTTTAATCAAAGCTAATAAAGTTGCAGTTACTGAAGATGCTCTAAAATTAATTGAGGAGAGAATTAATGCATAAAGAAAAATTATATACATTAATTAAGTCTCCAATGATTACTGAAAAATCAGCAAGAGCTGCCGATCTTAACAAACAGTATGTTTTTAAGGTTGATCTTGATTCTAATAAAAGAGAGATTAAAAAAGCTGTAGAAGAACTTTTTAAGGTAGAAGTTTTAAAAGTAACCACATCTATTGTTAAAGGTAAAACTAAAAGAAATAGATTTGGAACATACAAAAGATCAGACTATAAGAAAGCTTTTGTTACTTTAGGTAAGGATTCTGAAATTCAATTTGAGGGTATAAATTAAAATGGCAGTTATTAAAGCTAAACCAACTAGCCCAGGTCGACGGGGCGTAGTTTCTGTAAAAAGAGATTTATATAAAGGTAAGCCTTGGAAGTCTTTAGTTGTATCTAAATCTAAAAATGGCGGAAGAAATAATAATGGAAGAATTACTGTAAGGCATCAAGGTGGCGGACATAAACAACATTATAGAATTATAGATTTCAAGAGAGATAAATTTGATATACCGGCAATTGTTGAAAGGCTTGAGTATGATCCTAATAGATCAGCTAACATCGCACTATTAAAATATGCTGATGGTGAGAGAAGGTATATTATTGCACCATCCAAATTAAAGGTTGGCGATAAAGTGGTTTCAGGTGACAACTGTGAAATAAAAGTTGGTAATTCAATGAAGTTAAAAGATATTCCTCTTGGAACAAATATCCATTGTGTTGAGCTTAAACCAATGAAGGGTGCTCAACTTGCAAGAAGCGCAGGAACATCTGCAAGATTGGTTGCAAAAGAGGGAATATATGCAACCTTAAGACTACAATCTGGTGAAACAAGAAAGGTTTTATGGGAATGTAGAGCAACTCTTGGTGTTGTTTCAAATCAAGAAAATAATTTGAAATCTCTTGGTAAAGCTGGTGCTAAACGTTGGAGAGGTGTGAGGCCTACTGTTAGAGGTGTTGCAATGAACCCAGTTGATCATCCACATGGTGGTGGTGAGGGTAGAACTTCAGGTGGAAGACATCCATCTACACCATGGGGTAAACCAACAAAAGGATATAAAACAAGAAAAAATCAAAGAACTAATGATTTAATCATTAGAAGAAGGGGTAGTAAAAAATAATCATGCCTAGATCATTAAAAAAAGGACCATTTGTTGATATTTCTTTAGAAAAGAAAGTAGAAGCGGCTATTGCTTCAAACGATAAAAGACCAATCAAGACTTGGTCAAGAAGATCAATGGTTACACCACAAATGGTTGGTTTAACCATATCTGTTCACAATGGTAGACAACATGTACCAGTATACGTAAACGAAGATATGGTTGGTCATAAGCTTGGTGAATTTGCTATTACCAGAACATTTAAAATGCATTCAGGCGATAGGAAGGCAAAATAATGGAAACAAGAGCATATTTAAAAGGAACTAGATTATCACCTCAAAAAGCAGGGCTTGTTGCCAATGCTGTTAGAGGAAAATCAGTTCATGAGGCAATGGACTTTCTATCATTTAGCAAACAGAAAGGTGCAGCAATAATAAAAAAATTGCTTGAATCAGCAATCGCTAATGCAGAACATAATGATAAGGCTGATATTGACACTCTTGGTATTAAAACAATAATCGTTAACCAAGGTATGAGGCTTAAAAGAATGAAGCCTAGAGCAAGAGGTAGAGCAGATAGAATAGTTAAGCCTACTTGTCATATTGAGATAATTCTTTCGGATGAGGTGAAGTAATGGGACAAAAAGTAAACCCACATGGTTTTAGATTAGGAATTATCAAAAAACAAAATGCTAACTGGTATGCTAAAGGTAAAGCATTTAAAGATAATCTTATACAAGATCTTAAGGTAAGAGAGTTTTTTTCAAAAAGACTTAAACATTCTTCTATAAGTAAAATTGAATTAGAAAGAAGTGCAGAAAACTTTGTAGTAACTATCCACACTTCTAGACCAGGAATCATTATTGGTAAGCGTGGAGAAGAAATAGAAAATCTTAAAGCTGCAGTTAGCAAAATAGTCCAGCAAACAACTCAAATAAATATCAAAGAAGTAAAAAAACCTGATCTAGATGCAACAATTTTAGCTGAAAGTGTTGCCCAACAGCTTGAAAGAAGGGTCATGTTTAGAAGAGCAATGAAAAGAGTAGTTCAAAGCGCATTAAGGCAGAGCGCAAAAGGGGTTAGGGTTGAAGTCTCAGGAAGATTAAATGGTGCTGAGATTGCAAGAACTGAATGGTACAGAGAAGGTAGAGTTCCATTGCATACACTTAGAGCAGATATAGATTACGGTACTGCAGAAGCATTAACTACTTATGGAATTATTGGAGTTAAAGTGTGGGTATTCAAAGGTGAAACCACTGTTGATCCATATAAAGAAGATCAAGGAATAAATTAAGATGTTACAGCCAAGACAAACTAAATATAGAAAGATGCACAAAGGCAGAAATAGAGGCCTTGCACAAAATGGTAATACTATTGCATTTGGTAGATTTGGATTAGTTGCATCTGGAAGAGGAAGAATAACTGCTAGACAAATTGAAGCTGCTAGGCGTGCTATGACAAGGCATATAAAAAGAGGCGGTAATATTTGGATAAGAATATTTCCTGATAAACCTATTACTAAAAAACCTCTTGAGGTAAGAATGGGTAAAGGTAAAGGTAACGTTGAATATTGGGTAAGCCTTGTTCAACCAGGAAAAGTAATGTTTGAAATGGCTGGTGTAGAAGAAAGCTTAGCAAGAGAAGCATTTAAACTCGCGAGTGCAAAACTACCAGTTAAAACACATTTTTTAAGCAAGGATATATAAATGAGCAAGGAAGTATCTGAATTAAGAAACAAAAGTGTTGCTGATCTTGAAAAAGAATTGATAGCTACTAGAGAAGATCAATTTAACTTAAGAATGAAGCATAGAACTGGTCAGTTAAATGAAACAAACAAGCTTGCAGTTGCTAAGAAGAAAATTGCAAGAATTAAAACTTTGATAACAGAAAAAAAAGTAGAGGATAGTAAGTAATGAGCGAATCAAATCCAAGAGTATTAACTGGAGTTGTTACATCAAACAAAGCTGATAAAACAATTACAGTTAAAATTGAGAGAAAGGTTAAGCATCCTTTATATGGAAAGATTGTGAAAGTTTCTAGTAAAGTCCATGCCCACGATGAGCTAAATAAAGCACAAGAGGGTGACACTGTAACCGTAAAAGAATGTAGACCAATTTCAAAATCTAAGACATGGATACTAGTTGATGAGCTTGATAACGGTAACATTTCTGAGGAGACAGCATAATGATACAGATGCAATCATTATTAAAAATTGCAGATAATAGCGGAGCTAGAACTGTAATGTGTATTAAGGTCCTAGGTGGCTCTAAAAGAAGATATGCAAATATTGGTGATGTAATTAAGGTTGCAGTTCGAGAGGCTATACCTACAGGTAAAGTGAAAAAAGGGCAGGTCGTAGATGCATTAATTGTTAGAACCAAAAAAGGTGTTAGAAGAAGAGATGGCTCATTAATTAAATTTGATGAAAACGCTGCTGTTCTTATAAATAGCTCTAAAGCACCAATTGGTACAAGGGTTTTTGGACCAGTGACAAGAGAGTTAAGAGATGGAAAGCATATGAAAATTTTATCTTTAGCTCCTGAGGTATTGTAAAGATGAATAATATTTCAACAAAACTGAAAGCTGGTGATGAAGTAATAGTAATTGCTGGAAAAGATATTGGTAAAAAAGGAACATTGAGACAAATTCTTAAAGCAAAAAATAGAGGAATCGTTACAGGTATTAATATGGTAAAGAAACATACTAGACCTAATCCTGATATGGGAATTACTGGAGGAATTGTTGAGCAAGAAGCTCCAATTAATCTTTCTAATCTTGCTATATGGAATCCTAAATCAAAATCAAAAGATAAAATTAAAGTTTCTGAAGATAAAAACGGAAAAAAAATAAGATTGTTTAAATCAGATAATAAAGAGATTAAATAATGGCAAATTTAAAACAAAGATTTAATGAGGAATTAGTGCCTGTATTAAAGGATAAGCTAGGATTATCCAATGTTATGGCTGTTCCTAGATTGTCAAAAGTTGTTATCAATATGGGTGTTGGTGAGGCAGCAAATGATAAAAAGCATTTACAGTCTGCATTAGAAAACTTGACCGTAATAGCAGGTCAAAAGCCGGTTACTACAACCGCAAGAAAATCTGTTGCAAGTTTTAAAATTAGGGAGGGCTGGCCATTAGGATGCAAAGTAACCTTAAGAGGTGAAAAAATGTATGATTTTATTGAACGTTTAATAAATATAGCTATACCTCGTGAAAGAGATTTTAGGGGTTTAAACAGCAAGTCATTTGATGGACAAGGCAATTACTCTTTTGGCATAAAAGAGCAGATTATTTTTCCAGAAATTAATTATGACAATATCGATAATATCAGAGGCATGGATGTCTGTATTAACACTACTGCTAAAAATAAAGATGAAGCTAAGGCTTTATTAGAAGTATTAGATTTTCCATTTAAGAAATAAAGAGGTAAATAATGGCAAAAAAATCAATGATAGCAAGAGAGCACAAGAGGATTAAAACAGTTGCTCAATATGCTGAAAAGAGAGCTAAACTCAAAGCAACTATGAGTGATATGAGTTTATCGAGCGAAGAAAGATACGAAGCTAGAAAGCAGTTTCAAAAGCTTCCTAGAAATGCTAGTCCATCAAGAGTGGTTAGAAGGTGTCAAATAACAGGTAGACCTCATGCTGTTTATAGAAAATTTGGCTTAAGCAGAATTAAACTTAGGGAGGCCGCAATGAGAGGCGACATTCCTGGGTTGGTAAAATCAAGTTGGTAAAAATATTATGAGTTTTCAAGATCCTATATCAGATTGTTTAACAAGAATTAGAAATGGCTTAATGCGTGGTAAAGATTATGTAGATGCACCATATTCAGCTATGAAATATCAATTAGTTGATGTTTTAGTAAAAGAAGGTTACCTGAAGGGCTGTGAAAAAGATGAAAATGATGGAAAGCCGATTTTAAGAATTAACCTTAAATATTTTAATGAAAAGCCTGTGATAAGAAGCTTAAAAAGAATTAGCAAGCCTAGTTTAAGAAAATATTCATCTGCATCTGATCTAGGACTTGTTAAAGATGGATTAGGCGCATATATCATTTCAACCAATCAAGGCCTTATGACAGATAAAGATGCAAGGTCTAAGAATGTTGGTGGCGAAATTCTCTGTGAGGTATTTTAATGTCTAGAGTAGCTAAATCACCTATTTCAATATTAGATGGCGTTAATGTTGAGCTTTTAGATAACGTTGTAAATGTAAAAGGTAAATTAGGTGAATTATCATTTGAATTGCCTGAATCTATTTCTATTGAAATTGAGGACTCAACAATATCAGTTAAATATAACGAAGATATACAGTCTTCAGTCGCGCTAGGCGGGACGACAAGATCTCTAATTAATAACATGATTCTTGGTGTATCAAGTGGATTTGAAAAGAAATTAGAACTAAAAGGTGTTGGTTATAGGGCTAAAGCATCTGGCAAGTTATTAGAGCTAACTCTTGGGTTCTCTCACCCTGTAAAATATCAACTTCCTGAAGAGGTTAATGTTGAAACACCATCGCAGACAGAAATTATTTTAAAAAGTCACAATAAACAAATTTTAGGGCAAGCAGCAGCAGAAATAAGAGCATTTAGGCCACCCGAACCATATAAAGGTAAGGGCGTTAGGTATGCTGATGAAGTGATTATTAGAAAAGAAGCTAAGAAAGCAGCAGGAGGAGCTTAAATTGGGAATTAAAAATACATCTAGACTCAGAAGAGCAAGAAAAACTAGATTAAGAATTAAAGATCAAGATTTACATAGACTAACAGTTTATAAATCATCTAAGCATTTTTATGCTCAAATTTTTGATAGCTCAGGATCTACAGTTGTTGCTTCAGCCTCTACTAATGAAAAAGATTCTGGTTTAAAGAATAATGTTCAGGCTGCTGAAGAAATTGGTAAAACAATTGCTGAAAGAGCAATGAAAAATGGTGTCAAAAATGTTGTTTTTGATAGATCTGGATATAAATATCATGGCAGAGTAAAAGCGCTAGCAGAATCAGCAAGAGCAGCAGGATTGGAGTTCTAATAATGAGTGAAGTTAATTTAAATAATCAACAACAAGATACGCTTGAAGAAAAGCTTGTTCAGGTAAATAGAGTTGCAAAAGTAGTTAAGGGTGGTCGAATATTTGGTTTCACTGCCTTAACAGTAGTTGGCGATGGTAATGGAAGAGTTGGTTTTGGTAGAGGAAAAGCCAAAGAAGTACCAATTGCTATTCAAAAGGCTATGGAGGATGCAAGAAGAAGTCTAGTTGATGTTGAATTGAACGGATCAACTCTATGGTATCCAGTTAAGGCTAAACATGGTTCTGCTAATGTATATATGCAACCAGCTTCAGAAGGTACAGGTATTATTGCAGGTGGTGCAATGAGAGCTGTACTTGAGCTAGCAGGTGTTCAGAATGTTTTAGCAAAATGTTATGGATCAACAAACCCAGTAAATGTTGTGAGAGCAACAATAAATGCACTGAGCAAAATGGAATCTCCTGAATCAGTAGCAATGAGAAGGGGTAAAACAGTAGAACAGATATCATGAGTGAAAATAAAACAATAAAAATTAAACTTATTAAAAGTGGAATAGGAAGAATGAAGTCTCATAAGCTGTGTATTAAAGGGCTTGGATTTAAAAAATTAAATCAGACTGTTGCAGTTCAAGATACTCCATCAAATAGAGGCATGATTAATAAAATCTCAGATATGGTTGAAATACAGGATAACTAAAATGGTTAATGCAGAAGAAAATAAATTATCTTTAAATACACTTGCTAATTCAGGTACTAAGAAAAATAGAAAGCGTGTTGGTAGAGGTATAGGATCTGGATTGGGCAAAACTGCTGGTCGAGGTCATAAAGGACAAAAATCAAGATCTGGTGGGGGAGTAAGGTTAGGTTTTGAGGGTGGTCAAATGCCACTTCAACAAAGACTTCCTAAATTCGGTTTCTCATCAAGAGTCAATAACTCTTTCAAAGAAGTTAATGTAAAAAATATTGATGGATTAGAGATTGTCTCCTTAGAGTCATTAAAAGAAAAAAAGATAATTCCAAATAGAATTACAAAAGTAAAAATTTTTGGAACACATGAACTGCAATCAAAAATTACAGTTAAAGGAATAAAAGTAACTAAAGGTGCAAAAGAATCAATTGAAAAAGCTGGAGGCGCTGTAGAAGAGTAATTATGGCTGAGCAAAATACAGGCATGAGCGATCTATGGAAGAGAATTAGATTTGTCTTGATGGCTATTATTGTCTACAGGATTGGTACACATATTCCAATACCTGGAATTGATCCTGACAGGTTGGCTGAATTATTCGATCAAAATCAAGGGACAATTCTTGATATGTTTAATTTATTCTCTGGTGGCGCCCTTGAAAGAATGAGTATCTTTGCTTTAAATGTTATTCCTTACATTTCAGCTGCTATTATTATGCAGCTCTTTTCTAATTCCATCCCATATCTACAAGAGCTTAAAAAAGATGGTCAAGCTGGAAGGAATAAAATTACACAATTTACTAGATATGGAACTGTTTTACTTGCCTTTATACAAGCATCAGCTCTAGCAGTGACCTTATCAAATAGTGGTTTAGCTTATAATCCTGGTACAAGTTTTCTTGTTTCAGCAGTTTTTGCAGTAGTAGCAGGAACAGTTTTTTTAATGTGGTTAGGAGAACAAGTTTCAGAAAGAGGCATAGGTAATGGTATATCAATAATCATTGCAACCAGTATTTTGACAGGTATACCTGGCGCAATAGCGCAATCTTTAGAACAGGCAAGGCAAGGCGATTTAAATATCTTGTTATTAATTGGTATTGGTGTATTAGCTCTAGTTGTTATAGCTGTTGTTGTATTTATAGAAAGAGGCCAAAGAAGAATCGTTGTGAATTATGCTCAAAGACAACAGGGCAGACGTTTAATGCAAGCACAATCAAGTCATTTGCCATTTAAAGTCAATATGGCTGGCGTTATACCAGCTATTTTTGCAAGTACATTTTTATTGTTCCCTGCATCGCTTTCAACATGGTTTGGACAGAATGAATCTCTTGGATTTTTGCAATCAATTTCGTTAGCTTTAAATCCAGGACAGCCTTTATATATTCTTGTATTTGCTGCTCTCATTATTTCTTTTTGCTTTATCTGGTTGGCCCTGACTTTTAACACAAGAGAGGTATCAGATAACTTAAAAAGATCTGGTGCATATATTGCTGGCATAAGACCTGGAGAGCAAACAGCAAATTACATTGATAATGTATTGGCTAGACTAACAGTATTTGGAGCAATTTATTTAACATTAATATGTTTATTGCCACTAGCGTTAATAAATTTTGCAGGAGTTTCTTTTTATTTTGGTGGCACTTCGGTCTTGATTGTTGTGGTGGTATTGATGGATTTTATGGCACAAGTTCAATCTCATTTGATGTCAACACAATATGCATCTTTGATGAAAAAGGCAAATTTAAAAAATTTTAAAAGATAATAGTTATGAAAGTTAAAGCATCAGTAAAGAAAATATGTCGGAATTGTAAGATTGTTAGAAGAAACGGAGTTCTTTTTGTTATATGCAAATCTGATCAAAAACATAAACAGAGGCAAGGTTAAATATGGCTAGGATTGCAGGAGTAAATGTACCTGAAAACAAACACGTAGAGATTTCACTTACACATATATTTGGAATTGGCAGGAAAACTGCACAAACTATATGTGAAGAGCTTAAGATAGATTATACAAGAAAAGTATCTGATCTATCTGAAGATGAGGTTGAACAATTAAGAACAGCTATTGGTAATTATGTTGTTGAGGGTGATTTAAGAAGAAATATTTCTACTAATATTAAAAGACTAATGGACTTAGGAAGTTATAGAGGTATTAGACACAGAAGAAAACTTCCAACTCGAGGTCAAAGAACTAAAACTAATGCAAGAACAAGAAAAGGCGCCAAGAAGCCTATGAGAGGATAATAATGGCAGGTAAAAAAGCAAAAAAAATAGTTACAGATGGTGTTGCTCATATTCATGCATCTTTTAACAATACAATAATTACGATTACTGATAAACAAGGTAATGCAGTATGTTGGGGAACCTCAGGGGGCTCAGGTTTTAAAGGTTCTAGAAAAAGCACTCCATTTGCAGCTCAGGTTGCTGCAGAAAAGGTAGGCAATACTGCAAAAGAAGAATTTGGAATGATTAATTTAGATGTAAAAGTTAAGGGTCCTGGTGGTGGAAGAGAATCTGCTATTAGATCTTTAAATGCGTGTGGGTTAAAGATAAAAAGTATTACAGATGTAACACCATTGCCACATAATGGATGCAGACCATCTAAGAAAAGAAGGGTTTAAGGAGATTTAAATGGCTAGATATAGAGGACCATCTTTAAGATTATCAAGAAGAGAAGGAACTGATCTTTACTTAAAAAGTGGCATTAGAGCAATCGAATCAAAATGTAACATGGATACAGCTCCAGGTGTACATGGAGCAAGAAGAGGTAGGCTTTCAGATTATGGTCTCCAGTTACGAGAAAAACAAAAAGTGAGAAGAATTTATGGTGTTCTTGAAAAGCAGTTTAGAAATTATTATAAAAAAGCTGCTGCTATGAAGGGCAATACAGGTGAAAATCTTCTTTCGCTCTTAGAAAAAAGACTTGATAACGTTGTGTACAGAATGGGATTTGGCTCTACAAGAGCAGAAGCTAGGCAGTTAGTTTCTCATAAAGCGCTCAAAGTTAATGGTAAAGTTGTAAATATCGCGTCTTATCAAGTACAACCTGGCGATGAAGTGGAAATTAGAGAAAGAAAAAAAGGCCAGCTTAGAATTCAAGCATCATTAAAGATTGCTGCAACAAGAGAAGCTTGTGAATGGCTTGAAGTTGATGATAAAAATTTAAAAGGAGTATTTAAAGCAGTTCCTGATAGAGCTGATTTGGGTACAGAAATTAACGAAAATCTTATTGTTGAGCTTTACTCAAAATAAATAAAGGCGGATAGAATTATGCAAACATCAGTAATAGACTTATTAGTACCAACTGAAATACAAGTAGATGATATTTCACCAACCCTATCTAAAGTTACTTTAGAGCCTTTAGAAAGAGGTTTCGGGCATACTCTTGGTAATGCGTTAAGAAGAATATTATTATCCTCGATGCCTGGAGCGGCAATCACTGACGTGGTAATTGATGGTATATCACATGAATATAGCACTATAGAGGGTGTTAGAGAGGATGTTATTGACATCCTGCTTAATTTAAAAGAGTTACCTGTTAAAGTTATCGAGGGAAATGCAGCTGAAATAACACTTGATGTTACTGGTCCTTGCGATGTAACAGCAGCTTCTTTTGAAGTTCCTGGTAATGTTGAATTAGTTGATCAAGATTTTCACGTTGCATCTATAGTTGATAAAGTTAATTTAAAGATGACTCTCGTAGTGAAAACTGGAAGAGGTTACGAGCCAGCAGATTTAAGAGATGATGAAGATAGAGTGGTTGGAGGATTAAAAATTGATGCTTCCTATAGTCCAGTTAAAAGAGTTTCTTATAATGTTGATAATGCTAGATTTGAAAAGAGAACAGACCTTGATAAATTATTAATAGAGCTTGAAACAGACGGAACATTAGATCCTAAAATGGCTATAGAGCACAGTGCGACTATTCTTCAACAGCAATTAGCAGCATTTGTTGACTTAGATGCAATAGCAGAACAAGAGGCAAAGAAAGAACAAAATGACTTTGATCCATTATTATTAAGATCAATTGAAGAGCTTGAATTAACGGTTAGATCTACTAACTGTCTTAAAGCTGAAAGTATATTCTTAATAGGAGATTTAATACATAAAACAGAGTTTGATTTATTGAAAACTCCTAATTTAGGTAAAAAATCATTGAATGAAATTAAAGATGTACTTGCTTCAAAAGAGCTCTCTTTAGGTATGAATGTTGAGAACTGGCCACCAGTAGGATAAAAAATGAGACATAGAAAAAAAGGAAGAAAACTAAATCGTAATTCCGCTCATAGAAAAGCTTTACTAAAAAACTTAGCTATAGCTTTAATAGAAAGGGAAGTTATTAGAACTACAGTGCCTAAAGCAAAGGAGCTCAGAGCATTTATTGAACCATTAATAACTCTTGCTAAGGATGATACTGTTGCAAACAGAAGATTAGCATTCAATAAACTTAGATCTGATGAAGCAGTTGGCAAACTTTTTACTTCAGTTGCAGTTAACGCTAAAGATAGAAATGGCGGATACACAAGAATTATCAAAGCTGGTTTCAGGCCTGGAGATAAAGCAGACATGGCTTATATGGAGCTCGTTGATCGTGTATCAGAAACTGAAAGCACTGAAGCATCTGAAGAGTCGGCAGCTTAACTAGCTTTTTAACATTTTCTTAAGGAACATCCCTGTATAGGATCCTCTTACTTTAGATACCTGTTCAGGTGTTCCTTCGGCTACTATTGTGCCACCATCATCGCCACCTTCAGGCCCTAAATCAATCACCCAGTCAGCTGTTTTAATAACATCTAAATTGTGTTCAATTACAACAATAGTATTGCCTTGGCTTTGAAGTTTTTTGAGAACTTCAAGAAGTAATTCAATATCTGCAAAATGAAGCCCGGTAGTTGGTTCGTCCAGAATAAATAATGTTTTTCCAGTACTTCTTTTTGATAATTCTTTTGCCAATTTAATTCTTTGGGCCTCTCCTCCAGACAATGTAACAGCAGACTGTCCAAGTGTAATGTAACCAAGGCCAACGTCATTTAGCGTTGCTAGTTTTTTCTTAATTGCTGGATGAGATTCAAAGAATTTGAGTGCATCCTCTACAGTCATATTTAAAATATCACTTATATTCTTATCTTTGTATTTAACTTCTAGGGTTTGCTCGTTATATCTTTTACCATTACAAATATCACAGGTAACATATACATCTGCTAAGAAATGCATTTCTACTTTTGTTACTCCATCTCCTTGGCAGGCCTCACATCTTCCACCTTTAACATTAAAACTAAATCTTCCTGGTTTATAGCCTCTAGATCTTGCCTCAACAGTCTGAGATAAAAGATCTCTTATATGCGAGAAAAGACCTGTATAAGTTGCTGGATTTGATCTAGGAGTTCTTCCGATAGGGGATTGATCAATATTAATTGATTTATCTAGGTAGTCTAAACCATCAATTTTTTCACATTTGATTTCTTTATTTAACTTGGCTTTATTCAAAATAAATGATGAGATTGGTGATAGTGTTTGATTAATTAATGATGATTTTCCAGATCCTGATACCCCTGTAATACATGTAAATAAACCTATAGGTATCTCAAGATCAATATTCTTCAGATTATTCTCATTTGCTCCGATTATATTTATGAAACGGTCAGAAGGCTTTTGTCTTATTTTTGGAATCTTAATCGATCTTTCACCAGATAAATATTTTGCAGTTAAAGATTTTTTATTTGATAGAATATTTTTAAGACTTCCTTCAGCGCAAATTTCTCCTCCATGCTTACCTGCCCCTGGTCCAATGTCTATAATATGATCAGCAGCCCTTATCGCCTCTTCATCGTGCTCGACCACTATCACTGTATTACCAAGGCCTTGAAGTCTTTTTAATGTATTAATAAGTTTTTCATTATCTCTCTGATGAAGTCCTATTGAGGGTTCATCAAGTACATAAGTTACTCCCACTAGGCCAGAGCCAATTTGACTTGCTAATCTTATTCTTTGAGCTTCACCTCCTGAGAGAGTTTCAGCACTCCTGTCTAAAGTTAAATAATTTAAGCCGACATTTGAGAGAAAGGACAGTCTTTCACTTATTTCTTTAATAATTTTTTCAGCTATCTGTTCGCTAGTTTTATCTAATTTCATATTAGAAATAAAACTTAACGCATCTGTAATTTTTAAATTTGTAATTTTATGTATAGGGGTTTCAGATACAAATACATTTCTAGATTCTTTATTTAATCTTGAGCCTTTACAGGTACCGCATGATGATTGAGACATAAGCTTAGACAGCTCATCTCTTATATATTCCGAATCAGTTTCCTTAAATCGTCTCTCAGTGCTTGGTATTATGCCTTCAAATTTATGTTTTCTTACAATCCTACTACCACTTCTAAATCTATGAGAGAAGTCAATTTTGTCTTTTGAGCCCCATAAAATAATATCCTTAATATCTTCTGGATAATCTTTCCATTTTGTATTTAGATCAAAACCATAATGCGCGGCTAAACATCTAAGCTGCCAATAATAAAATCTATTTCTTCTTGTCCAGCCTTTTATAGCCCCATTACTTATAGAAACATCATCATCCTGTATTAACCTTTTCTCATTGAAAAATTGAGTTACGCCTAGGCCATCACAAACCTCACATGCTCCATGAGGATTGTTAAATGAAAACATTCTGGGCTCAAGCTCGGGAATAGAATAACCACACTGGGAGCAGGAGAAATTAGATGAAAAAAGATAGTTTTTGGATGTATCAATCTCTTCAACCTCTACAAGACCATTTGATAAAATTAGAGCAGATTCAATTGATTCAGATAGTCTAGACTTTTGTTCTTTAGTTTTTTTAATAACTAACCTATCTACAACCGCTGAAATGTTGTGTTTTTTATTTTTTTCAAGGTTAGGGAATTCATCAATTGGATAAACTTTTCCATCAACTTTTACCCTTACATAGCCATCTTTCCTAAGATCATCATAAATTGCATTGTGTTCACCTTTTTTATCTCTTATTACAGGCGCGAGAATCATTATTTTTGCGCCTTCCTTAAGCTTCAGAACATCATTTGCTATTTCGCTTATAGTTTTTGCCTTAAGCTCCTCGTTATGATCAGGACACCTTGGGATACCAACTCTTGCATACAATAATCTTAAATAGTCATAAATCTCTGTTACAGTACCCACAGTTGATCTAGGATTATGAGATGTTGCTTTTTGCTCAATAGATATTGATGGTGAGAGACCATCAATTTGATCTACATCAGGCTTCTCCATCATTGAAAGAAATTGTCTTGCATAAGCAGATAGTGATTCAACATACCTTCTTTGACCTTCGGCATAAAGGGTGTCAAAAGCTAGAGATGATTTTCCTGAGCCAGAAATTCCAGTTATTATAACAATCTTATTTCTTGGAATTTCAATATCAATATTCTTAAGATTATGAGTCCTAGCGCCTTTTATATAAATATTATCCATAAATATAAATATTATTCGTGATGAAAAAATTAAATTGAGTTAAACTTCATATATTATACGAGGTAATCATGAGTAGAGGCGTAAATAAAGTTATATTAGTAGGAAATCTTGGTCAAAAACCAGAAATGAGATATACAGCAACTCAATCAGCAGTTGCTAATCTTTCTGTAGCAACAACAGAATCCTGGAAGGATAAAGAAACCGGTGAAATGAGAGATAAAACGGAGTGGCATAGGGTAGTTTATTTTGGAAAACTTGCAGAGATTGTTGAAAAATATCTTGATAAAGGTTCAAAAGTCTATGTTGAAGGAAAACTCCAGACCAGAAAATGGCAAGATAAATCTGGTGCTGACAGATGGACAACAGAGATAGTTGGAAATGAATTAACAATGCTTGATTCCAGATCAGGCTCTCAACAGAATGAATTTAATCAGGATGATAATTCGTCAATGGGCATGAATGATAGCCAAGAAGCTGGTGGCTTAACAGATGATGATATTCCTTTTTAAGATACTTTGGATAATTCATACAAAACCATTCAATTTGAAAAGAAAGAACAAGCAGCAGTACTCACATTAGATCGTCCACAAAAACTTAATGCATTTAATTTACGCATGCTTGAAGAAATGCTGGATGCAATTAAATATGTTAATGAAAATGATGATATTAAATTTTTGATAATAACAGGATCAGGTAAGGCGTTTTGTGCAGGAGCTGATCTATCATCTGGTAAAAAAACATTTGATAAAAATTTTGATACTAGAGACTTTCATGATGCAGAATATCGTAAAGATGCAGGAGGTATTCTAAACCTGGAGTTATACAGATGTTTAAAACCGGTAATTATTGCATGCAATGGAGATGCTGTAGGTGTTGGAGCAACAATGCAATTACCTGCAGACATAAGAATTGCTTCTCCGAATGCAAGATATGGATTTGTATTTGCTAATAGAGGAATTGTTCCAGATGGATGTGCTAGCTGGTTTTTACCAAGAGTTATAGGAATCTCTAAATCTCTTCAGCTTTGTTATTCTGGAAAGCTTATTGATGCTGAAGAGGCGTTGGATATTGGTCTTATCGACTATATTTGTGATGATAATGTTGTTGAATATGCTTTAGATAAAGGAAGAGATTTATGTAGTTCAAGTGCACCTGTATCTATTGCAATGACCAGGCAGATGATCTGGTCTCTATCTGGTGAGTCAAATCCTGAGCTTGCCCATGAAATTGAGAGCAAAGCCATTGACTCAAGAGGTCAGTCAGATGATGCAAAAGAGGGGGTTATGTCATTCTTAGAAAAAAGAAAACCAAAATTCAAGAATAAAGTATCATCAGATATGCCTGAAGTATATCCTTGGGAAAATAAATAAACTTTAAGTAATAATTAAGAGAACATATATGTTATTTGAACCATATCATTTAAAAGGTTTAAACCTTAGAAATAGAATAGTCATGGCGCCTATGACTAGAAACCAATCACCTGGAGGCATACCTACAAAAGAGGTTATTGAGTACTACAAGAGAAGAGCTAAGGCGGAAGTAGGTTTAATAATTACAGAAGGAATTGAAATAAGCCATAAAGCTTCAAGCGCTTATCCAAATGTACCAAGATTAGATACTAAAGAAGCAATTGATGGTTGGAAAAAGGTAGTTAGTGGAATTAAAGAAAATAATGGCGCAGTAATAGCGCAGCTATGGCATTGTGGTGGTTTTAGGAAGTTAGGTATGGATCCTGATCCACTTGTACCAGGTCATACAGCATCAGGAATTGTAAGGCCAGGTAAAAAAGTTGCTCATGCAATGACTATTGATGATATTAAGGAAACTATTGAAGCATATGCTTCTGATGCAAAAATTTGTGAAGAAATAGGTTTTGATGGTGTTGAAATACATGGTGCACATGGATATCTTATTGATAATTTCTTCTGGAGTGGCACTAATAAAAGAAATGATTCTTATGGCGGATCAATTAAAAATAGATCTAAATTAGCCACTGATATTGTTAAAGCAATTCGGTCAAACGTTAGCAATCAATTTATAGTTGGGCTTAGATTCTCTCAATGGAAGCAACAGGATTATGAGGCAAAACTAGCCAATAGCCCAAATGAATTAAAAGAACTTATTAATGACCCAATAGAAGAGGGATTAGATTTTTTACATTCAAGTATGAGGCGTTTTTGGGAAAGTGAATTTGAAGGTTCAGATGAAAACTTAGCTTATTGGACAAAAAAGCTATCTGGTCTTCCAACAATAAGTGTCGGCAGCGTTGGCTTAGACTCTGATTTCATAGATATGAGTGCTCCGGCTTCACCAACAAATATAAATAAAGCTATTGATGATATTAATCAAAAAAAATATGATCTTGTTGCAGTCGGCAGGGCTCTACTTGCAGACCATGAGTGGGTGGTAAAAATAAAAGAAGGAAGAGTAGATGATATTGTTCCCTATTCAAAGGAAGCTTTACTTAAATTATATTAGTATTTTGAGACTATAAGACTGGCGTTAGTTCCACCAAAGCCAAACGAGTTACTTAAAATGTTATTTAGAGCTTTATCTGTTGTTTCTGTGTTTATATTAATACCTTTAGCTTCATCACACAGTTCTTCAATATTTATTGAGGGCGCAATAAAATTATCATTCAGCATCATTATTGAATAGATTGCTTCTTGTGCTCCTGTTGCACCAAGAGAATGCCCAGTCATAGATTTTGTTGAGCTAATAATAGGAATATCATTTTTAAAAAGATCTTTGATTGCTTTTAATTCTGCAATATCACCAACTGGAGTACTCGTCCCATGGGTATTTATGTAATCAACTGATTTTCCAGCATCTTTTAATGCACCTTCCATACATCTAAATGCACCTTCACCAGATGGAGCGACCATATCATAGCCATCTGAGGTTGCGAAATATCCAGACAATTTTGCGAGAATGTTAGCATTTCGTTTTTTTGCATGCTCTTCATCCTCAAGAATTAGAATACCTGATCCTCCAGATATAACAAAACCATCTCTACTTTTGTCATATGGCCTTGATGCTAACTCAGGATTTTCGTTAAAATTTGAAGAAAGTGCGCCCATAGCATCAAATAAATTGGAGGAGCTCCAATGAAGGTCCTCACCACCACCAGCAATTATTATGTCTTGCTGGCCTGATTTAATTAATTCTGCTCCGTGTCCGATGCAATGAGCACTAGTTGCACACGCAGATGAGATAGAATAATTTACTCCTTTAAGCTTAAAAGCTGTTCCTAATATTGCAGATATTGAACTCCCCATTGTTTTTGTAACAGCATATGGTCCTATTCTCTTAGGGCCTTTTTCCCTAGTTATATCAGAAGTTGATACCATTACCCTTGTAGATGAGCCACCTGATCCAGCTACAATACCAGTTCTAGGAGAGCTTAAATCTGATTCTGAAATTCCAGACATCTCTATTGCATCTAATGCTGCCAAGTATGCATATGCTGATGCTTCACCCATAAATCTAAATAGCTTTCTATCGATAAGCTCTGAAAAATTTAAATCAACAGAGCCAGAAACTTGACTTCTAAAGCCCATTTCTTTGTATGAATCATTGAATGCTATGCCTGATTTACCGTTCTTAAGGCTAGCTAAAACCTCTTCATAAGAGTTACCGATACATGATTTAATACCGACACCTGTGATAACTACATTTCTCATATTCTAAAAATTACTTGGATCATCAAACAAGCCAACTTTTAAACCGTTAGCAGTATAGACTTGCTTGCCGTCTACGTACATTTCACCGTCACCTAGACCAACAATAGCTTTTCTATTTATTACTCTTTTCATATGTATTTTATATTCTACTTTGGTTGCCTTAGGAAGAACTTGACCAAAAAATTTAACTTTATCTGATCCGAGCGCTCTTCCAATCCCAGGCAATCCTGACCATAACAAGTAAAACCCAACCAATTGCCACATTGCATCAAGACCTAGACATCCTGGCATAACCGGATCATCTTTAAAATGGCATTTAAAGAACCATAGATCTGGATTTATATCTAAATCAGCATGAATATAGCCATTAGAATAATTGCCACCTGAGTCATTAATTTCTTTAATACAATCAAACATAAGCATTTCATCGGCTGGCAGTCTTCCATGCTCAGGAGCAAATAGATTGCCCTCTGAACAATCTATTAACTCATTTTTAGAGTAACTTGATTTTGGTACAAATGTCATTTTGATCTTACTAGTGCAAAAGAGAGCAATTCTAACATTTCTTTTTCTATTAATTTATTATTAATTAGTTTAATTTTTCTAATTATCTGATCATGGAAAGTATTTGCTAGATCTACAGACATTTCTATACCTTTATTTTTAATTATTATTTGCTTAAGTTTTTTTTCATCAATATCTTGCTTTCCTAAAAAAGATGACAATGATTTTTTATCTGGTCTGTTCGAATTTTTGTATGCAAATAAAAGAGGGTATGTTATTTTTCCTTCTCTAATATCTTGAAAGATTGGTTTATTAAAGTTTTTAGAGATATTGTGTCCGTAATCCAATAAATCATCTCTTATTTGAAAGAGAGTTCCAATATCTCTAGATGATTCAGAAATTAATTTTATATACTTAATGTTATCGGTACATAGCATTGCACCACACTTTGCTGATGCTTCAAATAATCTTCCAGTTTTTAGGTAGCTTATTCTTAATAATTCTTTTAAATCAAGTTGTAAATTATTTATAGCATTTAATTGGACAAGCTCTCCTTTAGAAATATCATTAGTGGCATTAGCTAACTCATCTAATATTCTAAAGTCTTCCAATTGAGTCATTAATTTAAACGCCTTAGAGTAGATATAATCTCCAATTAAAACACTGTGCGAATTTGACCATAAATCATTTACAGATCGCTTTCCTCTTCTAACTTTTGAATTATCAACAACATCATCATGAACTAAAGTAGCGGTATGTAGGAGCTCTATAACAGCAGCAAGCGTAATTCTTTTTTTATATTTTCGTTTGTCAATTGATGAGCTGATTAGAGACAGTCTTGGTCTAATTTTTTTGCCTGTTGTTTTAAAAATATAAGAATATAGATCTAAAATGATTTTCTCATCTGAGATTTCTTTTTTTATTAATTCTTCTACTTTTATTAAGTCTGATTCTAATGTATTAATTTTTTTATAACCTTATAAATATTTAAAGCAAAATTATACATAACTATTGATAAATTCCTCATTAAAGCGTATATTTTGCCACCTTTAGGAATATTATTATGTACGCAGTTATAGAATCAGGTGGTAAACAGCATAAAGTTGAAAAAGGTATGAAACTTTCAGTTGATCTTTTAAAAGAAGATGAAGGAAGTAAGATTACTTTTGATAATGTTTTATTGTTTGTAGATGGCGAAAATGTTGAGGTTGGGCAACCATATCTCTCAAATGTCACAGTTACTGCTGAGATTTTAGAAACAGTTAAAGATAAAAAACTTTCAATTCTAAGATTTAGAAGAAGGAAGCATAGTATGAGAAAGATTGGTCATAGATCAAGATATTCTCTAATTGAAGTGAAAGACATCAAGGTAGGTTAGTATGGCTCATAAGAAAGCAGGTGGATCAAGTAAAAACGGTCGAGATTCCAACTCCAAGAGACTTGGAGTTAAAAGGTTTGGCGGCCAAGCTGTAAAAGCAGGTGAAATTCTTATTCGACAAAGGGGTACAAATACTCATCCTGGACTTAATGTAGGTATTGGCAAGGATGATACATTGTTTGCTAAAGCTGCTGGCATAGTTCAATTCACTTATAAAGGTCCAAAAAAAAGAAAGACAGCAAACGTCATTCCGCAGTAAATTAAATCATGAATTTTATCGATGAGGCCTTTCTCGTTGTTAGGGCGGGAAACGGTGGCTCTGGTGCGTCTAGCTTTAGAAGAGAAAAATATATTCCCTTTGGTGGCCCTGATGGTGGAGATGGAGGAAAAGGCGGCGATATAATTTTTAAAGTTAATACAAATACAAATACATTAATTGATTTCAAAAATAAAAAAGTCATTGAGGCTAGCAATGGCACAAGAGGCTCTGGTAAAAATAAAACAGGAGCAGCTGGCAAAGATTTAATCTTATATGTTCCAAAAGGAACTGTTATTTATGATGATATTTCAGGTCAGGAATTATTAGATTGCTGTGATGAAAATGAATATTACACTATTGCCAAGGGTGGAGAAGGTGGTCTTGGTAATGCAAGGTTTAAAACAAGTACCAATCAAGCACCAAGGAAGTTTACTAGTGGTCAAGAAGGGGAGATTAGAGAAATTAGGCTTGAATTGAAATCCCTAGCGGATGTAGGTTTAGTTGGTTATCCAAATGCTGGTAAATCTACATTTCTTAATACAGTTTCATCTGCAAAACCTAAGATAGGTAGCTACCCATTTACCACGCTTAGGCCTCACCTTGGAACAATTAGGGGGGTTGAGTCAAGCTATGTAATAGCAGATATACCTGGAATTATCGATGGTGCCTCTGAGGGCGCAGGATTAGGTATTAACTTTTTAAAACATATTTCTAGGACAGGAATTCTTTTAATATTTATAGATCTTTCAGTATTTAATGAAAACTCAGCAACCAACCAAATAAAATCATTAAAAAATGAACTAAAACAATATAAAGAAGACCTGACAAAAAAAACAATATGGCTTGTATGTAATAAAATAGATTTATTTGAAGAAACTGAGCTTTTAAGGTTTAAAGACGAGATTAAAAATTCCTTTGACTCTCATGACCTATTTATGATTTCAGCCGCAACAGGTGAAGGCACTGAGTTCTTGTTAAAAAAACTTGAGACAGAAATTTTTAGGGTTAACTAATTTTTTTGATAGCTTGCACTAATCTGCTTTTATATCTTGCAGCTGTATTTTTATGAATTACATTTTTATTTGCATGCGTATCAATAACCTTTTCAGCATTTTTGAAGGCGACCAAGGCTTCTTCTGAATTATTAGCATCAATACTTGACCTTACTGCTTTGATAGCAGTTCTAATTTTTGATCTTTGAGCATGTCTCAACTTATATCTTGTGATATTTTGTTTTGCTCTTTTTGTTGCTTGTTTTGAATTAGCCATAATAATTTTCCGTGTGGCGCATTTTAATAAGCTATTAACTTATTGTCCACAAATAATAGGTTATTTTTTATTTAATAATTTAATAGCGTATTTAATACAATCACTTGAAGGATTCCAAAACCATCCTCCGGGATCCCAAGCTCTGCCATGAGTTAAAAATAAACATTGAGCATATGCAGTCTCAGCTTCTTTGATTTTTCCTAACTCATGTAGTGATCTTGCTTTTGCCCATAAAGCCATAGAAACATCATTTAATATATAGTTATCTTGAATTCTTTTTTTATCTTTTCTATCTACTCTTCCAATGGGAGGCTCTTTTTTGTCTGTTTTATTAAAAAGTTTCTGAATTTCAACTGCATTTGGTACATACAACTCATAGCATTCATCAACAATAGCAACCGATTTTTCATAATCTTTTGCAGCATATGACTCTATAGCTTGCACAGCCCAATATGCTGAATCTCCAAGCTTTGGATCGGGTGAAAAGCATGCTTCTAAAAAATTAATATTTAGTAATGCAATTATTGTAAAAATTGTTTTTTTCATAGATGTGCTTAATTATGTACGAAGTTTAAATACCTTTCAATGGTGGAGGCGGCGGGAATTGAACCCGCGTCCAAATGTCCTTCAGCCTAACTTCTACATGCTTAGCTCATTCTATTATTTTTAACATTTATCACCCGAAGAGCAGGGCATAAATGCGATCTTGATTAATTTTAACCAAGTTACAACCAAGCAATGTAACTTGGCTAGACTATGTTATTTGCCGATGCTTCAAACCATAGTCAATTCTTGCATCGGTTAGCTTAAGCAGCTAAAGCGTAGTTGTCGTTTTCTGCAACTAAATTTTTTGTAGTATGTTTTACAAGAATTACTACAATCTTGGCATGCGCTTTGGAGTCCAGTACAAATGTCGAACCCTGTTCGCCCCCATGGGGTGCGTGATTATACCTCAATATCTTATTTATTCGAATTTTTAAAAATTCTGTCTTGATTTCTCTGCCAATCTCTCTTTTTAATATCTTCTCTTTGATCCCGCAATTTCTTACCTTTACCTATTGCAATATCAACCTTTACTTTATTATTTACCCATAAAAACTGAGTTGAAATACATGTCAGATTTTTTTGCTGTATATTTTTTTGAATCTCGATAATTTCTTTTTTATTTAGCAGTAATTTTCTTGATCGAAGAGGATCAGTTGATTCATTTTTTAAAGATGGTGGAGGATCAATTTTTACACCTATTATAAAAGCTTCATTTTTTCTGATGGTGACATAAGAATCTTTAATATCAATTTTTGATTCCCTTAACGACTTTACCTCCCATCCAAGTAATGAAATACCTGCTTGAAAGGTCTTGCTAAAAGAGTAATTCCTTTTTGCATTTTTATTAATCGTTATAATTTTTTGATTTTTTGCTGACATATGTAATTATTATGATCTTAAATAATAGTATAAGAAAACACTAGATTAATAAATTGAATTCAACACAATTAAAAATAACTTTAAGTTATATAGGATTTATACCATTTGTATTTTTTGGATTAATGCCATGGATTTATGAAAAATATGATCATATTTTCTTATCACTTCATATATTTTATGGGAGCATAGTATTATCTTTCCTTGCTGGGTTTTTTTGGAATAAAGATTTTGATCAAGAGAGAGAAATAAGAAATGTTTTTATTGGAATAGCTTTTAGTGTGTTAGCTATTCTTATAGCTTTTGTAACCTATTTTAACTTTTTACTGGCTGCATCAATATTCTCAATGATAGTTTTTTATTTGATATATATTTTCGAAAAAAATACTATTTTTTATGAAGACCAAGATGAAGAATTTCAAGAATTGAGAAAAACATTAACATTATTAGTATGTATATCTTTTTTGATATCATCTGCATATTCTATTAATCCATATAATTAAAAATTAAATCATGAAAATTAAAGAATCACTTAAAACTCACGGTCAGTGGGTAGGCAAATGGACATTCATACTGGCTGCAACAGGTTCAGCAGTTGGTCTTGGAAATATATGGGGTTTTCCTTACAAAGCTGGAACCAATGGGGGAGGCGCCTTTGTATTGATTTATTTGGCTTGTATATTAATAGTTGGCTTACCTATCATGATGAGTGAGATCTTTTTAGGTCGAAGGTCTGGTACTAGCCCAGTTAATGCCTTAAGAATTGCGGCTCATGATACTAATTCATCGCAATCATGGAGATTTGTAGGATGGAGTGGTTTAGCTGCGGGAATTTTTATTTTATCTTTTTACAGTGTAATTGCTGGAATATGCATTAATTATATATTTATTGCTGCCCAGTCATCTGAGATAGTCAATTCTGCAGAAAAATTTAATGAGGTTACAAGCTCCCCATACAACTTATTATTTTGGCATTCATTATTTATATTTCTAACAGCTTTCATAGTATCCCTTGGTATTAAATCTGGGATCGAAAGAATGGTTAAAATTTTAATGCCAATGCTTGGGTTTTTATTGATTTTTATGGTGATAAGCTCGGCTATAAATGGAGACTTTAACAAGGCTATCGAATTTTTATTTGCTCCTGATTTTGATCAGGTAAATTCACAAACTTTTTTAAGCGCTATGGGTCAAGCCTTCTTTAGCTTAAGTCTTGGGATGGGCTCAATTATGGCGTATGGAGCATATATGCCAAAAGATGAAAATATTGTTTCTACATCCTTTAGTGTTGGATCTCTTGATACCTTGGTTGCCATACTTGCAGGATTAGCTATTTTCCCAATTATTTTTGCCTTTAACATGGAGCCAAATAGCGGGCCTGGCTTAGTATTTATTTCAATACTTACAGCTTTTAATCAAATGGAGTTTGGAAATTTTCTGGGACCAATATTTTTTATATTACTAACAATTGCTGCTTTAAGTTCCTCAATTTCATTGTTAGAACCTAGCGTTGCATATTTTGCTGAAAAACAAATTTTATCAAGGAAATCATCAGCAATAGCTATCTCACTATTTGCCTGGACTCTTGGTATAGGATCTGCTTTAAGCTTCAACCTGTTAAGTGATTTTTATATTTATGATAGAAATTTCTTAGACTTTATGGATTTCATTGCAAACCAGATTCTCTTACCGCTTGGAGGTATGCTAATAGCAATTTTCGTAGGCTGGTTCATACCAGATAATTTGATTAAAGAAGAAACAGGAGACTTTGCTCTATTTAAAGTATGGAAATTTTTTATTAAATTTGTTGCACCTACAGCAGTATTTATTATTTTTGTTTCCCAGTTTATTTAATCAATGTCTCGTTCAATCTCTTTTTCAAAAAAAGTAAACTTAGATTCAACAAAAATAAATAATCTCATATGCGACTTTTCAAATTATAAAAATTTTATTCCTGGTTGCACCAATTCCATTTCGTTAGAAAAAACAAGTTCATGGGAGTTAGGACAGTTAGAATTCAATTTACTAGGCAAAACTAGTTTTATAAAAACAAAAAATACTTATGAAGAAAATCATATTATTATGAATCAAGTTGAAGGACCATTTGATGATTTTAAAGGTGAGTGGATTATAGAGAATTTAGGCAAAGAATTTAGCAATGTTATTTTTAAGGCAAATTTCAAACTTCCTTTTTTAATAGACGCTGTAACTCCAAATACATTAATTGAAAGCATGTCAGAACAAATTATCAACTCTTTTATTAAGCAAGCAAGATGAAAATATTTTTTACATATCAAGGCAAAGATAAAAATAAATTTTTTTTAGAATTTGAAGTAGCACATGGAACTAATGTAGAAGAAGTTTTACTGAAAAAAGAATGTAAAGAAATAATATCTAAAATTAATCATAGCTTTAAAATTGGGGTTGATGGAGAAATACTGGATGGTAAATTCAATCCAAAACCAGAACAATATAGGTTAAAAGAAGGTGAGCGAATAGAGATTTATAGAGACCTTACCCAAGACCCAAAAGACAGAAGAATAAGCAAATTATAAGTTATTAATTGTTTAGTTTCTCCGTTGACCACATCTCTAATTTATTATCCTCATTAAAAACGATAATTAATTTTTCTTCAGAAACTAAATTTTCTCCTACCTGAACAGAATTATAATAATCCCATCTTTTAGCATGAAATGGATCATTGATTAATGGTGTTCCTAACACAAACCTAACCTGATCTTTTGTCATACCTTTTTGAAGCTTTTCTAAATCTTCAGCTGTATATATATTTCCTTGCAAGATAGGAACTTTATAAGGCTGAAAGAATTCACAAGATGACAAAGACAGAACAGCCATTAATGAAATAAATTTTATTTGAAATTGTTTCATAGAGGATATAGATTATACTTTGTATAAATATAAATTAATATTTAAAAATAAAAATGTCGCAACAAAATACTGATCTTAAAAAAGCTGGACTAAAAGCAACACTTCCTAGAATTAAAATTCTTGAAGTTTTGGAAAATAATGGCCATTTAAGTGCTGAAGATATTTATAAAGAACTTATTAAACTTGATCAAGACATAGGTCTGGCAACAGTTTATAGAGTTCTTACTCAGTTTGAAGCTGCTGGAATAGTTATTAAGCATAATTTTGAAGAAGGCAGAGCTGTATATGAAATAGTACCCGACGAACATCATGATCATATGGTATGCATTGATTCTGGTGAAATCTTTGAATTTCATGATGATGTAATTGAGAAAAGGCAGGCTGAAATTGCATCCAAGCATGGGTTCGAGATTGTAGATCACAGCATGGTTTTATACGTAAAGAAATTAAAATAAATCTTTCCCTTGAACTAATTTTTTAGATCCCTATATATTCAATATTGGGGTAAAACTAATGGTAAAAAAATCAGATAAAGAAGTTAGTGATGTTAATGATCATGTTCCAGATAAAGATTTGGCTGGAAACGATAATGAAACATCATACGAAACTGATAGCTACGAAGAACTTTTAGAAAAAAAAGATAATCTAGAAACCGCTTTATTAAGAGCAAATGCAGATCTTGATAATGCTCTAAAAAGAACCTTCACTGAAGTAGAAAAAGCTCATAAATATGGTGTTGAGAAACTTTTAAACGAGCTCTTACCAGTTATTGATAATCTTGAGCACGCATTAGAAAAATTATCTGATTCAGCATCATCTGATGATAAAGAGGGTATTGAGTTAACTTTAAAATCATTTGAAAAAGCACTTGATAAATTTGGAATGAGACCCATTTACCCTGAAGGAGAAAATTTTGATCCTGAAAAGCATGAAGCAATATCTATGGAGCAAGATGCTAAAAAGGCAGATGGCTCTATAGGAAATATCTTTCAAAGAGGATGGGAGCTTCATTCTAGGGTTTTAAGACCTGCAAGGGTTACAGTCATAAAAAATTAGAGGTAAAAGATGGCAAAAATTATAGGAATAGATTTAGGAACAACCAATAGTTGTGTAGCTGTTGTTGAGGCAAAGCAGCAAAAAGTTATTGAGAATGCAGAGGGCGGCAGAACCACTCCTTCAGTTATTGCATATACAGATAGCGATGAAACATTAGTTGGACTTCCAGCTAAAAGACAAGCAGTTACAAATCCAGAGAATACTCTGTATGCAATCAAAAGATTAATAGGAAGAACATTTGATGATGAAGTCGTAAAGAAAGATGCAGATATGGTCCCATACAAAATCATCAAGGCTGATAATGGTGATGCTTGGGTTCAGGCTGGCGATAAAAAATTAGCTCCACCTCAGGTAGCAGCAGAAGTGCTTAAGAAAATGAAAAAAACAGCTGAGGATTATCTTGGTGAAGAGGTTAAAGAAGCAGTTATTACTGTTCCAGCATATTTTAACGATGCTCAAAGACAAGCTACTAAAGACGCCGGCAAAATCGCAGGTTTAGATGTTAAAAGAATCATTAATGAGCCCACAGCTGCTGCGCTGGCTTATGGCTTAGACAAAAACAAAGGTGACTCAACTGTAGCTGTATATGATCTTGGTGGAGGTACATTTGATATCTCAATAATTGAAATATCTGACGTAGATGGCGAGCATCAATTTGAGGTTTTAGCTACCAATGGTGATACATTTTTGGGTGGTGAAGATTTTGATTTAAGACTAATCGATTATTTTGTTGACAAGTTTAAAGAAGAATCAGGTTTTGATCTCAAGAGTGACCCACTTGCATTGCAAAGATTGAAAGAAGCAGCAGAAAAAGCAAAGATTGAGTTATCTTCGTCTGAACAGACAGAAGTTAATCTACCATATATAACTGCAGATAGCTCAGGACCAAAACACTTTGTTCATAAAATAACTCGTGCAAAATTAGAGTCACTTGTTGAGGATTTAGTTGAAAAAAGTCTTGCTCCAGTAAAACAAGCTTTAAAGGATGCTGATTTGTCTCAGAATGAAATCACAGAAGTTCTTCTAGTTGGAGGTCAGACTAGAATGCCACTTGTGCAAAAGAAAGTTGCAGAATACTTTGGTAAAGAAGCTAGAAAAGACTTAAATCCAGATGAAGCAGTTGCTGTTGGAGCTGCAATTCAAGGCTCTGTTCTATCTGGCGATACTACAGATGTTCTTTTACTTGATGTTACCCCTTTAACATTGGGAATAGAGACTTTAGGCGGTGTTTCAACTCCTTTGATTGAAAAAAATACTACGATTCCTACACAGAAATCTCAAGTTTTCTCAACAGCTGAGGATAATCAAACTGCTGTAACTGTTCATGTTATTCAAGGTGAAAGGCCTCAGGCTTCTCAAAATAAATCCCTTGGACAATTTAATTTAACTGATTTGCCACCTGCTCCAAGAGGAACTCCTCAAATAGAGGTGTCTTTTGATTTAGATGCAAATGGTATTTTAAATGTTTCTGCTAAGGATAAAAATACTGGAAAAGAGCAATCAATTGTAATCAAAGCCTCAAGCGGTTTATCAGATGATGATATTGAAAAAATGATAAAAGATGCTGAAGCCAATGCCGAAGAAGATAAGAAGTTTGAAGATTTAGTTAAAACAAAAAATAATGCAGATATGCTTGTTCATGCTACAAGAAAAACAATTAGCGAATCAGGCGATAAACTTGATGAAGGAGAAAAAGAAAGCATTGAGGCATGTGTAAAAGATCTAGAGGCAGCAATTGCTGAAGAAAATATTGAAAACATTGAAAGTGCTACAAAAGCTTTAAATGATGTTTTAACTCCTCTTACTCAAAAGTTATATTCTCAAGATGGTGCCGAAACAAATCCATCTGAAGATGCTCAAACAGAATCAACTGATAATACTGTTGATGCTGAATACGAAGAAGTAAAAGAAGAAGATAAAAATTAGATCTCTTTAAAATGTCTAAAAGGGATTATTACGAAGTTTTAGAGGTTGGTAAATCAGCATCAGCCTCTGAACTAAAAAAGGCTTTTAAGAAAAAAGCCATGAAATATCATCCTGATAGAAATCCAGACAATCCTGAGGCTGCTGAAAAGTTTAAAGAGGCTGCTGAAGCATATGATGTTTTATCGGATCCACAAAAAAAGGGTGCTTATGATCAATTTGGCCACCAAGGTGTTGAGGGTATGGGGGCTGGCGGCCCAAATTTTAATGACTTCAATATCAATGACATTTTTGGCGACATTTTTGGCGATGTTTTTGGTACCAGGTCTAGCTCTAGGAGAGTAAGAAGAGGCTCAGATCTACAATATAATTTAGAGCTAAATTTGAGAGAAGCAGTACAAGGCGAGCAAAAGAAAATCAAGATACCTGTTCATAATGAGTGTGATGTATGTTTTGGATCTGGAGCAAAGCCAGGTACTAGTCCTATAACTTGTCCTTCATGTAATGGATCAGGCCAAGTAAGAATGCAGCAAGGCTTTTTCTCAATACAGCAAACATGTTCAACATGTAGTGGCGAAGGAAAAATTATCAAGGATAAGTGTACCAACTGTAATGGAGCTGGTGCAGTTAAAGAAAGCAAAACGCTTTCAGTAAATATTCCAGCTGGAGTAGACAATGGCGATAAAGTTAGATTAGCTGGAAAAGGTGAATGGTTAAAGGGTGGAACACCCGGAGATCTTTATGTAGCAATAAGAGTTCAGCCACATCCATTCTTTGAAAGAGATGGAAAAGATCTTTATCTTGAAGTCCCTATAACTTTTGAAAAGTCGATAATAGGTGGTTCAATAGAGATACCAACATTAGATAACCCAATATCACTTAAGATACCAAAACAAACTCAAACTGGTAAAGTTTTTAGAATTAGAGGAAAGGGCGCATCGTCGGTAAGAGATTCAAGAAGAGGTGATATATTGTGCAGGGTGATAGTGGAAACTCCATCAAATCTTGATAGAAAGCAAATAAAACTTTTAAATGAATTCACTGCATCTCTTAAAGTTGATAAAAACTATCCTGGATCTGATGCATTTAAGAAAGCTTCAGACAAACTTGACTAGAAATGAAAGGGGTTTTTATTAATGGTGCAACTGGAAAAATGGGCACTGAAGTTTTTTCGTTATTAGAGAATGATAAAAATTTTAAAGCATCCGATTCAATTAAGACAGCGGACCTTATAATTGATTTCTCTAGACCAGAATCAACAATTAATATACTTAAAACAGCAGTGGAGTTAAATATTCCAATAATTATTGGAACTACTGGCTTCAACAAAAATGAGCTTAATCAAATAAAAAAAGCCTCTGATCACATTCCAATCTTACTTTCCTATAATCTTAGTACAGGAATTCATAAGCTTAAAAAAATATTAATAAAATTTCTTTCAGACAATAATGATTTATTTGATTGCAAGATAATAGATATTCATCATAAAAATAAAATTGATTCACCTTCTGGAACAGCAATTGAAATTAAAAAAATAATTGAAAATAACAGCAATAATAAAATCAAAAGCATAGATATAGATTCTTTTAGAGAGGGAGAGTTTTATGGAATTCATGAGATTATTTTTTCTAACGAAAAACAAATTATAAATTTTAAACACGAAGCTTTATCTAGAAAAATATTTGCTGCAGGAGCGGTAGAGCAAATAGGTAAAATTATTACAAAATCCCCAGGACTTTATGATCTAAATTCTATTAATTAATATGCAAATAATAAAAGGAAAAAACTTTTAAAAGATATTAATTTTCTATAGAATACAACAACTTAAAAATACGACGATCCTAGCTATGGTAGAAAATAGGGTGCTTTAAGAAGTTTTTTTCTACACGGATCTGAGCAATAACCCTAAGGAGAAAAAATGAGCATAGTATCAATCAAAGACCTCTTACATGCAGGGGTTCATTTCGGTCATCAACAAAGATTTTGGAATCCAAAAATGGATAAATACATTTTTGATACCAGAAAACAAATTAGTATTATTGATTTGCAGCAAACGCAAGAGCATTTAAATGCTGCTGCTTCAAAAGTCCAAGATATTTGTTCGAAAGGTAACAAAATATTATTTGTTGGGACAAAAAGATCTGCAAGCAAGGTAATTAAACAAGAGGCATCTGCACTTGGTCTGCCTTATGTAGACAAAAGATGGTTAGGAGGCACCTTAACAAATTGGAAAACTATCAGGGGATCAATAAGAAGGTTGTTAGATATTGAAGAAATGATTTCTTCAGGAAGAATTGAAAAGCTAATAAAGAAAGAGGCTGTTGAGATTCATAAAGAGCATACAAAATTAGAGGCATCTGTTGGTGGAATAAAACAAATGAAGGGATTGCCAGATGCTTTATTTGTAATAGACGTTAAGTATGAAAAAATAGCCGTTCTTGAAGCAAGAAAGATGGGTATACCTGTAATAGCACTCGTTGATACAAATTCAGATCCAGATGGAATTGATACAGTAATTCCAGGAAATGATGATGCAATAAGATCAATTAAACTCATTACAAAAGTCATATCGGATGCATGCGCTCGTGGCTTAGAGTCCTCCTCAGGTTTTGTGCCATCAAAAGATTCAGAAACTCCTATAATACAAAAAGTTAAAAAAGAAGAAGTTACAGCAGAGGTAACTGAAGAAGCACCAGAAGAAAGCAAGGAAGTTTCTGCTGAAACATCAGACTCAATTGAAAATACTGAACAAGTAGAAGAAGAAAAAGCTGCTGATGCTGTTGAGTCATCTCAAGAAAGTGATCAAGAACAAGATGATGTGGCTGATGAAAATACTAGTAATGATGAAGAAAATAACGAAGAGGAAAAATAATGGAGATTACAGCTGCATTAGTTAAAGAATTAAGAGAAAAATCAGGTGTAGCAATGATGGATTGCAAAAAAGCACTTGTTGAATGCGATGGTGACTTAGAAAAAGCTTTCGATTTATTAAGATCAAATAGCGCTCTTAAAGCTGAAAAAAAAGCAGGAAGAGTAGCTGCTGATGGGGTTATAAAGGCATTTGCTTGCGATACATATGCCTCTTTAGTTGAGATTAATACTGAAACAGACTTTGCTGCAAAAGATAGTAGTTTTATTGATTTTACAAATGATGTTGAAGAAACAATTTCAAATCAACAATTTGATTCAATAGACTCGCTCATGGAGACAGGTCTCGAGGAAAAGAGAAAAACTCTAGTTCAATCTATCGGTGAGAATATCCAAGTTAGAAAAATTGAAACCTTAAGCTTTAATTCTGCAAATGTGGGCTTATATGTTCATTCTGATTCAAAGCTTGCCGCTATGGCAGTTCTCGAAGGTGGAGATGAAACATTAGCTAAAGATATAGCAATGCATATTTCAGCTACAAACCCTTTATGTTTAACCTCAGAGGATGTTGATAAAGAGGTTTATGAAAGAGAAAGAGCAATCTATGTTAGCCAAGCTGAAGAATCAGGTAAGCCTCAAGAAATTATGGATAAGATCATAGATGGAAAAATGAAAAGATTTTTATCTGAAATATCATTAGTTTCACAATCATTTATTAAAGATCCTGATAAAACTATCGATCAGTTATTAAATGAAAATAATGCAAAAATAGTTTCATTTATAAGATTAAAAGTCGGGGAAGGTATAGAGGTTGAATCTAAAAACTTTGCTGATGAGGTAGCAGAACAGTTAAAATAAATTATGCCTGAAGCTAAATACAACAGAGTTCTTCTTAAATTTTCTGGAGAAGCTGTTGCTGGTGATGATGATCATGGCATAGATCCAAAAATACTTGATCAGATGGCTCAGTCTGTAAAAGTTTCTAAAGAATTAGGTGTTCAGATTGGCGTTGTCATCGGTGGAGGTAATTTATTTAGAGGTGAAAAACTAAACAAAGCCGGTATGGACAGAGTTGCAGGCGATCATATGGGCATGCTAGCTACTGTTATGAATGGGATTGCATTAAGAGATTCCCTAGAAAGAGCTGGTGTTAAAACAAGGGTTATGTCTGCAATATCAATAAGTGGTCTTGTCGAACATTATGATAGGCGACTTGCAATACAACTTTTAAATGATGGGTTTGTTGTAATTTTTACTGCCGGTACAGGCAATCCTTTTTTTACTACTGATACCGCTGGTTGTTTAAGAGCAATAGAAACACAATCTGATCTCATGCTTAAAGCAACAAGGGTTGATGGAGTATATGACTCAGACCCATTAACAAATCCTAATGCAACATTTTATTCTGAATTAACGTTTGACGAAGCAATTGTAAAAAACTTAAAAGTTATGGATGCAACATCATTAACTCTTGCTAGAGATCATGGGTTGCCAATTAAAGTTTTCAACGTTAATACAAAAGATGGATTAAAAGATATAATCCTAGGTAAGAATTTAGGAACATTAATTTCATAATATGAATGACTTAATAAACAATACATCTAATAGAATGCAAAAATCAATTACAGCTTTGATTGATGCTTTTAAAAAAATTAGGACTGGACGAGCTAATCCATCAATTTTAGATGATGTAAAAGTTGACTATTATGGAAATCTCACCCCAATAAACCAAACATCAAATATTACAGTTGAAGAAGGACGGTCATTAGCAATTTCTCCGTGGGATAAGTCTCTTATTCCTGAAATAGAAAAAGCTATAATGGGAGCAGATCTTGGTCTCAATCCAAGTACAAGCGGAGACCTTATCAGGGTAAATATGCCAGTATTAACTGAAGAAACTCGACAACAATATATAAAGCAAGCTCGAGCAGAAGCTGAGAATGCAAGAATTTCGATTAGGAATATTAGAAGAGATTCTAATCAGAATGCAAAAGATAGTGAATCATCAGGTGAGATATCTCAAGATGATTTAAGAAGATTAGAAGATAGCATTCAAAAAGAGACAGATAAGTATATATCCATTGTAGATTCTGAGCTTTCAAAAAAAGAGGAAGATCTCATAGAGATTTAGAGCCAAATGGCTTTGGGTGTTCAATCAAAAAAACCAGAAAATATAGCCATCATCATGGATGGCAACGGTCGTTGGGCTAAGTCACATTCCTTTGAGATAACCAAAGGGCATAAACGAGGAGTTGAGGTTGTTCGAGAAATTGTTGAAGAGTGTGTATCTCAACATATTAATTCCTTAACATTATTTGCTTTTAGTACTGAAAATTGGACAAGGCCTAAAACTGAGATTTCAGGAATTAAAAATTTAATAATTGAAGCCATACATGAACAATTACCAGAACTAGTTGAAAAAAAAGTTAAGCTATCTTTTTTTGGTAATTACAGCAAATTTGGATCTAATATTAAAGAAAAAATTCTAGACGCTGAAAAAAAAACATCAAGATATACAGAAGATCTTAGATTAAACATTGCTTTAAGTTATGGTGGCCGTTCAGATATTGTTGAAAGCTGTAAGCAAATAACATCAAGCATTATTTCTGGATCAATGGAAGAGAGCGATATAAACGAAGAGTCAATTTTAAAATTTTCACAATGCCCAGAAAATAATATCGATCTATTAATCAGAACTGGTGGAGATCATAGAATTAGCAATTTTTTATTGTATCAAGTTGCTTATGCTGAGATTATTTTTTTAGATAAACTTTGGCCAGATTTTACTAAATTAGATTTACAAGATTGTATTAAACAGTTTTCAAAAGTGGAGAGAAGGTTTGGACAAAGACTATAAAAATAATTTTCTTAAGCGGTCTTTTACAGCAAGCTTTTTAGCTATTGGGATAGTTACACTCTTTATATTGGATATATCAGCAATAATTGAGATATTGTTAATTTTCCTGGCAATCATAGCTATGAGAGAGGTTGCTGAAATAAACAAAAGTAGTTGCAGAGGTGTTAAGACAAGTTACATCTGGTTGATAGTTTTAAGCCTTTTCTTGTTTTATTTTGTTAATAGCAATATTGTTTTTGGAATATATATTCACTTAAGTAGTCTATTTTGGTTAATTTTTAGCATTTTTTTGTTCTCAAATAATTTTCAGAAACTTAAGTTCATTTCATTTCAAAACTCATTATTAATTCAATTTCTTTTGACTAGTTTTATAATTTCTATTCTGTTTGTTTTGATGCTGCCTCAAATCTTTGAATTTAAAAATTCAATATTTATTTTACTTTTGATTGCTGTTTCAGCATTAACAGATACTTTTGCATATATTGGGGGATCACTAATTGGAAAAACTCCTTTGCTTAAAGAAATTAGTCCAAATAAAACACTAGAAGGCTTCTTTTCAGGCATTATAGCTGCCTTAATATTAGGCGCAGTTTTTGTTTACTTATTTGATGACATGAATTTTATATATATTTTTGTCATTGGTTCATTTTTTGCAATAGTAGGAGATTATTTCTTTAGTTATCTAAAAAGAAAATCTGATATTAAAGATACTGGAAGTATATTACCTGGACATGGCGGCATATTAGATAGAATAGACTCACATATTGCAGCAATCACAATAATGATATTTTTAACTTTTTTACTTTATTAAAATGAAAAAAATATTTTTATTTGGAGCAACAGGAAGTATAGGAGAAAGCTCTTTAAATGTTATAAAAGAAAATCCAGATCATTTTGCTCTATCTGGGATTTCATTTAATAAAAATTCTACTAGGGCTAAAGAAATAATAGAGAATTTTCATCCAGAACATATTTTTACAACAAATGAAAAATCATATTCTTGGCTTAAAAAAGAAAATAACCTATCAAACACAATCTCAATTTCTAATAATATCGAGGAGTTATCTGAGTTTCTGAATTCGGATAATGTGGATATTATTATTTCTGCTATCTCAGGTTTTGCAGGTCTTGAAACCTCAATATTATCCGTACAAACTGGTAAAAAAGTCTTGCTTGCAAATAAAGAGTCCATTGTAGCTGGTGGAGATATATTGATCCCTCTATCTAAAAAGACTGGTGCCAACATAGTTCCAATTGATAGCGAGCACAATGCAATACTTCAGTGCATTGACGATTATTCAGCAATTCACAATATTACAATTACTGCATCTGGAGGTCCCTTCAATGGGATCTCAGATAGTGACCTGGAGAACATTTCACCACAAGATGCTTTAAAGCATCCAACATGGAACATGGGAGCAAAAATCTCGATTGATTCCGCAACCTTGGTGAATAAATGCTTGGAGTTAATAGAGGCATCTTATTTATTTAATATCAATGAAAGTAAGATTAATCTAGTAATCCATCCTCAAAGCATAGTTCATTCAATTGTTACATATTCAGATGGTTCAAGTCTTTGTCAAATGAGCAATCCTGATATGAAAGTGCCTATTGCGCATGCTTTATCAGATGAAAATAGATTAAATATTAATTTTAGAGAGTTAGATTTTGATAATCTTTCATTATCATTTTCTGCATTTCCAAAAAATAGAAAGATAATAGAAGATCTTGCAAGAGAGGTTTGTAAAATAAAAAATGGATCAGGTATAGTTTTCAATGCTGCAAATGAGGTTGCTGTTGATGCTTTCTTGAATTCAAAAATTAAGTTCTTAGAAATTTTTGATGTTATTTTGAGAACTTTTGACAATGTTGAACTGTCAAAAGAATTAGATATTGAAAAAATTTATGAAATAGATAAAGCCTCACGCATTATGGCCAAGAAGGTGGTAGAATCCACTTCTAACTAGTTTAAGAAATGATAGAAACATTTATATATATAGGAGCTTTTTTAGTTCTGCTCGGTGTCCTTGTAACCATTCATGAATATGGTCATTTTATGTTTGCAAGATTATTTAATGTTCATGTTCAAAGATTTTCCTTAGGCATGGGTCCTGTCATATATAAAAAAAATGACAAGCACGGAACTGAATTTGCTTTATCTGCTGTACCTCTAGGTGGTTATGTCTCAATGATTTCAGAAAAAATGTTTTTAGCAGAACCTGAAACAAAAAGTGAGTTTACAGAAGATCAACTAAAAAACACATTTGAATCAAAACCAAAATGGCAAAGAGCATTAATTATGTTAGGAGGACCGCTGGCTAATTTTGTCTTAGCAATCTTTATATTTAGTTTAATTTTCTTTTTTACTCCTGATCCAAATTTAACACCAGTAATCTCAAAGATCGATCCAGAAAATTCAATAGTTTCATCTGAGCTAAAAGAGCTAGATGAAATTACAGCATTTAATGGCAAAAGTGTTTCAAGCCCACAAGACTTAAGTTTAGAGCTTTTATCATTTGCTGGATATACAGGTGATTTAGAATTTACTATAAAAAGAATGGACGGCAGCTCTCCTATTGAGATGACTAAAATTTTATATGTTCAAGACTTTCTTAAAACTTCAGAATCTCAAAATAATCCTATAGAAGCGCTTGGTCTAGAGCTTAATTATTTTGGTAAACCAGTTATTGGCGGGCTATCAAATGACGGCCCTGCTATTGAAGCAGGGCTAATGAAAGGCGATCTTATATATTCAATTAATAATAAATCAGTTAGATTTGCTCAAGATTTAGTAGCAATAGTATCAGAAATCCCAAATGAAACAGCATCAGTATCATTCATTAGAGACGGTCAATCATTAACAAAAAATTTAATTATTGGTGAATCAGTATTAGATGGTCAATCAAGTGGTTTTATTGGAATTCAATTTGGTTTGCAAAGAACTTTTTTGCAAGCCATTTCAAAAGGTTCATATGAAACATACAACCTAAGTATAAAAACTCTTCAATTCATTGGAAAAATGATTACCGGAAATATGGGTGCAGAAAATTTAAGCGGCCCTATTGGTATTGCACAAATGGCAGGAAATACAGCACAAGCAGGATTACTACCATTT
>VMBT01000169.1_pt1 | contig 43931 bp, 41 predicted proteins | sample 4404301 | NCBI WGS metagenome assembly VMBT01 (sample SAMN12238535, study PRJNA552566) | marine metagenome | isolation source: Coastal seawater | place: USA: coastal Georgia, Sapelo Island | collected 2008-08/2009-08
ATTTCAATTCCTCTGGTGTAGTCATGTTACCAAGAATGACTCCTCGTTGTGGTCCCGGAAAGGTCTTGTGTGTACTTGCTGTGATCAGATGTGCGCCTTCGGCAAATGGTTGCTGAAACTGTCCTCCCAGAATCAGTCCCAAAACATGAGCCGCATCGTAAAGTACTGGAATCCCATGAGCTCGACAGACTTCTGCAACTTGATTAACGGGTTCTGGAAAGAGGAACATACTCTTGCCAAGAATCACCAACTGTGGCCGCTTTTGCTCAACCAGATCCACACAGGCAGGTCCATCTAAGTGGTATCCATCTGGCGTTGTAGGCCAGAAAGCCATGTTGATCGAATTTTCTTTCTGTAAAGCCAGCACCTGTCCACGCACCTGAATACGCCGACCAAAGACCCCAATCGGATTGTGGCTGATGTGGCCTCCCACATCGATGGAGTTACAGAGTACCGTATCTCCACCTCGTAATAATGCCAGTGCAACAGCTGTGTTGGCCTGGTTACCACTGATTGGCCGAACATCTGCCTGCTGACATCCTGCTAGTTCAATCATCTCCCTGGTTGCCAGAGCCTCTACCTCATCAATGAAACGAGTTCCTTCATAATACCGCTGATCAGCTTCTGGAGTGTTAGGGTGTCCTTCTGCGTAGCGGCACATGAAGTCGTTGCCTTCGATTTGTTGAACAGCAGGGGACTGAACATTCTCACTTGCGATGAGATTGATACATTCCTGACGACGCCAGCGCTGCTGGTTTTGCACAATATCAAGGATGTCTTGTGTTACGACACTCATCAGATTTCTCCGCAGGGAATTTGGAAAGAACGGCAGGGGGGAGGCAGGAAGCAGGGTGCTTGCGGAACCAAGCACCCTGCTTAGGATCAATCGTCTTCGTCGCGAAGCTTCTCGGCACGTTCCTTCATTACTTTCTCTTGAATGAAGGATGGACAAGCTGTGTACTTCTCAAACTCCATCGAATACTGCGCCTTGCCGGCAGTCATCGAACGGAGTTCTGTCGCATAACCAAACATTTCACTCAAGGGCACTCCAGCAAGAATGACCGTTTCGTCTCCTTTTACTTCTGAGCCATAGATGACACCACGTCTTGAACTCAAGTCTCCAATCACAGAGCCTTGGTAGTCACTTGGTGTCTCTACTTCGACCTTCATGATCGGCTCTAGGAGAATGGGGTGAGCCTTGTTGACCGCTTGCTTCATCGCTTGTCGTGAGGCAAGGCGATAGGCCAGGTCACTGGAGTCCACATCATGGTACTTCCCATCGGTCAGGGTGACTTTGACGTTTACCATGGGGAAGGCTGCGAGTGGCCCCTTGATCATCACATCTTGAAAGCCTTTCTCGCAAGCAGGGATGTGTTCTGCGGGAATGGCACCACCAAAGATGCTGTTGATGAATTCGAAGGGCTCTTCGCTATTATCTGGAAGAGGCTCAATCTTTCCACTAACACCGGCATACTGACCAGAACCACCCGTCTGCTTTTTGTGTAGATAGTCGAAGTCCGCTGCAGCCGTGATTGCTTCACGGTAGTTAACTTGAGGGGCTCCCACGATAACGTCCGCATTGTATTCGCGCTTCATCCGCTCAATGTAGATATCGAGGTGAAGCTCACCCATTCCAGAAATGATGGTTTCACCAGATTCTTCGTCTGAAGAAACACGGAAGGTCGGATCTTCACGCATGAAGCGGGAGAGTGCCTTGCTCATTCGCATATGAGCATCGTTATCTTTCCCTTTGACAGCCAGTGAAATTACTGGATCCGGGACAAAGATAGATTCACAAGCGACTCGTGTATCTCCCCCACAGAAGGTGTCTCCAGAGGCACATTCTACACCCACCATCGCAACAATATCTCCAGCCTCGGCAACGTCGATGTTCTCACGATCGTTGGAGTGCATACGCACCATCCGGCCAACTCGGAGTTTTCTTCCAGTACGCGAGTTGACAACCTGATCACCCTTGCGCAGACGACCCTGATAAATACGGGTGTACGTCAACTGACCAAACTGCTCTTCTGTCAGTTTGAATGCCATGGCGACAAGGTCTTTATCTGGATCACATTTCAACTCCACTTTTTCTTGCTCCTCATCGCCCCCTTTGACGACGGTGGCCACATTGGCAGAAGCTTCCAGTGGAGATGGCAAATAGGTGTTGACTGCGTCCAATAGTTTCTGCACACCTCGATTTTTGAAGGCTGAACCCAGATAGACTGGAACAAATTCAAGGCTGTTTACCCCCTTCTTGATCGCTGCATGAATTGCCTCTTCCGAAATCTCTTTTTCTTCCAGCAGATCCTCCATCATCTGCTCATCAAACATTGAGACAGCTTCCAGCATTTCCTGACGCTTTTCTTGAGCGTCATCAACCATGTCCGCAGGGATCTCTTCCTCACGCACAGTCTCACCATTGTCTCCATCAAAGAAGTAGGCCTTCATGGTTACCAGGTCCACTACGCCGTCATGATTCTCTTCCAGACCAATGGGAAGTTGCATGGCAACTGCGTTCAATCCGAGCACATCACGAATCCCCTGAATTCCTCTCCAGGGATTTGCACCCATCCGGTCCAACTTGTTGATGAAGGCTAGTCTGGGTACTTTATAGCGCTTCATCTGTCGGTCGACTGTGATGGATTGCGATTGCACTCCAGAGACTCCACACAGCACAAGAATAGCGCCATCCAAGACACGCAACGAACGTTCTACCTCTACGGTGAAGTCCACGTGTCCAGGAGTGTCGATGATGTTGATCTTCTTGTCTTGCCACTGCACTGTGGTGGCTGCAGAGGTGATAGTGATTCCTTTTTCGCGTTCGAGGTCCATGTGGTCCATCGTAGCGCCGGCACCACCACCGCGGACTTCCTCAATTTTATGAATTCGCCCAGCATAGAAAAGAATGCGCTCTGTCAGAGTCGTCTTTCCGCTGTCGATGTGTGCCGAGATACCGATATTACGTGTATTCTGTAGAGTTTTCTGAGATGCCGCATCCATAACAGTTATACTGGCTCGCGTGAAGTATGGGATTGGGCCATGACAGTTTTCCAACTTGGTTGGTCAGCAAATCAGGGGAAACACCAAGTATCGGCAGAGGGGAGAGACCGTGGTTGCAGCAGGTTGCTTCAGCGTCTGGCAAGGTCACTGATGCCCACTATGCTTGAGGGAAGTGTCAAGTGGCTTTGGAAAAATAATAATCTATCAAAATAACCAAATTATCTGCTGCAAGCAAGCTTTTTGTCATCAGGAAGTCAAGACCTGAGCTTCTGTCCAAAAACCAATAAAATCGTAATCAGTAGGCTACCTGCCTCAAAACCAAGCAATTGAAGAGTGAAAGTATCATCTGGTTGATCTAACAGGATTCCGGCAACACGTCCTGCAGTGATTCCCCCATAACAGGAAAGCAGTAGCCAAAGCCCAATTCCCGACCAGTTTGCCCGAAAACCCGTGACTACTAGAAAAATCCCCAAGGCGATTTCCAGGCCCCCATAAACAGCCCGTAATTCAGCTAATCCAGCTGGGCTTTCGGGTACCAGACCAATCGCACTAGCCATGGTTGTGGGTTCAATCAGAAACCAAACTCCCAGGCCAAAAAATGCGATACCCTGAAGCAGTAGAAATCCTTGAGCCAGCTTGGTCAGCATAGGTGAACTCATTGAAGGGTGTCGCGCCGTAGATCTTCACTGAGTGATTCCCGCAATTCGGAAGCAGGTAACTTTTCCAGTTCCGCTTGGAAATCATTTAGAAATCCGGCATAGAGTAGTCCCAGTTGCCCTTCCAAACGTTGCTTCGAGCGTTCATAGGCTCGTTGAAATCTTGGAAGCACCTTTGTGCGTTGTTGACGAAACTGGTCAGCAATTTCTTCCAATTCCTCAGGATCCAACATGCGCTCTTTGGCTTCAGGGACTTGCTGCAAGGAGTTCCACTCTTCCTGCTCAAGTTCGCGCCGTTGAGCCGCTAGTCGATCTTCCCAGTCCTGTAACTTGCGCACGAGAACTTGTAGTTCCATTAGTTCGATAGAGTCAATAATTTCAGTTAAAAATAGCAATCAATAGGCTGAGGATTACTAGAAGTAATAGTGTAGCGTATCGATTCAGACGGATTAGTCTTGGAATGGAGTCAGCACCAACTTGTGCAGGATCATCAGAATGACCCAGCCAGGCGTTGTGTTGAAGCCTGCCATTTTTCCATTTTTCACCCACTAGCCGAACACGCAGTGCACCTGCTGACGCAGCTTGTCCCCAACCAGCGTTGGGTCCTGGCATGTATTGGTGCTGAGACAATCCAATCGACCATGCCATACGGCCATCGTAACCCGGCAAAATCCAAGCCGAAATACTTAAAAGCACCCAGGTCAACCGAGCCGGCAGCCAATTCATGAGATCATCCGCTCTTGCTCCAAACCAGCCAAAGCGCAGGTAGCGCTCATTACGATAGCCGACCATTGAATCCATGGTACTGATCACCTTGAAGGCAAGCATGCCTGGAATGCCTCCCAAAGTCAGCCAGAATAAGGGAGAAACTACTCCATCAGACAGGTTTTCACTAAGGCTTTCTAGGGTTGCTCGATTACAACCTGCGAGATCAAGTTGTTCTACATCACGTCCCACTAATTGGGATACTTCCTCCCGGGCTTTCATCAAATTGCCATCGGCAGTAGCTCGCCAAACGCGTAACCCATGTATCTCCAGATCTCGCAAAGCTAGCAGACTGTAACCCAGAAAGAGATCCAGACTCCAACCGAGGACTGGATGTAAACTGCCGAAGAATTTTTGCAAAAGGAAGTAACACCCCAAGACGATCCCTAAAAGCAGCAGACCAAGCAGGATGCTTCCCGTGTAACCATTCCATCCTCTGGCAAACAGCCATCTCTCAAGGTAACCCAGCAAGTGGCCAATCAGCCGAATTGGATGAAACCGATAAACGGGATCTCCGAACCAAAGATCCAAAAGGAAGATTGACCAGAGCAACAGCAGAGGAGTCGCCGAACTGGTAAGGGTGAATTCAGCAAAGCCCGTCAAGAATCCTCGACAAGTTACAGTGGCGCTCAATCAGATCAGCCAATCGATCCAGCTCTCGCAAATTTTCCTGTGCATGGTCCGGAATGGGTTGAATTTGCTTTCCAGTAAGCTGTAGTAGTCGGTTTGCTACCTCACCCTTATCGAAGATGCCGTGCAGATAAGTTCCGAGAATTCTCTGCTTTTCATCCCAGACACACAATCCTGACGGCTCGACCAAATCCATCCATTTTGCTTGCTGTAGTTGGGATCTTCCTGCATGAATTTCGTAGCCACTCACTTTACATCCTTTGAGGATTTCCTGTCCCTCGTATTCAGCACGCTGAAGGATCTTGGTAGCCACCATCTCAGTTCGTAAGGGCAGAACACCCATACCAGATGCACCATCAATTGTGCCTTCAATTCCTTCAGGGTCGGTAATCCACTCTCCCAGCATCTGGAACCCACCACAGATTCCCACCAACAGGAAACTTCCTAGATACTGCCGAATCCAGTCTTCCCATCCCCTTTCTCGGAGAATTTGCAAATCGGACAATGTATTCTTGCTGCCTGGTAGGATCAACACGTCTGGTAGTCGGCCATTCGGAGGCTTCTCCAGATATTCTAGAGAAATATCTGGTTGACGCTGTAGGGGAGCAAAGTCGGTAAAATTCGAGAGTTGCGGTAAGTGGACAACATGAATTCGCAGGGATGCGTCTTCACGCAGAGTTGAGCGAATCTGCTGGGAATCCTCCTCGTCAAGCTGGAAAGAATCGTAGGGAATGGTACCTAGTACTGGTAGTGGAACCTTTTTCTCAAAGAGCCGGATGCCTGGTTCGAGTAAAGTGTAGTCCCCCCTAAACTTGTTGATCAGGCAGCCATAAAGCAAGGGACGATACTCTGTCTGAATGAGGTCATAAGTCCCCTTGAGCCAAGCGAAGACTCCTCCATGATCAATATCTCCCACTAACAAAACCCGGGCGTTGGCATGGTGAGCCATCCGCATGTTGGAAAGGTCGGTCTGCTGAAGGTTGATCTCAGCAGGACTGCCTGCTCCTTCAAGTATCAACAACTCGAAATCACGGGACAGGTCATCATAAACCTTCCGGACAATCGTGAAGTTTTCTTCTGCCAGTTGATAGTAGTCGCGATAGGCGTAGTTCCCAATGGACTTGCCTAGGCGCACGAGCTGGGATCGTCCCTGTCCTTGGGGTTTGAGCAAGATCGGATTCATCCGCACATCCGGTTCCAATCCAGCAGCTTGAGCCTGCAGAACCTGAGCACGTCCCATCTCCTCTCCAGAGCGAGTGACTCCTGAGTTCAGCGCCATATTCTGCGCTTTGAAGGGGGCCACTCGAACACCACGTCTTGCAAGTAGACGACAGAGGCCGGCGCAGAGAAGGCTTTTGCCTACTCCAGAACCTGTTCCCTGCAGCATCAATGCTTTGGCCAAGACTCAGCGCTCCAATTGCTTCAGGACGGAGAGAAATCGCCGAAGGCCTACGCGATGTTGAAGAGAAATCCGTAGATGGTTGTCAGCTAAACCGGAGTAGTGCTCGCCCCAACGCAATGTGAGATTTTTTGCAGAGCATTGTTCTCTCAGAGGAGCCAATAACTCTGAGGTGATCTGAAAGAGATTGTAAGGAGCGTTGCCAGGGACGATCTTGAGGTGGGAGTGAGATTGCAGTTGAGGCAAGATCTCTTGCCGGAGATCAGCCAGTTCCTCACGCTGGACAGTGGGTTCCTGATGAACCAACTCCAAGCCAATTTGCTGGAGCCACCCAGAAATTGAGGCAGCAGAAAATCTCTTCGAAAGAAAAGCCAGCAGATCCAGATTACCTGTAACCAAGTAACTTGGACCCAACCCGGGCCAACCGTGGGATTCAGCCAATGTTCTCAACACGATCAGATTAGGACGAATCGTGGGGACCAAGCTGTTCGTTGAATCCAGATCTACTAAAGCAAGATCTGACTCATCAATCATGAAGCAGGTTTGTGGGTTATCATCAATGAGTGACAACAAAGTTTTTCTGGAAAAACACTGACCGGTTGGGTTATGTGGATTGCCCAACATTATCAAAGCTACAGAAGCCAATTCATTTTTGAGTTGGCTTTCATTGAATTGAAAATCCTCTTCCTGCCTCAGATCAAAAGAAATTTGACGTAATCGGCATAAGGTGGTTACCCGTTCGTAGGCAGAGGAACAAGGTCGGGGCAACAACACAGAAGTCTGTCGGAAGTACTCGGCGATGGCCTGGTACGCCTCGGCTGTGCTCGGGCAACAAACTACGTGCTGCTCAGGGATCCTCCACTGCTCAGCGAGGGCTTCCCTCAATGTCTGGGCGTAAGGTTCAGGCAGACTGTGGGCGGCTTCTGTCAACAGTTCCGGGGCAATCGGAGTCCGCAGCACTGGAATGCGCGTGCCAAGATCAATGATTTTGTCAGGATCGACATCCTGCTGATGATTGGAGACCATTTTATTGTCTGTCGAAAGCTGTTGAACTTTCTTGCTCATTCCACCTCCAACCGGATGGTCCTCAAGCGAAGCCCTTTGGATAACTCTTCCACCCAGTTTTCCAGACCGGCTACACTGACCGGATGCCACCATTGACTGGCAATTCCTGCACAGAGTAACTGTTGCCAATGATGACGTAACTTTGATTGTTCTTTAGTTACACTACTTCCAGTGACCTCAAACAGGCCATCGGATGCGAAGATCAACCGATCTTTGGGACCAACTCTATTCCGCCTAAGAGCAACCTGTGACTGGCGCAGCAATTTGAACAAGGCGCTGCCACCAACAGCTTCCTGTAGTTCCCGAAGTCTCTTCTCTGTCTCGATGGCACTCATTTTTCGACCCAAGCAGAGACTCTCACCGGATTGCAGCACCATGAGGTGAAAGCGGTCTGCACGATACTGCTGAGTCAATTGGATAAGTTGATTCCTGACAAGGGCAAGAAAGTCTGTACTCCCAGTCGAGCGACTTGCATCGACAAGCAGCCACCAGAAGCGACGACGCTGAGTGTGAGCATATTGCAGTTGCCAAATAGGGGAAGTGTTCAAACCTCGCCAGGACTTGCGCAAGGTTGCCAGCCAGTCCAGTGTTCTCCCTTGTTGTTCAGAATTTCTCAATGGTGGTGGTGGTTCCAACATCGACTGTGATGCTGGCCAGACGATATCCTCCTTCTTGGTCTCTAACTCGGTTCGCAGGGAAATTGGATCAGGCCGAGTACCTTGGGGTTGCCGAGAGGTCTGCCATTTCGGTCGCGGTGGAATTTGTTGATTGGGGGACTGCTGCTCAGTGGGTGGACTTGGTGGATCAGTTTTAGAAACAGATTGCCCAAGGCACAGCTCCCAAGCCTCTTGTACGTGATCCTCCGTCAGCGTTTGACTGCCCTGCCATGCGGCTGCACAGCGGGCCGTGCGTAAGACCGCCAACTCAGTGCGTAGTCCTTCGAGCTTCAGTTCCTTTGCTCTTTCAGCAATTTGGATCCGGAGCACCTCCGGAATCACCACAAGTGGGAGCAAATTCCTGGCAGCAGCTAACTTCTGCAAGATCTCCTGCGTCTCAGCCTGCCAAGTCTCAGCAAACTTCTCAGGATCATCTTCGAACTCCATTCTGCGTCGGACAATCTCCATCCGTTCTGGAACCTCAAAGTTATCCTGAATCAATAGCTTGTGAGCAAAGCGGTCCTGCAATTGAGGACGTAGTTCGCCTTCTTCAGGGTTCATCGAACCCACAAGGATGAAGCGTGTTTTCAGGTTGGCTGATAATCCATCCCGTTCGACCTGTTGCTTGCCGCTGACAGCTGCATCCAGCAGGGAATCGGTTAGATGGTCTGGGAGCAAGTTGACTTCATCGATGTAGAGTACTCCTCCATCGGCCTGCGCCATCAATCCCTGCTGAAGTTGCCACTGGCCTTGCTCAACCAGATTGCCAGCATTGACTGCTCCGAGCAGGCGATCCTCGGTGGTTCCCAAGGGTACCTCAACAAAAGGAGCAGTGTCCTTGCTGCTGGTTTGTAGCAGATCGGTAAACGCTCGGGCTAGGGTACTCTTCGCACAACCACGATGCCCTTGCAGTAAAATCCCACCCAGTCTTGGATCAAGGGTGTGATAGATCAGTGAGCGTTTGGCCAGTGCCAACCCAACGATGGCAACAAAGGGAAAGCGTGTGGTCATTCGAGTTCTCCTTGCAACTCTAGAAGTTGGTGGCGGAGCTGTTCCAACAAGTCTGGAGCAGGGTTTTCCCAAAGATCACGTTCGTGAGCTTCCAGCAGACGTTGGGTGGCATCTCGCAGCGCCTGTGGGTTGTAGCGACGGAAGAATTCCTGTTGTGTTGGATTCAACAGCAGTTGCTGAGCCAGATCAGCGTACTGATTGTCAGAGGCTACATCGCAGGTAGCATCGTAACCAAAGAAGTAATCGACAGTGGCAGCCATCTCGAAGGCTCCTTTATAGCCATGCCGTCGCATTGCTTCAAGCCAGCGTGGATTCAGAACACGACTCCGGAAGACACGATTGAATTCTTCTTTCAGGCTGCGGATTCGTAACTGTTCAGGGTTGCTGGAATCGCCATGATAGGTCACTGGTGCTTTCCCACGAATCTGTTCAACAGCAGCGTGGAGTCCGCCCTGAAACTGGAAGTAGTCATCGGAGTCGAGAATGTCATGCTCCCGGTTGTCCTGGTTCTGATGGACGACCTCAATTTCACTCAGCCGCTGTTTGAACAAAGTAGGCTCTTCCCAAGACTGTCCATCTGTGCCGTAGGCGTGTCCACCCCACTTGAGGAAAACTTCCGTCAGATCAGCCTTGCTCTGCCAGTTGCCAGCATCTAACAATGGCAGCAGTCCAGTACCATAACAGCCAGGTCCGGCACTGAAGACCCGCAAATGGGCCAACTCTTGAGCCTGTTCAGCAGGGATTCCCTTAGTCTGTAAGCGTTGCTTTTCCGAGTGCCATGAAGCTCGGATCGGGTTGTCTTGCTCGGGTTCTTCTAATTCTGCAAGACGCTTGGGTACTTGGGCGAGCAGACGCATCGTCTCCCCAAAGGCATCCCGAAAGAGTCCAGAAACACGAAGAACCACGTCCACGCGGGGACGCCCCAGCACGCTTAGCGGCAGGATCTCGAAATCCAGCAAACGTCCCGAGGTCGGCTCCCAGACAGGACTACAACCCCAGAGCCAGAGTGCTTGTGCGATGTCGTCCCCCCCGGTCCGCATGTTCGAGGTTCCCCAGATCACGAGTGCCAAGTGCCTGAGATCAGTCCCATGTTCCTCGCGGTAACGATCAAGCAGTCGATCAGCGAGTCCTTGCCCACATTTCCAGGCGGTTTGCGTTGGAATGGTACGGGGATCAACGGCGTAAAAATTCCGTCCTGTGGGTAGGACATCGTACCTCCCACGTGTGGGTGCGCCGGAAGGTCCAGGCTGAATAAATTTTCCAGACAAGCCACGCAGTAACTGTTCAGTTTCCCGTTCGCAGTCCAAGAGACGTGGCAGCAGGACTTCCTGCAACAGCTTTCGCAGTTGCTGCAATTCATGGGAGTCGGTGGGTTCTTCTGTACCAGAGCAAGCACTTTCGACCCAAAGTTTGGCCCGTTCATTCAACTCATCCCGTAGGAAAACTGACAGAGTCTGCAGATCAGCATCCTTCGGTAGATCCCCTAGACAATGTAGCAATCCTCGAGAATGTGGTGTCCCCAAACGTAGCAGACTTAGCAGGAACTCAGTCCGCTGCTGTCCGCTCGGCACCTTCCCGAAAATATGCAATCCTGAACGAATCTGGCTCTCTTTGATATCACAGAGAAAATTGCTGAGTGCATTGAGCCAGTCTTCTTCCTCAGGGATTTCTTCTCGCCAACTGGCTTGCTCCAACAAGTGCTCGATCTGATGCTCCAGTTCATGGGCCCGCTCCGGAAACATCGTCTCACAGTGCGAATGCTCTTCCAATAGTCGCTCGACTTGTTGCAGTTCATCGTAGAGACCGGCTCGGGCCAAGGGTGGAGTCAGGTGATCAACAATCACAGCGGAGGATCGACGCTTGGCCTGGGTTCCCTCTCCGGGATTGTTCACAATGAAGGGATACAGATGGGGTATGGGACCCAGCACCTGCCATGGAAAATCTTCGGCACCCAGTCCAACACTACGCCCTGGAAGCCATTCTAGATTTCCGTGCTTGCCGAAATGAATGATCGCGTCTGCCTGAAACTCCGTTCGCAACCACCAGTAGAAGGCCAGGTAGTTTGGTGGTGGAGGCAGATCAGGGCTGTGATAGATCGCTTGGGTTTGTTCGCCAAACCCTCGTGGAGGTTGCAAGCCAATGAACACCTTCCCCAGCGTGAAGCCAGCAATCGGGTAGAATTCCTGCTCTGTCGACCAGTGCGACTGTAACTGCTGGCACAAGCTGACAGGCAATCCTTGCAGGCATTTTCCAAACTGCTCTGCAGTGAGCCAGTGCTCACACTCCTTGCCATAATTGCCCTCAGGATCGTTCGTAATTCCCTGCTGCAATCTGGTAATCAAGGCTTCCCCATCAACTGGAATTTCGTTTCCTAGTGAATAGCCCTGCTGGATCAGCTGTTGAAGAAACAAGGCCACGCTTTCAGGAGTGTCTAGGCCCACTCCGTTGCCCAGGCGGCTGTCCTTGTTCGGATAGTTGGCCAGGATGATTGCCACTCGCTTTTCAGCATTCTGCAACTGTCTCAGGTGCACCCAGCGCTGAGTCATTTCTGCTACGAACTCGACTTGTTCCGGAACAGGAGACAGGCGCTTCAAAATCCACTGTGCCTCTGGGACTTCCTGGCTGATTTCCTTGAAACCAACCACGGTTGCCAAGACTCTCCCGTCAATTTCGGGAAGAGCCACGTTCATGGCAACTTCAGCCGGTGCCAAGCCTCGGGGATTGTGCTCCCACGTATGTGAGTCCTGCAGAGAGACCGGTAGTTGTAGCACGGGGCAGTCGAACTCCTCCAACCAGCGTTCCTGTTCAGGAGACTGTAAACTGATCGCAAAACTCTGTGTGGTCAGGATCGCCTGAGGAGGTTCTTCCAGAGCCGCTTGCCGCAGCCAGTGCTGTGTATCCGGATCACGCAGACTATAGGCAAAGCAACAGCGAACACTCAATTGGTTAGCTGTCAATTGCCTGCGCAAGGCATCGACTACGGCGAGATCTCCAGTTTGATACCAGGCTCGATAGAAGCACAACCAGACAACAGACTGCTGAGTTGCTGTTCCGGGTGGATCACCGTACCAGCCAAAACGCGGCATCACTTGTGGGGCTTCTACTTCGAAGTGGGTTGCGTCATCTAATTCCCGAAGTAGCAGGCGTCCAAGTTGTTCGGCATTGAAGACACCACCCTCTCGCAAGTAGGTGAAACAATTTTGAGCAAAGCTCTCAGAGAAGTCATTGTAATCACATACCGAATCATCCCATTGCTCTGTTCCGGGAAGCAGTAGAATCCTGAAGTTTCGCTCCGGATGCTGGCGAAGGTGCTGCAACTCGTCCAGCAGGTGTGGAAAGTAGGATGCGCCACCAAGCAACCTCAGCACAATCAAGCGGCTATGGCAGAGGACTTCGTGAGCGTAGTGTTCAACAGTTTCGGGATGCTGGAGGGCGGAGGCGTGCACGAAGCGCAAGCGATCGCCGAACATGGGCAGCCAAGCTTGAGCTACCAAGGAGAGATCAGAATCAGCTGCACTGATGAAGATCAACTCTGCAGAGGTCTGCTCGATTTTGGTGCTCGGGTGGGTATGGTCGAGGTGTCCTGGTTCGGTGGCGACGCGATGCATTTGTCCTTACACCTGGCTCGGCATGGGCTGAAGCGTGCGGATCAGCATGATGCTCATGTCACTGAATTCCTGGGTACACTCGGCAAGAGTTCCTTGCCAAGCAGCTTCTGATGCCGTTAGGTGTTCCCAGACCTCGACTTGATGGTCTGAAGAGATTCCCTGTTCGATCAGATAGCTGGCGATTGCCGCAGGCATGAAATCCCAGGTGTGCGGGATGACAATGGCATTGCGCTGATCTCCCAAAACGTGCAGTAAATGGCGTTTGAACGGTTCCAAATCACCCCTGCGGTGAAAGGTGAGAAAGGTGGTCTCGTCAAAGCAGACTTTGGTCTTGGAAGCCAGGATTTGTGCCGCGCTGATTCCAGGCAGTATTTCCACAGGATGACCGCAAGCTCGTTCCAAGCGCTCAATCATCTGGAAGCCAGAAAAATGAGGATCACCCATGAACAGCACCACAACATTCTTACCCTGCTGATGGGCCTGAGCGGCACGTTCCAACTCCTCCGTCTGATTCTTGTACGTCAAGTGCAGGACCTCTGCAGATTCAGAAATCATCTCCTGTACAAACCCATTGACGGTTCGGAAGCCCACGATCCACTCCGCCTCTCGAATCAGCTTGGCGCCGCGCTGCGTCAACCAATCGGGATCACCTGGACCAATGCCTACGCCAATGATCATGCCTGTTCCTTTTTAAAGAAGAGTTCTGAGAGCAAGGGAGCCGCTTTTGGGAAGTACAGATGGATGTACGAAGCATGCAGGTTTCGGTATCGATAGCCCTCCAAACGGGAACCAACGCGATTCCTTTTTGTAACCGTCCAGGCATTGGCTTGGCTTGATTCCTGTTCCCACTTTGAGTGGTGAAATTCATGTCCTCGCCAGCTTTCCCGATGGTTCGTTGGTGTGGCCTCGCTGTAGCCAAAGTGCTGTAACCTTGATGTCATGCTGACAGTTCCAGGGATCACCCCTGCCATTGGGTACTCGTCACCGTTCAATAAGCGCAAGGAATCTGCGAGCAACATCAAGCCCCCACACTCCGCATAGCAGGAACCGCCTGCTTCAATGAATTCCTTGAGTTCCTTCAGCATGGATTGATTGGTACTCAATTTCTCAGCAAAGCACTCGGGGAAACCACCGCTGAGTAGAATCCCATCCAGCGCTGGGGGTAAGGTGCTGTCCTCAAGTGGAGAGATCTTGACCAATTCAGCGCCTTGATGACGAAGCCACTCCAAATTCTCGTGATAATGGAAGTGAAAGGCTGAGTCTTGAGCCACACCGATCCGGCAGCTTGGTCTCACAGGAATCTCAATCACCTTGCTCACCGAATATTGTTCAGGCTGAGGAGCCAGAGAAAGGAACTGATCAAGATTCAGGTATTGTTCAGCCAAGCTTTCTAAAGAAGCCCGATCCGGCAGGGATGTTTCACTGACTGCTTGTAGGCCCAGGTGACGTTCCGGCCACTGTAATTCTGGTAATCGTGGCAAGGCCCCCAAGATGGGAATTTTCAGATCAGCCAGCGCTTGCTTCAGGTAATCCGCATGAGATTCACCACTGACCTGATTAAGGATCAAGCCCCGAATCCGATCTGCACCAGCTTCCAACTGAAACCCTCGAATCGCAGCCCGGACTGAGCGTCCTGCTTTGGCTGCCGGAACAACCAGCACAATCGGCCAATTCAGCCAGCGAGAAAGCTCCAGGGTGCTGCCTTCATCGCTGACGGGACTGGCTCCATCGAAGAGGCCCATCACACCCTCCAGCAAGCCGAGTTTGCCAGTTCCATATTTTTGAACGAGCCTAACCACTTCTGACCTGCCCATCATCCAAGAATCCAGGTTGATGCTGGGACAGCTTGCAAAATGCTGATGGTAGGCAGGATCGAGGTAGTCTGGGCCAGCCTTGAAGGGCTGAACTGGAACTCCCCGCTTTTGCAGACCGGCGAGCAACAGGCATGTCAGGGCTGTCTTACCGCTGGAGCTTTGCAGACCGGCGAGCACGATTCCTGAAGGCATGGGTCAGAATTCAATGCCCAGTCGAGCCCGTACTCCCTGGTCGAAGTGGTGCTTGATTTTCCGCATTTCGGTCACTACATCGGCCCGTTCGATCAATTCTACAGGTGCATGACGTCCTGTGAAAACCAGTTCGACCTGAGGTGGTCTGCTGTCCACCAAGTCCAGCACTTGTTCCAGGGAGATCAACTCTCGATGCAAGCAGTAGTTGATTTCATCCACAATCACCAAGTCGTACTTTCCTGAACAGACGATGTCCTTCAACGCAGCTACTTCCGGGATCAATTCTGCCTTCATCCGTTCGACGTCCTGTGGCACCTTGCGACTGACACACAGGGCCCAGTAATGCGGGACGTTTCGGAATGTCAGATTCGGATGCAGGTCTGGACAAAGTTTCAGTTCTCCCGTCTTCCAACGAGGCTTGAGCATCCGCAGGTAATAGACCTTCAGCCCGGCTCCCAAAGCTCTGAGCATCAAGCCTAGCGAGGCTGTACTCTTGCCCTTGCCCTCCCCGGTGTAGATCTGAAACGCTCCCACACGCTGCTTAGTCCTGGGCGGTTCTTCGAACTCTGCTGAATCGGCTATTTCTTCAGTCATCGTTGTTCATCACTTGTTGGGTTCGCTTTATTAGGGCAGAGATATCAGCATAGCACTGAGCCACGTGGACACGGGGTCGTTGCAGCACAATCAATGGAATCCCCAACGCTTTGGCTGCCTGGTATTTCTCAAGGTATCCCCCAGCTTTTCCAGAATCCTTGGTGACCAAGACCTCAATCTTCCAACGTTCCAGAAGCATGTGATTTTCTTCTACGCTGAAAGGGCCCTGTTGCGCACAGATTCTCGAGAGAGGCACACCGGCCTGTTCCAATTCTCGCAGGGATTCGCTGGTGGGGGCACAGCGCACAAACCACTCAGCTTGCCGATGATGATCCTGGCGCAGAAACTCTGCCACTTGGTGACTCCCTGTTGCCAGCAAGATGCGCTTACCGCTCTTCAGTGCTAGGGCAGAGACTTTCTCAATGGAATCTCCACACAACTCATCCCCGACCAGTGTTGAGGGGCGTTCATAACGCAAACAGGGGATTTCTAGATCCACGGACAACTGCTGCAATTGCAGGGTCATCCGAGATGCATAGGGATGGGTTGCATCTACCAGCAAGCTTGCCTGGTGTTGGTGCAGAACTTGATGCCGTCGTTCACGTCCAAGTGATCCCCAAACCACAGGAATCTTTTGTTCTCGCCAGGTCTGTGCTCCTTGCTCGGTAGCCACGGAAACAATAACTGGAATTCCCTGATGGTGTAAGCTGCGGACAATTTCATTGCCATCGCTGGTCCCAGAAAAAACCCAGACCGCTTTTCTTGGAAGCTCCGTCTGTTGAGCGGAGAGGGATGGCTCAGCCCAGCCTACATATCCTCTAGGGGTGAAGAGAAACTCCCGTTTTGGTTGTGTGAAGCGGTTCCCAATCACCAGCGTCGTAAGCATGTCAAACTGCCGATGACTCAACTCTCCAAGTTTGCAGCATTCCACCGACTGTTCTTCGCGGTAAGCGTTGCGCACGATCCCACACCAGGTCTCGGTACTCTTGAAGGTCTTTAGGATTTCCAGAATTCGATAGACTCCCTGTGAACGGGAACGACTCTGGACGTTATAGAGCACGATCACCAGATCGGCTTGGGCCAGGTGCTGTGCCCTGGTTTCGATCCATTCCCATGGACAGAGCAGATCTGACAGGGATAAAGTGGCAAAGTCATGAGCCAGTGGGGCTCCCAGCAAGGCTGCGCAGGCATTGGCTGCTGAGATTCCAGGAACCACTTCGACAGGGAAGGTGTCTTCTTCCTTCAGCAGTTCAAGTGCTAGCGTTGCCATTCCGTAGATGCCAATATCACCACTGGAAACCAGGCTCACTTGTTTCCCCTGACGAGCTAGTTCCAAGGCTCGCTCAGCACGCCTTCGTTCCTGGGTCAGAGGAAAAGTTTCAATCTGCTTATTCTGAATCCAGGGCAAGACCCAGCGTAGATAGAGATCGTACCCGACAATCACTTCACTCTGGGTTAGGGCTTTTTTCGCACGCTCCGGTACGAGATCCATGAATCCAGGTCCAACCGAAACAAGAAAAAGCGCTCCTTCAGTGGACATGGACGCTTTCCAACACCTTGCTTAGCATTGCTGTTGAGATACAACTGGCGAAGGACCAGCCCAGCAGAAAAATCGTGGGATCTCCTGCGCTGAAGGCACAAAGCTGCTCGTAATCGGCCTGCCCCAGGTTGGTAATTTGCTGGCGTTGCGTGGGCAGTGTGGCCTGGACAACAAGCAGCAAGGGTAACTCTGGATCAGCCCCAACTTCTACTAGATTGGGCAACACATGCTGTCCACGGAAGGTGGGCATGTAGATCGCAACTCCAGAACCGCGGTTCAGAAAGGTCGTGACGGCCCGGCAGGTTTCCAGATCGCTGTAAGTGGAGACCGTTGTGATCAGTAGTTCCGAACCACAATCCCTCGAGGTCAGGGGCACTCCCAATGCTGCAGCTGTCCCAGATAGGGTAGTGACGCCAGCCAGTACCTGGTAGGGAATCCCGGCTTGCTGTAATACTGCGAGTTCATCGGCTAGGCGAGCATAGATCAGCGTGTCTCCACCCTTGAGCCGGACAACACACTCATGTTGCCTGACCATGTCCAGCAGCAATTCGTTGATTTCCTTCTGTTTGTGGGAATGGTTCGTGGCGCGTTTCCCGACATAGATCTTCTGGGTGCGACTAGGAATTAGATCGAGGACTTCTGGACCTACGAGCGCATCGTAAAGCACGACATCAGCTTCCCGTAAAACTCGATAGGCTTCCAGTGTCAGTAGTTCGGGATTCCCCGGTCCGGCTCCCACGAAAATCACTTTCCCCAACATCATGCTTTCTCAGGCCAGGGAGGATCATGTACTACGGCCACGGTCACCCCATTGTGAGCCGTTTTTGGAACCAGCAATTTTCCAGCGTGGCTGGCCAGCAAAGCGCATGGTTCACAGACGCCAGCCACTCCCAACGTATCCTGAACCCAATCAGAAGATTTAGTAACCCATGGTCTGTGCTGCAGTAGGCTCAAGGGGATTCCTCGCAAGGGAAGTTGCTGCTGGCGGCACCAGGCCAACAATCCGGATTCCTGTAACTTGACATCAACGGTGGCTACCATTCGGAAGTTCGCAATGGAGAGTTGGTGAGTGTTCAAGACGTTCATGACGGCCGTGTCAATCTGCGTTAGGGTGACATCACGCCGACAACCAATTCCAAGAATCAGGGGTCTCAGGCTTTCTGTAGCCGTGGTGAGAATTGGCTGGGCACCCAGTAAATTCGCCACACGCACAGACAGTTCGTTGGCTCCTCCTTCATGACCTCCAACCAGTGAAATCACTTGTCGGCCAGCTTCATCTACCAGCACGACACCCGGGTCGGTGTGCTTATCCTCTAGCAAGCCTTGCAGGTAGCGCACAGCGATGCCGGTTGTGCCAATGAAGACCCAGGCCCTATATTTTCGATAGACCGCACGAAAAGACTGCTGATTGGATGAAGAACTTCCTCCGGGAGACTCTGCGGCTGATAGCTGTTCGGCCAAGAAGTCGGCCATCGGTTGTGCCGTTTCTCTCACCGACCAGATCGCCAGATCGTGACCCACCACTAGGCCTCAGTCAGATTTTTCTCTCGTCGTCGAAAGCGATGAGTGTACTGCGAGGAATAGAGCCTTGAGACATCTGGCAATTCTTCCCGTAGTACTTCCCCCACCAAAATCATCGTGGACAGTGCCCAATCCTGAGGGTTGACTTCATCTAACACGGTTGCCAAGGTGCTTTGATGTTTTCGTTCCTGCGGCCAGGTGGCTTTCTGGATCAGCCAGATCGGTGTGTCATCAGGATAGTGCTGGCGTAGATCGGCAACCATCGAGGCCAGGTGTGGTCCTGAGAGGAAGATGCAGAGTGTTGTTTGATGGGCTGCTAGCTCCGCTAGTGCTTCACGCTCGGGAACTCCAGAGGCTCTACCAGTGGTGCGCGTCAGGATGATCGATTGGGCCACCGAGGGCTTGGTCAACTCTGCTCCAAAACAGGCTGCAGCAGCGGTGAAGGAAGAGACGCCTGGGACGATTTCGAAGTCCACTCCCCATTCTCGCAAATGACGCATCTGTTCGGCTGTAGCACCATAGATAGCTGGATCACCAGAGTGTACGCGAGCTACGAGCCAGTCGTGCTGTTGGGCTTGGCGATACCACTCCAACTGCTGCTCCAAATGAAGACCAGCAGTGTTGACGCAGGTTGTTTCTTCTCGGCAGTACTGCAGGATGTCCTCACTGACCAACGAGCCAGCATAAAGCACGAGGTCCGCACGACGCAGAATTTCTGCACCCCGGACTGTGATCAGATCTGCGGCACCAGGCCCTGCTCCAATAAAATAGACTTTCATCCAGTTGGCTCAGACAAAGTTTCTCCAAGAGGTCGAATTGGCAGTTGATGGCGCGGCTGATGGGCCTCTCTGCGGATCAGCATGGTTGACAGGTAGCCTGTCCCTGCGTCTCTGGGCAGGTCAGCCAAGCCACGGCTCGTTCTTTCTTCCGCAAAACCCAGTCGCTGGGCAAATACACAGTTTTCAGTAATTCCCAATTCTTCAAGCAGAGCAAGCACTTGGGGTAGACGTCGTCCGATTTTCATCAGAACCACCAAGTCATGCGTCAGAATATCCGCTCTTAGGGTCGACATTTCCTCTGGACAAGGAAGCAATAACACTCGTTCCTTGCCTTCACCAAGAGGCCAATCGAAGTGTGCAGCAATCGCAGCAAAGCTAGTGATACCAGCATAGGTTCGATGTCGTAGCTGCGGATAGATTTCGCGTAGGGCGGTAATTAGATAGCCATAAGTCGAATAGGTCATCGAATCTCCCAGCGTCAGATATCCCACCTGACGGCCCAACTCCAACTCACCACGCAGACTCAGCGCCAATTCCCTATAGTATTTTCGTAAGCGATCTCGATCCGAACTCATCTCGAAAGAGATCTCTCGCCACTCAGCTTGAGGAAGTTCCAGGCCTTCTAGAGCATGCAAAGCTGCCGAAGATTCATGAGAGGTCGCCCGGGGATAGCAGATCAAATCGCAACATTGCAACTCCTCCCAAGCAGCTACGCTGAGCAATCGGGCTGGACCTGGTCCCACTCCGATTCCAACAAATCGACCCATCGGTTTGCTTTCAGTCATTCGTAGCTCTGGGTCAGCGGCAAGCCCAAGGGATTTCGGTGCATGTCAAACAGTAGGGTCCGGACTTCCAGTACGTGTTGAAGTCGAGACTGGACCTTCTCAGTGATGCGTTGCTCGACCAGTTGCCAGAACTGGGAACTTTCTGAAGTTTTGCCGAACTGCTGAATAATCGCTTCTACCGTCGTTGCGTCCTTACACTGCTCAAGCAGACTCGGCTTCATCCCAAAAACTTTAGCCAGTTCAAGAATTCCCTGCATCGCCATCGGGCTAACTCCAGAATGCGTATCCCAATGATTTTCCAAAATTTTAGCGAGCTTTCCTGGGTGTCCGACCAACCAAAGCTGCTCAAGTTTACGATGGTGATTGCCAAGTTCCTGATCAACAGTATTCAGCGCAAAGCCGACAAAGTTAGCCATCGGCACGACTCTTTCGGGAGTAAGTCCTAGCTGCTGTTCTGCTACCAGTTGTCCAATGTTTCCGGGTGCCAGGACAATTGCCTTGGCATCATCAGCGAGGGCAATGCGCACATAGAGTTCGATGGATGCTAGCCAAGAGGCCAAGGACTTTGGTTCAACGATCCCCTTAGTTCCCAGCACCGAAAGACCACCAACGACACCAAGGCGCGGATTGTAGGTCTTGGCTGCCAGTTGCTCGCCTTCGTCAATACCAACCATTACTGTGAAGCCTTGCGAGCGGTGCTGCGGGTAGGCCTCCAGTGTCTCCAAAATGGTTTGCATCATCATCTGCCTGGGGACCGGATTGATCGCAGGCTCTCCGACAGGCAAGGAAAAACCTGGTTTGGTGATCGTTCCTACGCCACTTCCTGCACGGAAGTGGATTCCAGTTCCCTCAGCTTTGAGTTGAACCCTGATTCGACTGCCGTGGGTTACGTCAGGATCATCACCCGCATCCTTGATCACGCTGGCTTCGGTGCACCCCTCCGTTAGTTGTTGGACGCGCTCAATCGGTACCCGTACAAAGTAATGCCCCTCCGGAAGGGCGACCTTTACCTCCTGAGGTACGGGTTCTCCTAGCCAAAGACGCAGAGCCGCTTGCGTGGCAGCCGTAGCACAAGTGCCTGTCGTCAAGCCTCGTCGTAGACCATTAGGGGCTGGGACGCTGAGGTCGAATTCAATTCTTTCGTCGGCGGTTCGAGGATTTTTTGGTTCCATGCCTGAATCATCAGCGCGTTGACGACAGCTGCGGCCCAATTTGATCCTCCTCGGGTCCCTTGGTTGGTGATTCTAGGGACAAGTTGGCATTCTTGAAGTTCCTGCTTGGACTCGCGAGTTCCGACAAAACCAACAGGCAACCCAATCACTAACTTCGGTTGCCACTGTTCCTGCTGAATCAGCCGCAAAGCTTCTCGAATCGCTGTTGGTGCGTCACCAATCGCCAGGATGATTTGGTCATTTTGGTGTTGGAGAAAAGCCCTGCGAATCCCAGCGGCAGAGCGTGTCAACCCAGAGGCTTCAGCCAATAAGTGTGTCTCTGGATCATGCACCAAACAACTGGTAGTCAATTCCAGGCTGGAGAGCAAGCTGCGTTTTAAACCACTCTGCACCATGGTTACATCCGTTACAATGATAGCTCCGTCTAGCAGCGCCTGAACACCTTGCTGAATCGCAGTTGGAGAGAAGAAGACATCTTCTACGATTCCAAAGTCTCCGCTGGTATGCACGAGTCGCTGCAGGATGGCCTTGACCCCGGAACTGTATGCGCTCCAGTCATAGTTCGCTTCGATCAGCTGGAAGCTCTCAGCCTCAATCGGATGCGGAACGTAGGCGCTGGAGAGCCTTACAGCAGATTTGTGCTCATGAGCATGCGAATGCTCGTGATGATGTGAATGTCCGTGAGTATGGCCTACATCCACAGGATGATCGTGCTGATGATGCGTGTGTGGATGGGAGTGGGAGTGCACTCCTTCAGTTTCGTGGTGGTGAGTGTGCGAGTCTCCCAGAATCCCCCGCACATGATGGTGGTGGGCTTCCTGTACCTTGCCAACCTCACCTTCGTAACCCACGATCTGGGTACGGTACTTACAGAGACTGCAGTTGGAGGAATTGATGCCAACCAACGCTTCCCGCGCTTTTTCTACCCAGACATCTGTCACATGAGGATGAACTCCCAGATAGCCTGCTTTGAGAACTTCTACATCAGGAAATTTGGGCTGAACCTCATCGACTGCGCTGTAAATCCGCTTGATCAGGATACCAGTGAATAGGAAATAGGGGATCACCACGACACGCCGATAGCCCATTTGTGCTGCTCTGGCAATTCCATCAGCAACCAGCGGCTTTGCAGTTCCAGAGTAGCAAACATAGGAACTCCCAAAACCCATCCCCTCCTCAACCATACGTGCCAGCTTATTTACATTGGAATTCACATCTGGATCGGTAGTCCCACGCCCGACAACGACAAGTAGCGATTCATGCCGAGGGATCATCTGGGCAGATTGTGCTTCAGCGCTGATGATTCGCTCTTGAAACAGTTTTAGCAGCAGCGGATGAATGCCCATCGGTCCACCGTAGTGGAATTCAACTTCCGGAAATTCTGGCTTCACGCTCAGTAATTCAACAGGCATGTCGTTCTTGCCGTGACTGGCGGCAAAGAGGATTCCAGGAACCATCACAATCTTGCGGGATCCCATGCGAACATTTTCGCGTAAGGCCTCATCAATTGTAGGAGTTGCGAACTCGAGGAAACCGTGCGTGATGACACGATCTGGCTGACGTTGCTTGAGAAGCATCAGGGCTTCTTCAAACTCTCTGGTACCATCAGCATCTCGACTACCGTGTCCTGCGATCACCAACCCAAAATCGTCCGTTCCTTCTGACATGCTTATTCAATTACTTGAGTTGTAGTGGAAGACCAGCCGCACACAAGAAAACCTGATCACAACGTTCCCCCAACCATTGGCCTACTCTTCCGGAGAGATCAGCAAAGCGCCTGGCTAGGGGATTAGTTGGAACGATTCCCAAGCCTACTTCATTCAATACCAGCACAAATTGATGAGGGCTGTTCCAGAGAGCCTCCAGTTCCGAGAAGGCCCGCTCTTCATCATGGCCATGGTGCAGCAGATTGTTCAGCCACATGGTCAGACACTCCACCAGTACGATCCGAGGTTCCTTTGGGAGCTTCTGATGTAACCAGAGGCCCTCCTCAATAGTGACAAAACGCTCCGCTCGCTGTTGTCGGTGAAGAGCAATACGTTGTTGTAGCTCTGGATCTTCGGTGAATTCGGTTGTTGCTAGGTAGATCGGCAGGTCTGTTCCAGGAATTGAGAACGCCAGCTTTTCGGCCAAGCGCGACTTTCCACTCTTAACACCACCAGTGACCAGAATCCGCAAATGCGTCACCTTGATCTGGAGAATACGAAAGACGGGAAGATGAGAGGTTGGGACGATAGGACGGATAGGGGATCAGCCAGACTTGGTTATTCTGCAGATCGACTAGAAATCGTCAGCCTCTCAGGTTCCTCGCCTGAATCTGAACGTGTGATGGGCAGGTCTCCTGGCTCAGGGCAAGTTCACAACGCCTTCCCGCTTTTGCAGTGGCTAACGGTTGTGAGATACACCCTTCACAGTTGCGAGGACAGCTCCGGGATTTCACCGGATTCCCTATTCTCCGCAAGTGCGGCACCCAGCACGAGGACGTAGCAATACAGTAATTGATTAAAAGAGCAATCAGATTTTTAGAATTGGTAGTAGCTAGGAGCGATGATCCGCACCAATTGCATCCGAAAGGTGAGCGTAACCATCTTTGTCCAGATGTGTCAGCAGTTCTCGGCAGATTTGATTTGCTAAGCCAGGGCCCTGGTAAACAAGCCCTGTGTAGACTTGCAGCAGAGTGGCTCCGGCTTTGATCTTATCGTAGGCACTTTTACCGTCCTTGATTCCACCGACACCAATCAGTGGAAGCTTTCCTTGAAGTTCCCGATAAAGTTTCGAGAGAATTTGAGTCGACAACGTATGTAAGGGACGTCCACTCAATCCTCCTGTTTGATGAGCATGAGAAGAGCGTAATTGATTACGTTCAAGAGTCGTGTTGGTGGCGATCAAGCCAGCTAGAGGAAATTGGTGGACAACTTCCAGGAGGTCGCGAAGGGCCTCATCACTCAGATCAGGAGCAATTTTAAGTAAGATTGGGAGTTGCCGAGGATGTTGTAACTGTAACTCTTGGGCAGTCTGAAACAAGGAATCCAACAGTCGTTGGAGAGCAGTTTTTTCCTGTAGTTCACGGAGATTTGGAGTATTGGGTGAACTGATGTTGACTACAACGTAACTGGCAGTGTGCCACACAGCAGTCAGGAGTCGTTGGTAATCCTCAGCAGCTTTTTCGTTGGGAGTGTCTTTGTTCTTGCCAAGGTTGATTCCAACAATGCCTTGCTTTGGTCTTTGATGTAGACGTTGGAGCAAGGCATCCTGACCTTGGTTGTTGAACCCCAGACGGTTGATCAGCGCCTCATCTTCCAATAGACGGAAGATTCGTGGACGCTCATTTCCAGGCTGGGGGCGAGGCGTAATGGTCCCGCATTCCACGAAGCCAAAGCCGAAGGAAAGCAGTGAGTTGTATACTTTGGCGTTTTTGTCTAAACCAGCTGCGATTCCAACAGGGTTAGGAAATTCCAGACCGAAGCACTCGATTTTTAGGCGATGTAGGTCTGGAACTGGGGGATAGAAGAGTTTGTAAAGATGCGGACTTCCAAAACGCTCTGCCTGCTCGAGCCAAGTCAGGGTCAATTCATGGATCTCTTCTGGATCCTGACGGAAGAGAAACGGTCGAATCAACCTCTGATAGGCTTTATCAGTCAGCGCATGACAGCCGTTCATGCTCCGTCTTATTTCGAGTTGCTAGGAGCCATTCTGACAATTTTTTCTCGACGGGCAACTCCAGTATCGATCGCAGCCTGTTGAACAGCTTCGGACACGGCAGGGACAACAGTCTGATCAAAGACACTGGGAATGATATAGTCAGGAGCTAAGTGATTTTCATCAATACTATGAGCGATTGCTTCAGCTGCCGCCATCTTCATCTCTTCGTTGATGATGGATGAACGGGAGTCAATCGCACCACGGAAGATGCCCGGGAAACAGAGTACGTTATTGATCTGGTTCGGATAGTCACTGCGACCGGTCGCCATTACAGCGACATAGGGTTGTGCGATTTCAGGCATGATTTCGGGATCAGGATTGGCCATCGCAAAGACAATCGGGTCTTTTGCCATGTTCTGTAAATCCTGCTCATCCAGCAGATTGGGTTGCGATACTCCGACAAATACGTCTGCTCCACGAATTACATCTTTCAAAGATCCAGCCTCCCCATCGGGATTGGTATGATCAACAAGCCACTGTTTGTCAGCATTGAGGTTGGTGCGTCCAGTGTGTAAGGCCCCTTTGCTGTCGCAACAAACAATATTGGTAATTCCCATCAGCATCATCATCTTGGTGCAGGCCGTACCAGCTGCTCCAGCGCCCGAAACAACCACCTTGAGGCTTTCCGCTTTTTTGCTGACTAACTTCAGAGCATTGATCAAGGCTGCTGTGGTGACAACGGCAGTCCCATGTTGGTCATCGTGGAAGACAGGAATATCCAACTCTTCCTTGAGCCGCTTTTCGATTTCGAAGCAGCGCGGAGCTGCGATGTCTTCCAAGTTAACACCGCCAAGACCAGGGGCCATCGCTTTGACGATCCGGATGATCTCCTCGGTATCTTGTGTGTCCAGGCAGATGGGCCATGCGTCGATTCCTGCAAATTCCTTAAACAGCATCGCCTTACCTTCCATCACGGGCATCGCAGCTTTTGGGCCGATGTTTCCGAGTCCAAGCACTGCGGTCCCATCTGTTACGACTGCCACACAATTCCCCTTGATGGTGTAGCGATAAGTGTCTTCGGGATTGCGATGCAAGGCCATGCAGACACGTGCGACTCCCGGAGTGTAAGCGAGAGACAAATCGTTACGTGACTTCAGGGGTAATCGACTCTCAACAGATAGTTTTCCACCTTCATGAACGAGAAACGTTCGATCGTAGAATCGAATGAACTCTACGTTCTCCAATTGCTTGAGCGCCTCCACAATTTTTAATCCGTGATCTTCACTATGGGTAAAGATGCTGATGTCCCGCACTAGAGCATCAGAGGTCGGTCTGACGATATCGATCGCATCCAGATTGCCACCCATTTCGGAGATAATGTTAGTGATCTTGGCCAACATGCCGATCTTGTTAGCGATCTTAAGCCGTACAATGATGCTGTTGCTGGGATTGGAGGGAAAAGAGCCAGGAGCGGACATGGAACCTCAATACGCTGAGTAAAAGTGCGGAAGAGCCGGAAAATTTGGGGTGTCCGGGTAGAATGCTATCTCATCCATTCCGTTGAAGTTTGCATGCCAAGTCAAGGTCTTTATCAGGTATAAATTCCCTTGGGAGGAGAGCGGAGCTTCCACTTTTCTAACTCTTCCAACGCCTCGTCCAAGGACGCTGCACAAAGATTGAGGTGAGCCATTTTGCGTCCCGGTCGCGCTTCGGCTTTTCCATACCAGTGTAGATGTGCTTCAGCTGGCAGACCAGCATGCCAGGCTTGAAGAGCTGGAATGTGCTCACCAAGCAGGTTCAACATAACGGTTGGAGAGTGTAACTTTGGTTCTCTGAGAGGCCAGCCACAGATAGCCCTGAGGTGCTGCTCAAATTGGCAAACATTCGTGCCGTCCTGAGTGTAATGTCCTGAATTATGTGGCCTTGGAGCGAGTTCATTGACCAATAATTGGCCATCTGGCATCACGAACATTTCGATGGCAAGCATGCCGTGTAGCTGCAACCCCTGAGCGATTTGAGTTGCAATGTTCAGTGCTTTTCGATTCAAGTCTGCACTGATCCGGGCGGGCACCAGTGAACTTGCCAGAATCCCGGCCTCGTGAACATTTTCCACAACTGGAAAACAATGAATTTCACCTGTAGTCGATCGAGCAACTAGCACAGAGATCTCTCGCTCAAAAGGGAGCCAACCTTCAGCAATCAACTCTCGCTGGTCGCCTTGTAAGTCCTGAAAAGCAGCTTCTGCGTCAGCTACTTTGTCTACCTTCCTTTGGCCTTTGCCGTCATAGCCACCCATACAGGTTTTGAGCAGAACGGGAGTCTGCCATTGCTGGAGGCATTCTTCTAGTGCTCCAGCAGAAGCCACACTCTGAAAGGGAGCTGTCGCAATTGAGAGCTTTTGCAGCGTTTGCTTCTCACGAATGCGATGCTGGCAGATCGATAACAAGGAGCTGCCCTGTGGCAAAGAAACCTTCTGCTCTAATTCTGCAACCAAAGGATAGGGAATATTCTCGAATTCATAGGTGACCAAGTCGGAGTTTCTGGCGAATTCCTCAAGGGTTTCTTTTGAATCGTAAGGTTTACAAAAATGTCTGGTAGAAAGCCTACCGGCTGGACTGCCGGGGTCTGGATCCCAAACAACAAAGCGTAGCCCGAGAGGTAGACCCGCCAGAATCAGCATTTGTCCAAGTTGACCACCTCCCAGCAGTCCGATGGTTGGGCCCATCATGGTAATTCTGTCGCTAGAACAGTGTCACGGGTTTGGTTCCGCCAGTCCTCCAAGCGAGCGTGCAGATCCTGATTATAGACGGCGAGCATCTGGACAGCGAGCAAACCAGCGTTGAACGCACCTGCCTCACCAATGGCAACAGTAGCCACAGGAACTCCACGGGGCATTTGCACAATGGATAGAAGTGAGTCCAAGCCGCTCAATGATGAAGATTTGACAGGAACCCCGATCACGGGAACCAGAGTTTGAGCTGCAACCATTCCCGGCAGGTGCGCGGCTCCCCCAGCCCCAGCGATGATAACTCTTAAGCCCCTTTTGGCAGCCTGATTCGCGTATTCTGCCATCAATTGAGGTGTGCGATGAGCTGACACAATGCGTTTTTCAAATTTTACATCAAACTGTGCGAGAGCCTCACAGGCGTGCCGCATGGTTTCCCAGTCCGATTTGCTACCCATGATGACTCCGACCTCAACCGTCATGACGAATTCTCCATACTGTTTCAATGTTTGTTCAACCAAGGATAAAAATCGTATTTGTAATAGGTTTCATTCACCAACATCGTTCAGCCCTGATTTGCTTTGCGCTCACGTAGCCTTTGCCAGTAGGCCAGGCGTTTGGCAATTTCTCTTTCATAGCCTCGCTCCACAGGCGCATAGAGTTGTTTACGAGGAATTTCATCTGGAAAGCAATTCTGTCCCGAAAACCCATCTGGATCATCGTGATCATACTGGTAGCCCTGACCGTATCCTTCCTCACGCATCAGCTTCGTTGGAGCATTCAAGATGTGCTTGGGTGGCATGAGCGAACCATACTGCTGAGCTAGTTGCTGGGCCTGCTTCCAAGCCAGATAGGCAGCATTTGATTTGGGTGCGGTAGCCAGAAAAATTGTAAGTTGCACCAAAGCCAGATCTCCCTCAGGACTACCCAGTCGCTCATAACAATTCCAAGCTTCCAAGGCTCGTCCCATTGCTTCAGGGGCCGCCAACCCAACATCTTCAACCGCCATCCTGGTCAATCTCCGCAGAATATAAGCCTTGTCTTCACCACCAATCATCATTCTCGCCAACCAATACAGAGCAGCGTCGCAATCGGAGGCTCGCAAGGATTTGTGTAGCGCTGAGATCAAATTGTAGTGCTGGTCCCCAGCTCGATCATACTGCGGTGCCCGATGGCGTACCAACTCCAACATTTGATCTGTGTTCAGTTTGGTGGCTTCTGGTTGATCATAGAGAATTTCTGCCAGATTTAGTAGGTAACGTCCATCTCCATCAGCGAGTTGCAGTAACTTTTCACGAGCAGTTGCTTCGAGTGGAAGTGGTCGCTTGATGTGATCTGCCGCACGTTTCAGCAGGGACTCGAGTGCATCCTCGTCCAATGGCTTGAGGGTGAGTACCTGAGTGCGTGAGAGCAAGGCAGCATTCAATGAGAATGAAGGGTTCTCCGTGGTGGCCCCGATCAACCGGAGGAGTCCTTCCTCAATCGCTGAGAGCAGCGCATCTTGCTGGCCTCGATTGAAACGATGAATTTCATCAACGAACAGAATCGATTTTGAAGTGAGTAAGGACACTTCCTCGGCCTGACGAAAAACTTTTCGTAACTCCGCAACACCGTCATAGACCGCAGAGATGGCAAAAAATCGAACACCTGGCTGCTCCCCGATGATCCTTGCGATGGTCGTCTTGCCACAACCGGGTGGGCCCCAAAGGATGAAGGATCCTTTTTGTAACAGAGCCTGTTGGTGGGCTAAGAGGTGCTCCTGACCAAAGACCTCCTCTAGTTTTTTGGGGCGTAGCAACTTGGCTAACGGATCCATTTTTTGATTCTTTCTGAGGAAAAATCACAAATCGTAGCGTTTGCTCTGATTTGGGCGTTGCCTTCCTTCGTCCAGAGCGCTACGATTCGGCCGTTTGCTCCCTTGTGAGCTTCTCCTCTAAATCCATCCCAAGGTCTTAATTCTTTGGGACGAAATTGCATCACGCCAACTGTGGGGTTTCTCATGAAAACCATTAAAGGTCCCGCTATCTTCTTGGCCCAATTTGCGGGCGATCAGGCACCGTTCAACAGCTTTGACAGCATTTGTCAGTGGGTTTCCGGTCTCGGCTACAAAGGAGTTCAGGTGCCGAGTTGGGACAAGCGTCTCTTCGATCTGGAAAAAGCAGCAGCTTCCAAGACCTACTGTGATGAGGTCGCCGGGGTTGCGGCTTCTCATGGACTGAAAATCACTGAACTCTCCACGCACCTACAAGGCCAACTCGTGGCCGTTCATCCGGCTTATGATGACGCATTCGACGGGTTTGCAGCACCTGAAGTTCGTGGTAACCCACAAGCCAGACAAGAGTGGGCTGTCAATCAGTTGTTTATGGCAGCTCAGGCTTCCCAACACCTTGGACTGACTGCACACGCTACCTTCTCAGGAGCATTGGCGTGGCCCTACATGTATCCCTGGCCACAGCGACCTGCAGGACTTGTCGAGACGGCCTTTGACGAGTTGGCCAAGCGTTGGACCCCCATCCTCAATGCGTTTGAAAATGCCGGAGTTGATGTTTGCTACGAAATTCATCCAGGCGAAGATCTCCATGATGGGGTGACCTTTGAAATGCTGCTGGAACGAACGGGCAATCACCCACGCTGTCGAATGCTTTATGATCCCAGTCACTATGTCCTGCAAGCCTTGGACTATCTGGAGCACATCGACATCTATCACGACATGATCAAGATCTTCCATGTCAAGGATGCAGAATTCAACCCGACTGGTCGACAAGGAGTTTATGGTGGTTACCAGTCTTGGGTCAACCGTGCAGGTCGTTTCCGCTCTCTCGGGGATGGACAGGTGGACTTCCCAGGGATCTTCTCCAAGATGGCTCAGTACGACTTCCCAGGCTGGGCAGTGCTGGAGTGGGAATGCTGTCTGAAGCATCCCGAACAAGGTGCTGCGGAAGGTGCTCCCTTCATTCAACGCCACATCATCGAGGTTACCGAAAAGGCCTTTGATGACTTTGCGGATGGTGGGACAGATGAGGCAGCGAATCGGCGGATGCTGGGTCTAAACTAAAAGGCTGTCTAGCTACCGAAAACACAATGGCACACGATCACGCACACCATGTTGGTGATTACAACCGAGCTTTTGCGCTGGGGGTAACGCTGAACTTGGGATTCGTGGTCGTGGAGTTCTTTTTCGGATTACTCTCAGATTCGCTCGCTTTACTGGCAGATGCTGGTCATAACCTGAGTGATGTTGCAGGACTACTGCTTGCCTGGGGCGCAAGTTATCTGGCAAAAGCTCCTGCTACAGCAAATCGAACTTACGGATGGCGCAAGGTGCCTGTGATGGCTTCCTTGTTGAGTTCGTTGATGCTGCTGGTTGCCACAGGTGCCCTTGGCTGGGAAGCCTTTCAGCGACTCTTTGCACCACAATCGGTGACAAGCTTGACCGTCATTGTGGTGGCTGGAGTTGGAGTGCTGGTCAATACAGTGACGGCTCTGCTGTTCGTGAGTGGTCAACACCATGACCTTAATTTGCGGGCTGCTTTTCTGCACATGGCGGCGGATGCGGGGATCTCACTAGCGGTTGTGCTTGGTGGGCTGCTAATGCTTTGGCAGGAATTGCCCTGGGTTGATCCAGTCCTGTGTCTGCTGGTGGCCAGCTTCATCATTTTCAGCAGTTGGAGCCTACTCAAAGATTCCCTGGATTATGCACTGGATGCAGTACCTCGAAACATTGATGTACAGGGCATTCGCCAGTATCTGGCTAACTTGGAACAGGTAGACCGTCTGCATGATCTGCATGTTTGGCCGTTGAGTACCAGTGAGGTTGCACTGACCGTTCATTTGGTGGTGGATCAGCAATCACTGGATAACGCCTTGCTCCACCAGATTCAGCAGCATCTGCATGATCACTTTGAGATTGAGCATGCAACCATCCAGCTTGAATCCTCGCTCGAAGAATCAAACTGCCTGTTGGCTCCGACAACCTGCCACTGATCAAAGAATCCATTTATCACTACAACAAATTCTTGGAGGATTACATGACGATTGAAGCGCATGAGACCAATTCGAACTTCCGACGCATTCCCTATGGAATGGTGGGTGGGGGAGAAGGCGCCTTTATTGGAGCAGTACATCGCATTGCGGCTCGCATTGATGACCGTTTTGAGCTGGTTGCAGGGGCTTTGAGTTCAGAAGCCGAGCGTTCGAAGCGCTCCGGTCAAGCCATTGGAATTGCTACGGATCGTTGTTACGGAAGCTACCACGAAATGGCTCAGCAGGAAGCGGCTCGTCCTGATGGAATTGAGGCAGTTGTGATCGTTACCCCAAATCATCTGCATGTCCCGATTGCCAAGGCCTTTCTGGAAGCTGGAATCCACGTGATTTGTGACAAACCGTTGGCTGCTCATCTTGCGGACACCGAGGGACTATCTGAACTGGTTAAGGAGAAAGGCCGTCTTTTTGCCGTAACTTACAACTACAGCGGTTATCCGTTGATTCGACATGCTCGTGAAATCATTGCTAGTGGAGAGCTTGGAAAGATTCGGGTGGTTCAAGCGGAATATCCGCAGGATTGGCTGAGCGAAAAATTGGAAGACACCGGGCAAAAGCAAGCTTCCTGGCGAACAGATCCGAATCAGGCCGGAGGAGGTGGATGTCTTGGAGATATTGGAACCCATGCCTTCCATTTAGCCTGTTTCGTCTCGGGACTTACGCCAGCGAGTGTGTTGGCAGACCTGAATTCCTTTGTTGATGGAAGACAGTTGGATGATAACGTCCACGTGCTGCTACGCTTTGAAGGGGGCGCCAAAGGTATGCTTTGGGCTAGTCAAGTGGCTCCTGGAAATGAAAATGGACTACGTCTGCGGATTTATGGAGAAAAAGCCGGCCTGAGTTGGTCTCAGGAAAACCCGAATTATTTAACGTTCTCCCCTCTTGGGGAACCTTCTCGCCTGCTTGGACGAGGCGGTCCTGGCCTGACAGGTGCGGCTGAAAGGGTCACCAGAATTCCACCAGGGCATCCTGAGGGCTACCTCGAAGGGTTTGCTACCATCTATCGTGAAGTGGCTGATGCAATTGAAGCCAAGCGCAACGGAAAAGATCAACCAGATGAGGTGATTTTCCCCGATCTGGAAGAAGGTCTACAAGGGATGCGCTTTGTTGATGCCGTGTTGCGTTCCCACAAAAATGGCGGAGTGTGGACTTCACTAAACAGCTGACATTTTCCCTTTCCAACCTCCATTCTATCTGATTGTGCAAGTGCGAAATTTGTGTTCGGCGTATTTTTTTCTTTCTTTTGTTTAGTTTTACGTTTACTAATTTAGCGCCTTGCGCAACAGACCGGAGTCGATTCCGGAGCCTGGAACAAGCGACAACTGTTCACCCGGAATCATTTCAGATCGGGTGATGGGATCTCCTTAACAAGAGAGGAATCATGAAAAAGGGATGGATCAAGTCAATGCTGCAGACCGCAGCCGGCGCTGCACTGGCGCTGACGGTCATGGCGGCGCCAAGCCAGAAGGCTCAAGCCCAAAGCCTCACTCTATGCTGGGCAGCGTGGGACCCTGCAAACGCTTTGGTTGAGATGTCCAAGGACTTCACAGCCCAGAGCGGAATCGAAATGAACTTCGAGTTCGTGCCCTGGCCCAATTATGCTGACCGAATGCTAAACGAACTGAACTCTGGCGGTAAACTTTGTGACCTGCTGATTGGAGACAGTCAGTGGATCGGTGGTTCTGCTGAGAATGGACACTACGTTAAGCTAAACAGCTTCTTCGATAAGGAAGGCATCTCAATGGATGACTTCCTGCCAGCAACTGTTTACGCCTACTCTACCTGGCCAAAAGGAAGCCCCAACTACTGGGCTCTGCCAGCGATGGGTGATGCCAATGGCTGGGTCTACCGAAAGGACTGGTTCTCACGGCCAGCGCTTCGTTCAGAATTCAAGTCCAAGTACGGACGAGACCTGGAGCCGCCAAAGACCTGGACAGAGATGAAGGACATTGCTGAGTTCTTCCAGGGGCGAGATGTTGACGGGAAGCGTGTCTATGGTGCCGCGATCTTCACCGAGCGTGGATCTGAGGGAATCACCATGGGTGCGACTGGTGCTCTTTACTCCTGGGGTTTCAAGTACCAAAATCCTAACAAGCCCTATGACATGGAAGGCTTTGTCAACTCACCGGATGCTGTAGCAGCGCTGGAATTCTACAAGGAACTCTACAAGTGCTGTACTCCTCCAGGCTACACCGATAGCTACATGGAAGAGGGACTGGATGCTTTCAAGTCTGGGCAAGTTGCCATGATGATGAACTGGTTCGCCTTCTTCCCAGGGCTCCACAAAGATCCTGTGGTTGGCGGTGACAAGATCGGTTTCTTCGTGAACCCAGGTCAGAAAGTGGAAGCTTCTACATTGGGTGGACAGGGAATCTCAGTGGTTTCCTATTCTGAGAAGAAGGATCAGGCCTTGGAGTACATCAAGTGGTTCGCTTCACCTGAAGTTCAGAAGAAGTGGTGGTCATTGGGTGGATATTCCTGCCACAAGTCTGTTCTTTTGGATCCAGGTTTTGCCAACACCCAGCCGTTTGCTGCAGACTTCCTGAAGGCGATGGATGGAGTTCAGGATTTCTGGCAGGAGCCTGCTTACGCAGAACTGCTGCTGGCGATGCAGAAGCGTGTGCATGACTTTGTGGTTGCTGATCAAGGAACCGCTCAAGAAGCACTCGACAAGTTGATTGAAGACTGGACAGAGACCTTCGAAGACGAAGGCAAGCTCTAAGATGAATTCACAGGAATTCACTGTTACTCGCAGTTGAATTCCTGTGATCAGATTTAACTCAGTGGAGCCCGATGTCTCGTCTTTCCATACTCCAAAAAATTGCTACCTCTGCAGCTGTTGCGACACCTGCGCCCGTCGCCAGACAAGTGAGAGGGCTGTCCGATCGAGCCATTGCCTGGCTCTTTGTGACTCCAACAATCCTGTTATTGTTGGCGATCAACATCTTCCCGTTGATTTGGACCATCCAACTCTCCTTTACCAATTACAAAGCGAACCGTGCTGCCCGCGGTGAAGATTTCATTGGACTCAGGAACTACGAGCGTGTGCTGGGTGATGCAGATATCTGGATCACCTTGCAGACGACCGCACATTTTCTAATTTGGACGATGCTGCTGCAGGTACTCCTAGGCTTTGGCCTAGCTTGGCTGCTGAACAAGCAATTCAAAGGACATTCTTTCTGGACCACTTTGATCTTGCTGCCGATGATGCTTTCACCGGCAGTAGTGGGAAATTTCTGGCGCTTCCTCTATCAACCCCAGATTGGTCTTTTCAATTACATCATCGCTTTCTTCACAGGTGCAGATCCTTCATCTTTTCAGATGCTTGGGGATGTCAACTTGGCTCCCTGGTCCATTGTGATCGTTGATACCTGGATGTGGACACCCTACATCATGCTGATTTGCCTGGCTGGGTTGCGATCAATTCCCGATTACATCTATGAGGCGGCAGAAGTCGATCGAGCCTCAAAGTGGCGTCAATTCTGGTCGATTACAGTTCCGATGGTGCTGCCTTTCTTGATGTTAGCCGTGTTGTTTCGAGCCATTGAGAACTTCAAGATGTTTGATCTCGTGGTCGAACTGACCAACGGTGGTCCTGGCTCGGTGACCGAACTGGCCTCCATTAACTTGAAGCGAGAAGCCTTTGAGAAGTGGCGGACTGGCTACTCTTCGGCCTTTGCCATTATCCTTTTTGTGACAGTCTTTGGCGTGGCGAACATCTACGTCAAAGCTCTCAATGCGGTGAAGCAACGATGAGTTCCGCACCTCCACACGAAAAGCCCTGGGGCAAGCGATTAGCTGCTGGACTAGTTATTCTGTATGCATTGGTCAGCATCATTCCGCTGATTTGGATCTTCCTAACGGGCTTCAAGTCCCCCCAGGATTCGATCAGCTATCCTCCCAAGATGGTGTTCTCCCCAACCATGGAAGGCTATGTAAACGTCTTCACTACTCGAACTCGGCAAACTCCAGAGTACATGGAAACATTGCCGCCTCCAGAAACCTGGTACGATGAGTTGGTGCGCTCACGAAGCATGGTGATCGCAGGGCCTTCCAAGTTTGGGCAACGCTTCTTGAATTCCATCATCATCGGCTTCGGTTCTACCTTTCTCTCGGTCTTTCTGGGAACCTTGGCGGCCTATGCCTTCTCACGCTTTAAGATTCCGCTCAAAGACGATCTGATGTTCTTCATCCTCTCCACCCGGATGATGCCACCAATCGCTGTGGCGATTCCCATCTTTTTGATGTATCGCGAGCTGGGCTTGGCAGATACGCATCTAGGAATGATCCTGCTCTATACGGCTGTCAACATCTCCTTGGCGGTCTGGCTTCTGAAGGGCTTCATTGATGAGATTCCGCGGGAATATGAGGAAGCTGCGATGATTGATGGCTACTCTCGTTTCCAGTCTTTCCGTAAAGTGGTCTTACCCCAGGCAACTACAGGCATAGCAGCAACCGCAATCTTCTGTTTGATCTTCAGTTGGAATGAATATGCCTTTGCCCTCTTACTAACCTCAGGCACCGCTCAGACAGCACCACCTTTCATTCCAACCATCATTGGGGAAGGAGGACTAGACTGGCCTGCGGTAGCAGCTGGCGCAACACTCTTCCTGGTACCCATCGTGTTCTTCACGATCATGCTCCGCAAGCATCTGCTACGTGGAATCACTTTCGGCGCCGTCCGCAAATAAAGAGGAGCTGGATGTCAGAGAACACAACATTGAGCCTTCGGCGCTACTTTCGAAGAAATTTCTGGGAGTGGATTGCTACAGTGATCATCCTGTTTGGGGTGGTGATGTTGATGCAGCCCTTTTTGCTCGTGCTTTACACCTACTCCTTCGTGGTGATCCTCACAGGCACCGTTTTGTTCATCATCGTGAGCCACTTCCCGGAATAGCAAATGGCCGAGATTCAAGTCAGTCGCCTGAAAAAATCCTTTGGGGAGTTCGTTGCGGTCCAAGACTCCAGTTTCACGATTCAAAACGGTGAATTCTTCGTGATGTTGGGGCCCTCTGGGTGTGGAAAGACAACAACGTTGCGGATGATTGCTGGATTGGAGTTGCCCACTTCTGGTGAGATTCGGCTGGATCAGGAGGAAGTTACTTTCCTGCCAGCGTCTCAACGAGACATTGCGTTTGTCTTCCAGTTGTTTGCGCTCTATCCCCACATGAATGTGCGGAAGAATCTGGCTTTTCCATTGAAGTGCATCGGGATCCCTTCTTCAGAAATCAAGCAGCGAGTTGAAGAAGCGGCTCGTCTACTGAGAATTGATCATCTGCTGAATCGTTCTGTCTCCGGGTTATCTGGTGGTGACCGTCAACGCGTAGCCCTTGGAAGAGCGATCATTCGTCGCCCGAAAGCCTTCCTGATGGATGAACCTCTTGGTGCTCTTGATGCTGAATTCCGTAATTTGATGTGCCAGGAACTGAAGGGATTGCATGACCGAATTGAGGCAACGACGGTTTACGTCACGCATGACCAACTGGAGGCGATGGCGATGGCTGACCGGATTGCGGTGATGAATCACGGTGTGATTGAGCAGTTGGGGACACCAAGCGAGATCTACAATAAGCCAGCAACCATGTATGTCGCTGATTTTATCGGATCTCCACCGATGAACTTGCTCACCTTGCCCAATGCGCTGGAGCCTGGACAAACGGAGATCACTCTGCCAGGTGACGGTTGTGGAACACTTCGTTGTCCTGCGTCAACACAGGGTGTTCAAGCAGACAATCTTGTCTTGGGTGTTCGCCCGGAACACTTACTTCCAGAGCAGAACGGTCCCCTGCCAGGAGAAATCAGTGCCGTCGAATACATGGGAACCACCCAGATCCTGACCATCCAGACTCCTTACGGGCAAGCACTTTCTCGCGTTCGTAGCACTCATGCATTTGGGGAAGGACAATCAGTACGCTTGAATTTTGCTGCTCAGCGAGCCTCTCTGTTTGACAAGAGTGATGGAAAAGCATTGTCCATGGAGGTGACTCATGGCTGAGATCGCTCTCCAGGGAATACAGAAGCGCTTCGGGGACACGCTTGCAATCAACAACCTTGAGTTGACCATTGGAGATGGAGAACTGGTCGTTTTGTTGGGACCTTCGGGAGCTGGCAAGACAACCACTCTCCGCTTGATTGCTGGATTGGAGGAGGCAGATTCTGGAAGTATTCGGATCAATGGCGTGGACATGACAAAGTCGCAACCTGCTGAAAGAGATGTTGCGTTTGTTTTCCAGCAATACTCTTTGTACCCACACCTGACGGTTCGAGACAACTTGAGCTTCCCGCTTCGCTCGCCTGTATCTGGTCTTTCGGAAGACGCCGTGGCCAGTCGGGTTGAGGAAATTGCGAAGATGGTGCGGATCAACCACAAGCTTGAAAATAAGGCAACAGCCTTGTCCGGTGGGGAGATGCAGCGTGTGGCAATTGGCCGGGCACTGGTCCGAAAGCCAACCATCTATCTGATGGATGAACCGCTCTCCTCCCTGGATGCGAAGCTACGAGCTGAACTGCGAGTGGAGTTGAAGCACATTCAGCAGAATCTTGGGGCAACGATCCTTTATGTGACCCACGACCAGGTGGAAGCAATGACTCTGGCTGATCGCATTGGTGTGCTCCGAGAGGGGGAACTGGTACAGCTAGGTACTCCCAAGGAAATTTTTGAACAGCCAAACAATACCTATGTGGCTGAGCGGCTGGGGCAACCCTCGATCAATCTTGTGCCATTGAGCAGTGAATGGCCTGTACAGGCTCCTGCCAACACCACACAGCTTGGATTGCGAACAGACCATGTTCAGTTGCATTCTGTAGATAAGCAGACCCAAGCCACGGTGCCAGCCCAAGTGCAACGTGTTGAATATCTTGGCGACCAGACCTACCTGCATCTGCTCTGTGCAGGACAAGACCTTACCTTGCTGGCGGATCCAGCAACCTTGCTGAAGGAAGGTGACGGGGTAGCTCTTGAACTGGTGCAACCTCTTTTCTTTGACCAATCCGGAAATCGTTTGTCTGCTTAATGGCAAGGCAACTTGATGGAGAAGCTACAGATGACTCCAGACTTACTTAGATCGTTACTTCAAGGAACTGCAGAAGCAGTGATTGCCCAGGCAGAACATCTCACAGCTTTGGATCAAGCTATTGGTGATGGTGATCACGGCATCAACATGAAGAGAGGCCTGGAGAACGTGCTCGCTGATTTGGAAAATATCACAGCCAAACCACCAGCTGAGGCTCTGAAAGCGGTAGGCATGACCATGGTGATGAAAGTCGGTGGAGCCTCTGGTCCACTCTATGGCACTCTGGCGATGACGTTAGGTAAGGAATGGCCCACAGACGATGAGCTAGACTCAGCGAAATTGGGCCAGATGCTCGCGGCATCCATCGAAGCTTTGAAGAAACGAGGAAAAGCAGATCTTGGAGCCAAGACCATGTTGGATGTGCTGGCTCCAGTCCAGCAAGCCTTGGAAGCAAATAAATCAATGGCAGAGATCTCTGCGATTGCCAAGCAAGCTGCAGAAGCCACAATTCCAATGAAAGCAACTCGCGGACGGGCTTCCTTTCTGGGTGATCGTTCCATCGGACACATGGACCCTGGGGCCTGCTCCTCTGCATTGATGATTCAAACTATCTGTCAACTTCTGGAAGAGAAATCATGAGTAACGTGGGCATTGTGATCGTTTCACATTCTCAGCAGGTCGCTGCGGGTACGGCTGAAATGGTGCTGCAGATGGTGGGAGATGAAGTTCCTCTTGCCTGGTGTGGTGGCAACCCTGACGGTGGTTTGGGGACAAGTGTGGAAGCGATCATGGAAGCCATCTCTAAAGCCTGGTCAGATTCTGGGGTCGCCGTAATGGTTGATCTCGGGGGAGCTGAAACAAATAGCGAGATGGCGATTGAAATGCTACCTGCCGAACGACAAAAGAAAGTTGTGATCTGCAATGCCCCGATTGTCGAAGGGAGCGTCATCGCAGCTACGGAAGCATCTGGTGGTGCAAGCCTGGAAGAAGTCAAAAGCTCAGCAGAAGAAATGTGAGGAGGCATGACTGAAGAAAATACCTGGACTTCTGAGGGTGCGGTAGAAATCACTCATGATGTGGGTCTACATGCGAGGCCCTCTGTCAAGTTGACCAAGCTCGCCAAGCGCTTCTCGGCACGGATTGAAATCGCAGCTGACTCTGAGGGTCCTTGGATCGATGCCAAAAGTATTGTCAAGGTGATGGGAGCCAAGATGCCGCAGGGAACCATTCTGCAATTGAGAGCCACAGGAACAGACGCTCAGCCTGCAGTAGAGGCTTTGATTGATTTGGTCAATCAGGATTTTGAGGAATCACAGGATGCCCAGTCAGCCTCAGCTTAAAGGAATCAGTGCAGCTCCTGGTCTTGCTCAGGGTGCGGCATTCTGGGTGGAGGCGCCTGCCGTAGTAGATTCTGCAGACTCCTTGAAACCCACGATTGATCTAGCGGAAGCCCTGGCGTTGGCCAGTAGCCAGTTGGTGGAGTTGATGGAGCGAGTTGAGGGAGAGGATGCAGAAATCCTCGAGTTCCAGCTTGCGATGCTTGAAGATGAAGCCCTCAGTGATCCAGTACGTCAGGCTTTTGCAGCGGGTACGACATTGATTGAAGCCTGGCAACAAACCCTGGACGAACATGTCACGGACTACGAGCAAAGTGAAGACGAGTACTTTCAGGCACGGGCCAGTGACCTACGTGATATTCGTGACCGAGTCCTCAGGATTCTCCGTGGAGAAACAGAAGCCGCGATCCCTGAGGGAGCGATCCTGCTCGCAACCGATTTAACTCCCAGTCGCTTTCTGGGCCTAGATTGGAACAAGGGTGGAGGAGTGGTCTTGCGGGAAGGTAGCCCTTCGAGTCATGTAGCCATGCTAGCACGTTCCCGTGGGGTGCCGATGCTGGTGGGAATCGCAGATCTACCACTTGGAGCGTTCCCAGATCAAACCAGATTGTTGCTGGATGCGGATGAAGGTGTGCTGCACGTAGATCCTTCCACAGAGGAAACCCAAGCCTTTGAGCATAAGCTGCAAATAGCTGTAGAGGAAGCAGAACGACTAGCCCCTGTATTGGATCAACCCGCGCAAACTTTGAATGGAACAGCGGTTCAGGTACTGATCAATGTGGCGCTTCCAGAAGAATTGGCAAAACTCAATTCAGCGCATTGTGATGGAATTGGCCTGATGCGTTCAGAGTTTCTGTTTCACCATGGGCTACCCAGCGAAGAATCACAATACCGATCCTATCGAAAACTCTTGGAATGGGCTGGAGAAAAGCCAGTAACGATTCGTACTCTTGATGCGGGAGGCGACAAGCCTCTGCCCGGGCTGGAGCAACCAACTGAAAGTAACCCGTTTCTTGGTCTACGAGGACTCCGACTTTCCCTACGACAACCCGAGGTCTTTCGCACTCAACTCCGTGCACTATGCAGGGCTGCTGTTCATGGAAATCTGAAGGTGATGGTGCCGATGGTCACTGTCCCTGACGAATTACATTCAACCCGGGAATTGTTGGAAGATGTTTGTGCCGAACTCACCACAGAAGGTATCGAATTCCGCCAGCCAGTTCTCGGAATGATGGTAGAAGTCCCCGCCGCTGCTCTGGCTCCTGAGTTGTTTGCTGATGCTGCGTTCTTTTCGATTGGTAGTAATGATCTGGTTCAATATCTGACAGCGAGTGCCCGCGACCTTCATCATGTTGCAGATCTGGCAGATCCCGGCCATCCAGCAGTCTTGCGAGTCATTAGAGAATTGGCGGAGCACTGTGCTCGTTCCGGCCAAGAGCTGAGCCTTTGCGGAGATATGGGTAGTGATCCGAATTTCATCGCACAGTTACTGGAAGTGGGCTTGCGTAATTTGTCAGTGGCACCAGCCCGCTTGGGGAAGACCAAGTGGACCATTCGTGAAACCAATCTGGAGGGGGTGTGACAACGGACTTAAAAGCCCAGTTGGTTGCCCAGTACAAGCAGATCCTCGCAGAGATGCTGAGCAATCGTCCTTCTGGAACCCGACAGCGACTGGCGACAATGCTGCGCAAGAATCGCAGTTTTATCTCCCAGATTTCCAATCCCAGCTACGCCACACCCATCCCGGCTCGTCATCTGGATATCATCTTTGAAGTTTGCCATTTCTCTGAAAAAGCTCGTCGAGACTTCTTGAACTACTACGACCAGGCACACCCTGGTCGACGTCACGGTCCACATTACCAGCACCATGAGGCGCATCGAGAGGGTCTGCGATTTCGTCGGATGATGTTGTACTTGCCAGATCTGGGAAGCGATGAAGCCAACAAAGAACTCGATGACCTGATCCTGGAAACCGCTCGTCGGTTAAGTCACCTGCTACAGATTTCTGAGCGCTCCTGAAAGCGTGCTGATCTGTTCCCCATCCTCATTTCTTCCGTGGGAGAGACCATGAAAAAATTAATCAATAACCCCGATCAAGTACTTACCGAAAGCCTAAGTGGTTTTGTCTCCGCACATGCCGATTTGCTGGAGCTCGGGGCCGAGGGAAAATTTGTACGCCGTAAGCAACTCAAGCCTGGAAAGCCAGTATTGATCTCTGGGGGAGGTTCCGGTCATGAACCTCTGCATGGTGGTTTTGTGGGACATGGAATGCTGGATGCCGCCTGTCCAGGACAGGTCTTCACTTCACCGACTCCAGATCAAATGCTGGAAGCAATGCAAGCTACCGAAAGTGGTGGTGGGGTGCTACTGATCGTCAAGAACTACGAAGGTGACGTGATGAACTTTGAGATGGCTGCTGAGATGGCAGAATGTGAGGTCGCCACGGTATTGACAGATGACGACGTAGCTGTGGAGACTTCAACCTATTCCACAGGTCGACGGGGTGTCGCAGGCACCATGATCGTTGAGAAGATCGTTGGTGCTGCAGCAGAAACCGGGAGAGACTTGGCAGCCTTGAAGACCTTAGGAGATCGTGTCAATCAACAGACCCGATCAATGGGGGTGGCCCTGACAAGCTGTACGGTTCCAGCTGCAGGTAGTCCGACCTTCCAGATTGGTGAAAATGAAATGGAGATGGGGGTTGGGATTCATGGGGAACCAGGCAGAAAACGAGTTGCGCTTGCTGAAGCCAAGGACATCGCTGCAGAAATGATTGGAGCCATCCGCAAGGATTTTGGAGACCAGGCCAAGGGCAATGCCATCTTGTTGGTCAATGGATTTGGAGGAACTCCGTTGATGGAACTTTACCTGATGCACCACTGTGTTGAACAGGAGTTGGCTGGAAGCGGAATAACGATTGCCCGCTCGTTGGTTGGTAATTATGTGACTTCTTTGGAAATGGCCGGATGCTCGGTCACACTGAGTCTGGTTGATGACGAATTGCTGGGACTCTGGGATGCACCTGTTCACACAGCAGGACTACGCTGGGGCATGTAAGCAGACCTGATAAGTTTGTGCTCTGGGGAGAGATCGTGTACATCTAGGTGAAAGCGTCAACTGCCGGCGTTGATCAATACTGGAATACCCTCTCTGACCTCGAAGATTGACTTCAAAAAGCAAAACCCAGAGCCTCGGCGAAGAGATTGCCAACAGCATTACCCACGGAATCGGAACAGCCCTCAGTGTTGCGGCCCTCACACTGCTGGTCACGTTGGCTTCCCAGCAAGGGGATACCTGGCAAATTGTCAGCGTTAGTGTTTATGGCAGTTCGCTGATTCTGCTGTATCTCGCCTCTACCCTCTATCATGGCCTGCAAAACCAGCGGGCCAAACACATCTTCAAAATCCTCGATCACTCTGCGATTTTCCTGCTGATTGCAGGAACCTACACACCCTTCCTGCTTGATAATCTACGCGGCACTTGGGGCTGGAGTCTCTTTGGAGTGATCTGGGGCATGGCACTGCTGGGGATTGTCTTCAAGGTCTTTTTTGTAGGCAAACTTCCCAAAGCTTCCACAGCGACGTATCTGCTGATGGGCTGGCTCTGCCTCATTGCACTCCCCAAAATGTGGGAAACGATCGAAACGGCTGGCTTGATCCTGCTCTTTGTGGGTGGGGTTTCCTACAGTGTGGGTGTGATTTTCTATTCCTGGCGCCGACTCCCCTACCATCACGCCATCTGGCACCTCTTTGTCCTCGGAGGTAGCACGGCTCATTTCTTTGCTGTGCTGCTGAATGTCCTTCCTGCTGACGTTGCTGCCTGATTTTCAGGAATCCGAAAGCTAACGAGTTAGCCTCTTCGGTGTTGAGGACGATTCTATTCGATCAAAGACAATCCTTAAAATTCAATTCTTGGCGCCTCTCAGAGATAGAGACATCGGAATTTCTGCTGTTGCAGAGTGCTGAGTTTGTCAACAGAGGAAT
>VMBT01000171.1_pt1 | contig 43903 bp, 44 predicted proteins | sample 4404301 | NCBI WGS metagenome assembly VMBT01 (sample SAMN12238535, study PRJNA552566) | marine metagenome | isolation source: Coastal seawater | place: USA: coastal Georgia, Sapelo Island | collected 2008-08/2009-08
CGCGCTTTTTTGCGCCCGGGTAAGAATTAATTTAAGAATTTAAAAAAAGGGCAACCAATTTTGCTTCACAAAATTGCATTTATTCACTTTTAGGGTCTTGGAACCATGAGATTTTACACTACACATGGTTTACAAAATAAAATCGCCGCTATCCCAGTCGTAAATCGAGAAAATCGCCGCTATGGGTCTGTATTTTTATAAAAAACTTTATAAAAACGACCTCAAAAACGACATACTGCGGCCCTGTTCGGGTCTTGGATCCGGTTATATATAGCGTTTTATAAAACCACATACCCTCAGCGGCGATTACAGACCCTCAGCGGCAGTTTTTTCGCCGCTATCTCGGTTGTGGTGTAAAAAATACACTAAAATCCTTGTGGATGAGCACCATCGAAGGTGCGACCCATAGCCTTAATCTCAGTAATAGTGTTTAGATTAATCATGCGGAATCCTTTGCGGTTATCACCGGCTTTCTTGGCGGCTTCGACATCAAAGAAAGTCATGTAACCAGCAGCGGCACGAGCCTTAGCATCCCAAGTTGGTTTCTTACCAGTGCCGACAATAGTTTTGCCCGACTTATCTCGGAATACTCCAGTTCGTCCTCGCATAGTTCTCATAGTTCCGTCTTTCTTCATGAAAGTAACTGTGCAAAGTTTATTTTTATTCTTGGCGAAGACTGCGGCAGCATCTTTAGCATTCATAAAGACTGGATATCCAGAAGCCGGTGCTTCAAAAATTTCACTGGAGTGTGGCACACATTCAGACATTTTCTTATCGCAATGAGCACACAAAATTAAATCTTGGCTTTCGGCAGCATACATAGTAGATACATGATCGGTTAGAGTTCGAAATTCTGCTTCGTATATCATTCGCTCTCCTTCATCACCTTTACCAGATTTTACTCCTTGATTGGCAGCAATTCGAGCACGATCGGCTCGAGTAGAACGGGCTACATTTTGAATGTCGGTAAATCTACCGCTTTCATCTCTCTTAGCATAGAGAGCGGTTCCCTTAGAAGTTTTTGGAAGTCGCCATCGGCGGCCTTCGGCACTCATGGTGCTAACATCGGAGTAAGGGTGATGCGGATTCAAAGAACCAGTCATTCCTTTTGATTCGTCACGGCGATCTTTCAAAGATTGTTCGCCAGTAGTTGTATTTCGGACACCGATTGATTCGTCATCTCGGTCATTATATCCTTGTTCCATGCGGTCTTCAGATCCGTGCTTGGCTTTTCCTTTCATTCTTCTGGCCCATTGAGCACGGCGAGCATCTTTACTACCATAGTTTTCAGCAGAGAAATCTTCTGGTCCACCCATATCGGATGGTTCTTCAGTTAGTGGGTCTTCGGATAATGGAGATTCTTCTAATGGAGATTCTGCATTCATGAAATCTACTCCGCTATCTTGTTCGTCTTGAACAACGGATTCATCGAAAAGTTCGGCTGGACCGCCTTCAGAAGAAGGGTCGGCTGCGGTAGGGTCATCACCAGATGGAGATTCGGCATTAAATGAATATCCGCCGACTGCTAAATTTTGTCTAACGGAATCAGTGAAATCTTCTTTTGGAGTGGCTCCAAATTCTGGATTAGCAAAATCTATTTCGGCTTCTTTTAGTAGTTTTTCAGTCGATCTCATCGACCAAGCAGAAGCCGCTAAAACGGCACCTGCACCAGCGATAACACCTTTTAACCAATCGTCCATCGGCATACTAATTACTTATCCTCCCCACTATTTAAAGAATAGTGGTGTATATATGAGTAATTCGACTATAATTTATACCACAAATAAAATTTTAAGTAGGTGATAGCCATCATTAATACTATGGACGCGGCTGAAGTTGCAGAGAATATATTGAAACTTCACGCCCTTCGTGCTAAAATCAATATGCAAAACTTACTGGCTCATATGCACTTGAGCAGTCGTTCCCGAGATGCAAAATCAGTGAAAAAGATTTTTGGAGATTGGGTCGCCTTGGGTTGGATGGCGGGAGGAGAAGATAAAGGATATGTGATTAACAAAGGTGGTCTGGAACAAATACAAGTATTTTTTAAAGTAGAACCTTGGATCGCAGAGGCTAAAGAATTAATTGACGAATATGGCCACATAATTCCTAATATTCAGTGGATGGAAGAATTAGAGTGCCAGCCCGAATGGTTCAAAGAGGCTCGTTGGCCTTGGTTGAAGGATGATAGATTTTATTTACGAGGAGTTAACCGAAAAGGAGAAATAAAAGAATTACAACCACCAGTAGATGGATGGAAAGATGGAGGAGTGCCGATTGACTGGAATACAATCTGAGTCATTGGGTTTGACGCATCGTTGGTATAGTCATCCGACTGTTTTGACTTCGATAGCCCGGATTGCTTATCAAAGAGAATCTAAATGGCAATTGAAAATTTCGGATACGGAAGTTAAAGGTCTTCGACATCGATGTATAGGAACATCTTCTTTTTTGAAATCAGAATTACAAAGTTTAGGAGCCGATGCTCGGCCAGTCGGAATGATGGTCAGCACTCAAGAAATTATTTGGAAAAATATTCCTCCACATGAGTTACCTCCAGTGCAAATCCGAAAAAGTGGAAAAAGTGGATACAATGAAGAACTTAAGGTTTACCAGCGGGATTGGAAAAATATTATTTTTACGGATCCGGAGGTGGCACTGATCGGAAAACAATTAATGATTTTTGATTTTGACGATACTAATTTGAAATTGGCTTGGAATAGAGCCTGGTCAGTATATAATTATTTGAGAAAGGAATATGCAGTGCAACCCAGTTTCATATTCTCTGGAAATAAAGGTTTTCACATTTGGGTGCACCCAGAGGATCTTCCAAAAATAATTTTAGAGATGGCAGAGAATTCGGAATTTTTAAAAGCATTTACTAATCAAACTTTTGGCCAGTTATTGGCACGGAAAGTAGAAGAAATAGTTTTTGCAGTAACTGGTTCGGTTCAGCCGTTGGCAGATTTAAGTCCAAACTATATTCAAGGAATGGTGAGATGTCCGTATTCGATTCATGAAAAATCGGGACAAGTGGTGTGGCCACTGAGTCAAACAGATATAATAAAATTAGAAGATTCTTTATTTAATTCTCCGGAGGAGGTGGGTAAACTTTTACATTCCTGGAATATTAATCTAAAAGAATTTCCAGGAGTTACTACCTGGATACCTCCTCACGCTAATTTGTATGATAGATCTCTGGATTCGCTAAGAAAATATTAATGAGTTATTTATCTTCCATAAGCAATACACCGGCGACTACTACGGCGACTAAGATGGCTGCTGTTTTCCGGTAATCTATTAGGCTAATAACGCTGTTTACTGCACTTGTCGTTCCGGATTTCGGTTTGCCGACATCCATATCCTTAATTAATCGGTAATTTCGAGGTTTTTTACAATTTCCGGATTCGTCCGGTCCGATCAACATGATTTCGTATTCTCCATCCATAGAAAGCGGAATATAATTATCTTGATTACCATTAATAGTTTGGTTGATAAACATATTTCCTTGCGGATCAGTAATTTGTAATGTGGCTTTATGACCTCCAGCCTTCTTAAATTTTGTATTCGTCCAGCCGCTGGTGTCTTCGGCATCCAGTCTTACCATAATTTGTTTCCCTGCCGTTGGAGTTTTATTTTCGGTTTCGATGTGCAACCGGTGACGAGAACCACATAATGAAATAGAACTGGGACTATTTACCCAGCCGCTGGTGTGATATTGATAATAATCAGCCATAATTTTTCACCTATCCTAATAATGCAATTGCCGCTCCACCAATAACTACGGGCCAAAATAGTGGACTCACTAAAAATTGTTCTACGGCATTTCGAGGAGTTGTGCCAGTAGTGTCGATAGTATACAAATGATTGAAACCACCTGGAGTGGGAAATTTATCTCCATATTTATTTAGACCGATAGAACCAAATCCATTTTGCATCCATCGATGAGAGATATAACTCAGTTCTCCGATTAAAACAACTTTGTTAGCCAAACTTAAGGCACGGGCAATTCCAGCAACGGCCGCTAAACCTCCCGAAGCAAGACTGGCGGCCACCCAACCGGCTAATTCTAAAGTTATTGAACCAGCGTCAATCCAAAAATCTCTGGATTTAGCAGCATCATCGGCGGCTCCTTGGTCGTATCCATAATGAGCAAAAGTAAATAAAATAGAATTTTTCATAGAGTCAGTGACTGGTATAGAAACTTTGGCTTTACCTTTTTCATCGGTAACTCCAGAAGTAGAATAAACATTTATCATTATTTTGTCTGGATCCATATTTGGCTCGGCTTCTTGAAATAATACTTCGGGGTGAGTTTCTAAATATCGTTGTCTATCGGGATTTTTAGTGAGTTTGTATTCTTCGGCAACGGAAGCCATATATTCGATATCTAATTTTTTTATATAAATTTCGTATTTATCAGCAACTGGTTTGTCGTCAGATAAAGTTTGAACATCAACTATAATGTTTTCACCTGGATTAGCACCGATAGTATATTCACTGCCATTCTTTAAAACTGGAAAAGTTTTTCCAGTAGTTGGATCCTGGATCTTTAAAGTTGAACGGAAATTAGTTTTCTTTGAACCAGATCCGGCACCTTTAGTAGACCATACTTGGTCGGAACTTTTTCCTTCTTGAATCCAAATAGTATCACCACCTAACTTATAGTTTCACGAACAAAGTTGATGGCCAATATTGAACCTCCAATAACAACACCCATCATAATGAATGTGCCAGTATCCGATTCAGCGGACGCATCTAAAAGTTTATCAAAAGCACCACCTAAGATTGCGGAAATAGTGGAGGCGATACCGTAAATTAAAACTCCAGCAGTGGCTAAAACAAATCCACCACCGCCAAGTTGTCCTAATCTTAAATAAATTTTACTTCGGTTAGAATAGTCGGCTGCAGATCGAACTACTCTTTCGGCTAAATTTCTGTTAGCAGTATTAGTGCTGCGAATACCAGCATCACTAAATTTTTTAGATAATTGAGCAATGGCTTGTTCTCTTTCAATAGTTCCTTCAGTAAGATCGTCTAATATTTTAGGATTATCACTTACAATTCTAATTGTATCATCGACTTGAGAGGCAGACATACCGCTTATTTTGAATGCCTCATCATCTATAAGATATCGCATTCTGCTGCCCGCTAATTCACCGCCGACATACTTTCCAAAGTTAGCACCAGTTTTAGTGCCTCGGAATATCCCTCCGCCGACAGAAGTAATCCCGCTAACGATTCCTTTAACGAAACTCATGTAAAATACTCGGCTTCCCAACTACTTAAAAGGTGCGAACTTTGATATAGTTAGCAGAATTATGTAACTTTATGGGAAAGAAAGTGGAAACTGTCCCCGAGCAAACTCGAATTGAGCGATTAGCCATTTGTCGCCGGTGCCCCTATGCAGATAAAAAGATTTTGGGTGGGACGCACTGTATTCTTTGCGGATGTAACATTCGTGCTAAAACTTCTTGGAAACATACCAGTTGTCCAGACGGCAAGTGGTAATAATTGGATTAATGAGTGAACTTCAAATAGTAGGGCTACTCAATATTTACTATGCCTGTGCGTAAGGTAAGTGCTAATTGTTGGCAGTGGGGTAAATCTGGAAAGGTTTACTGTGGACCTAATGCTAAACAAAAAGCCCACGCTCAAGAAAGAGCCGCTTATGCAAATGGTTTTCGAGAGCCTAAAAAGAAGGTATCGGCGGCGGAAACAAAAAGTAAAAAACCGGATACCGTCAAAATTCGACCTTCAGAAAAAGGAGATCAATCAAAATATACTGCAGTTTTCTACCAGGACGAAAATAAAATTAAAACTACACACTTTGGTTGGAGAGGGATGAGTGATTATACTAAACATAAAGATGTCGAAAGAAAACAAAGATACATAGATCGACACAAGAAAAATGAAAATTGGAATGATCCAATGTCGGCGGGTGCTCTTTCTCGTTGGATACTTTGGAATAAACCTACTTTGACGGCCAGCAAAAAAGATTATGGGAAAAAATTTAATATCGATCTGGCGGCGGAGGATAATTTAGAAGATTATTTCGCTGCCGAGTGGTGGAGTTGGTATTCGCAACCAGATTTTCAACCTACTCGTTATACTTATAGAATTTATACTGGCATTCCAGGAACAGATAAAGAAAATGTTTTACCTACAGAATATCGAACCTTGGATGATGGAGTCGAAGAAATGTTAAATTATGTAGAGTTCGATACCAGTATTCCATACATCGGAGTTTATGAAGTTATTTCTGGTAGGGAACCTAAAGTTATAAATGAAATTTACTACCGTGCCGGTAAGTTTGGAGGATCTAATAAAAAAGTTTTAGAGGACGTAATCGAAAGGGCAGAACGCCGTTGGAATTATGGACTAAGAATAGATGAACCCGATGATTTTCTAATCGGGGCTACAGATTTAGGAGATATTGTGAGTGAAGTATTCAAAAATGAAGGTAGTCGACCAGCACAAACAAAATGTGATATCTGTAAAAGTAAAGAAGAAGTTTATACTTGTAGATTATGCGGTCGGGATTCCTGTGCCCGACATTATAGAAAAGATTTCCGTTCCTGTCTTCCTTGTTTTAGTTACATGAAAAATTATATGGCGGAGGAGAAGAAATATCCAATTAGATTTATGGATCCTCACCGGAGATTAAAAAGATTAATCAAAGATAAAGATGTTGATCCGATGCAAGCGGCTCAGAAAATTTCTTTTAGTTCTGATGAAGACTGAACCTCAATCAATAGATTTAAATAGTTGATAGCATACACTTACATTTAGCCCGCATCCGGTATGTGGGTCAGGACTGTGGCTGAATAATCCTATTATGGGAGGATAAAGCACACCTCACGCAATTTAAGAATTGCCTCCAACGCCCAAGTGGGGAGCGGAGCCGTTGAAAAACGGGAATGGTGGTTAGGGTCGATAGGCAACATGATACCATACGGCACCTTTGAGTTCAGTAAAACGCTGACTCCAGTCCGAACCTCTTAAATAGGTGATTTCCTTTTATTCACAATATGGTCGAGGAAATCACAGTTCCCGATGATGAACCTGTGTCTGGGTTTGAAACATATGAACCCCTACCAGACGAGCCATATTATGCAAAGGCTATCAAAGGTGGTGAATCTTGGATAGCCATACAACCTTATTGTCCAGTTTGTTCCAAAATTTTATCCTATGATAGAAATTCTAATAAAGTAAGAACTAAGTGGAGTATCGATAAGAAAGATTATGTTTTTGATTTGCGATATAATATCGATGAAGAAACGGGAGATAAGTATGTGGTATGCAATAAATGTCGGTATGACTTTCGAACTCCAGTAGAAGATGCCCGACAAAAATATGGATCCGCTTCTAAAAAGAAACCCGTAAAAAAGAAATCTCGATTTGAGGCAGACCAGTTACTGAGCACAAATATAGAATTCATAAAAAATGGAACTTTTGCAGATGGATTCTTTTTGATGACGGTAGACGAGTTTAAAAGAGTCATTACGAAATCATATGAAACTAAAGGCGGAATTACTCCTATAATTTCTTATGGTGGCACGAAATATACTATCACTATTCCTCAAATGATGACCTTCTATAAAGAGATCGAAAAAGAAAATGAAGTCTTAGTAGGCATCCCTCGCATCTACTGGAAACAAACAGCACTTTGATATAGTCAAAAATTCTATCTATAAGTGATAGTATGCACCAGGAGTTCATTAAAATTGAAAATGACTACCAAACTTTGCTCGCAACTGGAGTTCAAAAATACTTAACAAATGTAATGAGCAATCTTTTAGAAAAACACGAACAGACTGATATATATTTGGCTCCTGTGATTGGATATGATTTTACTCAAGGAACTCCAATTTTACTCACGGTAGCGGCAGTGGGTTGTGCTAAAATGGAAAATGTTTCAATTCCACTAACTATTGCTCTTTGGCCAGTAGCCGAATTTAGTTCTGGGATGATGAGTTGGGCAGAACGCATGGAAGTAGATGCCGAAGAAATAGTAAGCACTCTATTAAGTAGAAAGTTGGCCGTCATAGCCTTAGAAGAAGATGTGGAATATGCGAAAGAATTTGGTTGGACTAAAGTTTTATTAGAAGTCAGTGCCCAGAAAAGAAAAACTAATTTTGAACAAGCCACTGATGTCCAGGAAGCATTTGTTTCATTAAAAGATTTAGCGGATCAGGTTCCAAAAGAATATAAGGATTTATTTTCCGCTATTTTGGATCAGTATAATGAGATAGAATCTCCCGAAATAATTTTTACTATGGATGAGGAATTCGATGGAGATTTCCAAAACGATTGGGCATAGTAATAGTTAAATAGGTGAGTTTTCACTATACAAATATGGCTAAGGTGGATAGGAATCAAGAAGCACTAAAAATTGCTATGGCGGGACTGGTAACTCCAGTAAGTCCTTGGCGTTGGGTTGTGATTGGTTCTAATAACCAGAAATATTCAGTTTGTATGATGGGAGATAATCATTATAATTGCCAATGTATCGACCACAAGAAAAACCGACATAACTGTAAGCACATCAAAGCGGTTGTTGCACTGAAAGCCATTGGAGCGTGAATAATATGGGTGGCGTAAGAAATAGATGGATTAATTTAATACACGAAATTATGGTGGAAAATAAAAGAGGCTTTGGAGTAGACGAATTACGGCATCGTCTTTTTGATAAAATGAGGGATCCGCCCAGTGCTCGTCAAATTACTTCTAATTTAAAAATCGATAAGCGATTTCAATCTTTAGGTAAGCGAACTGCAGGTTCACTTTTGAGAGCCAAAAGTCACGAAGTAACCGTATTCGGTTTAGTGAATAAAAGTTATGACGATGTTCATCCTTACCGACAGAGGTAATTATATGTCGCCTAAGAAATTATCTAAAAAGTTTACGGTTGATCGGCCGAAAAGAAAGCCTAATAAAAAGGCACTTAAGGTAAAAGATACACTCACTAATGATGAAGTTATGCAGAGATGTTCATTTAATAAACAGGAAAAAGCCGACTTCACAGCGTTGAAAACAGGTAAGGGTAAATGGAAAGTATTGATTGCAGGACTAAATGAAAATAATGGTTGGCAAAGATACATGGTTACTAAAAATGATTGGATATTTTCGTGGACTGAAGGTATGTTAAATGATAAATATGTAGTCCTTCACAGAATGAACAAGAAAAAGCCAAAACCTCCAAAAACGAAACCTAAAGAATCCTTTGTCGGAAAAACACCAGAACAAGTAGAAAAGATATTGAAGAAGGAGAACGCTAAATTAACTCCGAAGAAGGTATCTTCGAAAAAGAAGAAAAAGACTAAGAAAGTCAAAAAGGATTAAAGACCCGAGAGGGTATTTAAAGGAATGCAAACACTTAAATAGGTGGTCAAGCGAGTTAAAAGTCATGACTATAATCCGAGAGGACAAATGTGTAGAGTGCAAAAGCACGGAATTTGACGAAGATAGCAACGGATATCAATGTTGCCGAATGTGTGGAACGGTATTAGATAATACCATTATGGATTATGGAAAAGATACTACTACTTATTCTGATTCAACCGTTGATAATGAAAGATGGGGATTGCCAAAGTCGAATCTGATTCACGATGGTGGATTGACGACAGATATTGATTGGCGAAACAAAGATTATTCGGGAAGAAGTATTAGTTCTTCTATGCGAAGAACGATGAATCGATTAAGAACTCAGCATCAGCGAACTCGAATTAAGGATGCTATCGAAAGAAATTTAGTAGTGGCTCTGGCAGAACTGCAAAGATTAGCCAGCCAAATGGATTTACCTATGAGCATTAGAACTGAGGCGGCACGATATTATCGGCAATCAGTAGATAATAAATTAGTAAGAGGTCGTTCTATTGAAGGTGTAGTAGCGGCTTCACTTTATTTAGCGTGTCGTATGGTGAATCAACCTCGAACATTAGATGAAGTAGGACACTATTCTCGAACTGGTAGAAAAGAAATTGGAAGAACTTATCGTGCCATCGTCAAAGAATTAAAATTGCAGGTGCCCTCGGCGGATGCTAAAGGATACGTGCCTCGTTTTTGTGCTACCTTGAATTTACCCTTGAAGGCTATTATGGAAGCCAATCGAATTATTGACGCTTGTCGTTCTGATAATTATGCGGCGGGTCGTGGACCTACTGGTATTGCGGCGGCGGCAGTTTATTTGTCGGCTATGTTAGTTAATCAACCTCGAACTCAAAGAGAAGTGGCTATGGCGGCCGGAGTGACGGAAGTTACCATTCGTAATCGGTATAAAGAAATGTGTGCTACTATGAATTTGAATCCAGATAACCCTTCCACAACAATTTAATTGGAGGGTTTACTATCGAAGTATGGATAATTATATTTTTTAGTGGTCTGCTGGCGGCTTTAATTTGGTGGCTGGGGTTACTGAGTAATAGATTAAATAATCATAAAAACGAAATTAGTGTTTTAGAATCTACGATCGTGACCAAAGATCTGGAAATAGAAAAACTTTTCCAAGAGGTAAAGAAACATAAATCCAGGGCGGGACAACAAGCGGCTAAAAAAGGTCAAGCCATAGAAAAATGGACTCCTTTTCTTAAAGCCGATGGAATCGAAGAACACTGGAAAGCCGAAGATTGGAACTTTATTGGGAATCCTTTAGACTATTTAGTTTTCGATTGGCATCAAGATAGCGAAAAGAATTTAGAATCTGGAGGAGTATACTTTGTAGAAGTCAAAGTAGATAAAAGTAATTTAACTACAAAGCAACGAAGGATCCGAGATTTAATAAAAGAGGGAAAGGTTCACTGGAGATTAGTTAGATTGGATTAATTTAATTGGAAATCTAATTCACCACAAAATCCATCACTGCAAACAATTTCATAGTATTCAAAAAAGTCTTCGGTGTCGCCATCAGAGAGGGCAAAGGCTTCTGTGCCAGCGGCTACATAAAAAGATAACCAGTGTTGAAACATTTGATAGTCGTGATCAACGACCGTATCAAAAATAATTTTTGTTCCCTCTCGGGTGTGCACCCAAAGATCGGCCACCCAAGGATCGACCTCATATTCTGGTTTTTGAACCACGGACCAAATTGAAAACATTAATCACCTACTGGAGTATTACTACTGCCTCGTCAAATAGTAGTTGAATTATTGACTATTTAATAAATCGCTCCCTTAAACGAAACGGTTAAATACTTGAAATAACGGTAGCCATATTATGACTTCGGGAATTTCCGCTACGATTGAACAACAGAATGATGGCTACAAGGCAAGCCGATGGACTAAGAACGGCGACCGAGGATTGACCGACCGCATTTATGTAGATGCGGCTGACGGCACCAAGGTTGGCTTTTATGATTTGGTTAAGGGCAACTGGGTCTTAGATAAGAATAACCGCACACACATGATTGGACTTATTGATGATGCTACTGATGCAAAAGTAGTGCTGAATGTAATGGGTCGTGGTATGGTGAACATTGGAGAGAAGATGTCCCTTATGCCGCACGAAGGTCCTATCTTTGGACACGGTGCTAACTTGACTAAGGATTGGTTGATTGCTAATGGTCGTGCCGACCAATTGAGTCTGGATGATTTCTTCGAGGCCTGTTTTGAAGGCGGCGAAGCGTGGCTCAACGAACACCGCCGCCGCTATAATTGATTAGGTGATATTGTGGAATACCGAGTTACCATTGGAAATGGGAATATATTGGTTTTCGCAGACGATCCTAACAATAAGAAATTACTTCGGATTTCTGTAGTCGAAAAAGACGATCCTAATTCGGGATTATTTTTAGGCCACTGTAAGCGTGAAGAAGTAAAGCGAGTCGGTCGCTCGGTGTGAAATGAAACTCACTAATTACCGCAAAGTATAAATACTATGGCTTTTATAGTATATTTTATGGAACGGGGCATCATCTTTAATCGCCGCTTAGAAGAACGCATAGACCGCTATATGTCTTCGCACGGAATGGCTATGGATCCACGAACCGTGATACACAATATGTTTCAAAAAGGTATGTGGCCTCGAACTGAGCAAACACCTAAGAGATTATCATACTACTTTAGAGTATCGGGTAAATATTCAAAGGTGGGAACTAACCGACCTTTTACCTATGTCTGGAACGGACATAAAAGGTGAAAGCCCAACCGAAGGTTCAAAGACCTCCTTACTTTCTCATTGTTCTTCTTCATCAGAAGTATCAGCATCATCATCATGATGGTGTCCGGATATATATTCGCCAATAGATTTCCACGAAGCCATACGCTCTCGATTAGATTCTTGAAGGGGAGGAGCCATATCTGATACATGGTCGGCGGCCATGTGTAAATGTCTTTCGTCTAAACCATGAGCAGCCATAAATTCTAAACGCTCCATTACCATAGCGTGTCTTCTTTCTTCTCGATCCATATCTAAATCATGCCCGCGAGCAGCCGGGGACAAACCAATTTCTTCTAATTGTTCTTGTTTCCATAATTCTAACATCGAAGTAACTATTAAAGTAGCCAAAGTTCCGACAATGGCTAATAGGGACACGAATCCCTCAAGATTAGGAATTACTCTATCGGGTTCTAAGATTCCAAAAGTAATAATTGCCGTAGCAGAAAGCAACCAAGTCCAAACAATAGGAACTCCAACTCGCCGCATCATTTTATCATTAAAAGTATCGGCTCGAAGTTTTCTGCGAGATGGTTTTTCCATGATAATAATTTTCGTTTCCAACTATATAAAAAGTAGGTGACTTAGTATTAGTATTAAATAGGTAGACTGAAATTAACTAATATGTTTCAACAGTGGGCAGTGGATAACGGCTACACTGTATTACAAATTAGTGAGGAATCACATCTGATAGATAATTCGGAATTTTGTGTAACGATAGCAGACGCAAAAAAGATTACTCCAATGTATCCACTTCGTTTTAGATGGAGAACTTGTAATATTTGTTCTCAAAATTTTGATATCACTCGAGGTGGATTCGGTTATCGATGTGCAACTTGTAGAAAATTTGCCAAAGAAATTTATTTAAAATAGTGAGGAAGTAAGGATGGAGAAAATAGGTAAAACCCGTTTGACGATGAGCAAAGATGCTACCGTTAATGTATATGCTGATATCTATATGAAAAGTCAAGAAGATGTGGACGATTTATATTTTGTAATGTTTAATATTTTGTCGGATCCACTTCGATTATCTTTGTGTATAGTTTCCGAGTTTTATAATTATTTAATTCAAAATCATAATTATTCTGTGGGACAGTTAGATCATATGCTAAAAACAAGTCCCGAAAAATATCTGGCATTGGTGCAAAGTCATTATGCAGACATGGTGAACACCAGTGCGGTAGAAAAAGTAAAAATTTCTTTAGACTCCCAAGCCAGTGCTGACTCGGCACGAGCCATCGTAACCAGTTTACTAAGTAAAGGAGAATTCAAACAAATTTCTACCTACCACATTCCAGGTCGAGAACCTTTTGTGCGAGAACAAATGGTAGATACTAATCCATTGAAAGGAGAATTAACGGTAATGCTGGACATAATTAAGAAATGGGAAAATTTTGATCTGGATAATTATATGAAAGATTTATCTCAGAAGGTTTAAGTAGGTAGTCGAACAGAGGGGTTAGTATGAGTGATATGGAGAATCCCCTATACGCACATATTGAAAACAACAGAGATTTGAATGTAGAGGCCGTAGGTTTCTTGATGAGGTATAATTTCCTTCATCAAGGTATGATTCCGAACACAGTAACGGCTGAGGAGGCTGAAGCAGACGAAACTGGACAAACTGTAGAATCTGAAGCACACCCGCTTCAAGTTCGTATGGTTGAGTTGGCTACTGAATCTGATTTTCTACTTAGAAAGTCGGTTTTGGTAAACGATGGTGTCGGTTTCCCACAGTTCGATTTCGTAACTAAGGACCCCGATTATGATTCTATGAGAGATAGAGCCGTTGCTCTTTCTGGTTCAATGGAAGGATTAACTAAAGAGTTCGATATTCAGAATGTTTCATCTCTGTTCTTCTTAAAGGAAGAAGCATTTGCTGAAGCCGAAGCCGCTGGTGAAGCAGTAGCAGCCGAAGCAGATTCTTCCGAAGAAGAATGATTGTTCTTCAAGGATGTGAATTTTATGGATGCCCAAGATGTGGCCAATTTAGAACAGTTGGTGAACGAGTTAGTAGATCGTGGTGATGACCTTAGAGGATTCGCTATGCGAGCCACTTTTTATGAACCGGAAACACATCCCGAGTCGCACCCGCTACTTTCGGGGATGCGTTTAGTAGCCAATGCTCACGATCTAAAGTTAGAGAGAAGAATTTTAGCCTTCTCAGATAAAAATCTATTACAATATGATTTGTCCTGGACGGGCGATAATAAGTTATTAGTAAATACGGCTCAGAAAGTTTCCGAAGCATTATCGACTACAGTAACCTCGATGAATTTACAACCACAATTTGATTTTACTTTTATCGGTGCTCCGGCTCCAGACCATGTGGTGATTCCGGGGACGGAAGAAGAATAATAATAATGGTTATGGAACAAATGTTCCCTAACTATATACAATCCATACAGTTATATACTTAATCGCTGGTGTGATATAATATGAGTGCCACAGATCCCGGCAAGAATGCGATTTATGCTATGCGAAACAGAGATTATCGAGTATCGAGAGGCGGAATGCGTCCCACCAGTGCTTCGTGTATGATTAAGAATGAATTTGGTGATGATACTTTAGTTGGAAAATGCCATCGAGCAGAATGGTATCGATTGAATGGGATAAAGCCCACTGACCCTCCGACCGATAGGTCATTCGGAATTTTTGCGGCGGGAATTGGAATGGAAGATTATTTCCAGACTCTCTGGCAAACTCAAGGAGTATTATTAGCGGGAAATGTAATTAATTATGGACAAGTCGGAGATGATCCACGAGTAATTATCTCGGGAGAATCCGATATTATTTTGCGTGATTTTGAAATGGATGCTGATGGACAAATAATTAGAATTCATCAAGACCGTGCTTTTGGAATTGAAATGAAAACTTGTCGTGGCCACTTTGCTCAAAAAGAAATTTTTGGAAGGGGCAATAAAAAGTATCCAATGGGTAAACCCAAGATGGAACACATTATGCAGACGGCTATGTATTTAATGATGCGACAACGCCATGAAAATCACTATGGAGTAACTATTCCTTATTATCTAATTTTCTACTTTGATGTAGCGGATGGAACTTACACTTCATTTAAGATATCGCTTTCTAATGGCTACGAAGGAGATGTAATCGTAGAAACATTGGATGGAAAAACAGTTGCTCCGGATCCAGTTTATGGATTACAAATTGGTGAGCCAGTAGTTCCTTGGGATGGATTGAATACTGAAAATATTTTACAAAGATATTCCGAAATGGCGGATAAATTAGAATTAGAAGACCCGCCAGAAAGAGAATATCAATTGCGATATGATGAGAAAACTGCTCGAAGAAAGTTCGCTATCGGAGATTTGTCTAAAACAAAATTTAATGAATGGGAAAAGAAACCTTTGGCCGAAGTCGGGGATTGGCAATGCTCATATTGTGATTTCAAGAGCCATTGTTATCCGGTATCGGTCTTCACGGCGGATGTAGAATCCGGAATTCTCACTATTGATGAGGCTATGGCGGAATTAGGTTACGACCTTTGAATAACGATAAAAGTAGTATCGTCTACTTTAGGTCCATCTTTACTTTGCTTTCCTTGAAACTTTCGAGATTCAGACCAGGGAGTGCTTTGAGTAGGATTAGTGTAAACTATATCTTCTATCTTTTCCATCAAGATGTCTCGTGCTACATCAGATAAATTATTTTCTATTAAGACCGCGGCCATTTCGTCCACAAAAAGATTGTCCCACAATCCATCAGATCCTAAAATTAATTTTTCACCGGGTTCAAAATTTATATTGTAAACACTGGGATCATCGATTTTAGAAATTAAAGTTTGGTGTTTTTTACTTACCATATAAGGAGTATTTGCTCCTTTCATTTGTTGATTAGTAGAACCCTTGATAATAGTATCATCAGTCATAATTTGCATAAAATTACAATCTCCAATTTGATAAATTATTCCTTCTCCAGTGTCTTTCTGAATGATTGCTAAAACTAATGTGCAAGCCCCGGGAACAAAAACATTTTCTAAACTTTCTTCAATTAAGGTATCCGGATCTGTAACTCCTCGTAAAATTAAATTTCTCATTTCGTCCAAAAAATTATGAGTAAACTTAGCAGCAGAGTATCCATATTTAGATTTCCAGCCTCCGACCCCATCGGCTACGGCAGCAAATAATTTTCCACCATAGTTCTCTATTAGAAATCCATCTTCGCCCCCAAAGTCCCTCTTACGAATATGAGGAATCATAGCAAAAGATTCTGAATAAGTCATATAACTTCACTAAATTATTAGGCTACCAACTACTTATTGCTTCGCAATCGGTTGTCTTAAGTAGGTGATATCAAGTCCTTTTTAACCTATGATGGCGGAAATTGAAGTTACTGGAAACACTTACGCTTTCCGCAAAATTTTGAAAGCCAGATACAATCTTCGATGGAATAGAAGGAGAAATTCTTACTATTCTCGAATGGATACGGAATCGCCTACGCTTCGTAGATTACGAGATTATTGCCGAGAATTCAAATTGACGCTAAAAGTTAATGGAACTCAAGCCAACACTTCTTATGCGGCTTCGGCCGAAGAAGACGATTTCGATTCTTTTTTAGTAGATTTGGTGGAAGATGAATCTCAAGAATTATTAGGTAAAATTGGAGGAATGCCTCCACTTCCTGGACCTGCAGAAAATGGACCTGGATTTCGCAGTGTATCAGTTAATAAAACTGACGAACCTCGATGGGATGTAAAGCCTTGGTTTGATGGCACAAGGTTTCAAGACCCTCGGGTGGAGCAAAGTCAAGTGATTCCGATTGTGATGGATGCTTTGAATATGGGATACCAAAATGTTATTATTGAATGTCCCACAGGTTCGGGAAAATCAGCATTGTCTATGATGATTCCTAAAATGGTAGATGCGGATGCTTATGTGGCTACTTATCTAAAAGGATTACAGGCTCAATATATGCGAGAAATGCCTTTTATGAGATCGGTGATGGGACGCGGAAATTATGATTGTAAATTAAAAATTTCTCCGGGCGTTAGAAATCTGGACCAGGCGAACAATGCTTTGGCGGCTCATCGGGCGGGCACTGATAGTCAAGATACTTCGGCTACTTCTCCTAAAGCCCACTTAGCCCCGTGCCGAACTTGTGGCCCAGAATTTAAATGTGATTATAAACCGAGTAGTTCGGGGAGCGGCGGCTATGACTGGTGGGATAATAAAGAACTTTGTGATTATTTTTCTGCTCTGGCAGCGGCCCAGAAATCTCGCTATTTTATTTCAAACACTTCTTATCTGATGGCATTAGGACAGGCGGGTAGCCTAATACTGCCGCCTCGAGATTTACTAATTATTGATGAGGCTCACCATTTACCAAATGCGTTAGCCAGTTTTTATGCAGTAGACTTAAACAATCGGCATCTGGAAAGGTTGCTGGGAGTTCCGTCCTTTGACGAAGTAGTGTCTGATCCAAACCTGGCGAAAACTCGAGAAAAGTTATTGAGTCCCTGGAAGGGAGCGGTAGAGAGTAAAGCCAATAAAAATAATCCTGTTGGTTTTCCAGAAGTGCCTTCGGTAACTTCGGACTCCAGTTCAGAAATGCTAAAGTTAGGAATTAAAGTCTGGCAAGCCTATTTAGAATTCTTGGCTAATAAAATTGGAAAGAATATTGCTACTGATCAGTATACGGATGAAAAAGATTTAGCCTTTGCTTACAACTATGTGGCCAAAATTGGAAATTTAATTTCTTCATTGGAAGAAAATCCTCGTAACTGGGTGTGGAGTAAAGATGATGACGAAACACCAACTTTAGTAAAGTTTCAACCGATAGATATCGGAGAGTCGGCCGAAGAACTATTTCTGAAATTAGGAAAACAAAGAATTTTTATGAGTGCCACTATTCCATCACCACAAGTGTATATGGAGGAACTGGGTTTAGATCCAGAAAAAACTTTATTGGTAAAAGTTAATTATAGTAGTTTCCCAACTGGTAATCGACCGATAGTAACTACGGTGACTGGAGGTAAAATGAGTTATGCAGGTCGAGATGAAAAAGCATTTAATCAAACGGCGGAAGCGATATTACAAATTATTAATCTACACTCTGGACAAAAAGGATTGATACTTCCACATACTAATGAGATTGAGGAAAAACTTTTGTTGGCTCTGGAAGATTTGGATCCGACAGTGGTGGAAGAAAGATTGCTGACGCACAGTAAAGAAGTGGCGGAACGAGAAGAAGTATTGGCTGAATTTGAAGCAACTCGAGATGATGCAGTTTTAATTTCAACTTACGTTGGCCAAGGTTACGATGGAAAACATTGTGATTTTTGTATCATTGTAAAAATGCCTTTCCCTCCTTTGGGCGATATTAGAACACTGAAGAAAATGGAGGCTAACGATGAATGGTATAAATCCGAAACAGCGGGTGCTTTAGTTCAAATGTGTGGGCGTGTGGTGCGAGCCGCCGATGATACAGGAATAACTTATATTATTGATCCTACCTTTGACTTTCACTATCGAAAAGGATTCAATAATCAACCTTTACAGAACTATGTGCCCGAATATTTCAATGAAGCCATTATATAGTTGAGATAATATGTGAAGTAATCGTAGTAATAGCAATAGTTAAATAGGTAGTTTATCTCTTTTCTTTCTATGAAAGCCGCCGAAGTAAAGGAAATCAAAGTGGCTCTCTGTGGTCCAATGGCTTCGGGCAAAACATGGTTAGCAGAAAAGTTGGTTGAAGATTACGATTTGACTCGAATAAATCTGGCGGGCAAAGTAAAAGATATCGCCGCTGATTTATTTTTCATGCAACCGGAAAATAAAGATAGATTACTACTTCAAGAAATTGGAAAGAAAATGAGAGATATTAGATCTTCGGTCTGGGTAGATTACTTATTGCATGAAGCCGACCACATTGGACAAGTAGTGTGTGATGATGTAAGATTCATTAATGAGGCTCAAAGATTACAAGCAGATGGATTTACTATAATTTTATTGGAAATCTCAGAAGATCTACAAAAAGAAAGATTACAAAGAACTTATCCTGATAATTGGGAAGTGCATTGGAACGCTCGCCGTGATGCTTCGGAGTTAGATATGTGGGGTGATGAAATCTTAGATTACATCGATGGCACTATTTCCGTCAAAGATGGAGAAATAACTTATCAAAAATTAGTCAATATGTTGAAAACATTAGATGTTATCGATTAAAGACAGACTTTATATAGATGGAAGGGCAAGTAATAGACATGAGTCTTCAGTGGGTAGACAAAAGTTCCGGCAAAACTATTATTTCTGGAACCACTCCAGGAAGTGATTACTTACCCGTTTTTATGATAGAGGTTCAAAATAAAAAACACGGTCTGATTGTTTACCGTTCTACGATTCCAGATTTTTATGTTGATGTGGTTAGTAAATTTTTCGCCAAAAATATTGGGACTGGAAAAATAATAGTGGCAGTAAATGATCCAGATTTACTTTTATTAGATTTTCAAAAGGATAAAAAAAGTTGGGAGTTTGTAAAGACTTTAGCAGAAGCCTGTCCATATTTCACAGTCAATAGTTCCGAACAACCGTATTATTTGGGTCTGGAATATGATTCTGATGCGGTGCCTTCCGAAGACTTAAACATAGATTTCGAAGAAATAGGAATCGAAGACCTTAATGAAGGTCGTAAAGGAATGACTGGAGGAGGGGGACGCGGAAGAAGTGGAAAAAGTGGTTCAGGACCGCCAGCACCCGCACCAGGTCCAGCACCAGAACCTCAACCGGATCCAGACAAATGGGTTACTGATAATCCAGTAAGTCCAAAAGAAGGTGGACAACAAGGTCAAGGTCAAGGTCAAGGACAAGGACAAGGTGAATCTCCTGGAGAGGGTGACGAAAGTGGAGAAGGTTCCGGCGAAGGCGGCGAAGGTGGTCAAGGCCAGGGAGAAGGTGAAGAAGAAGGTGAATCTCCCGGACAGGGACAGGAAAGTGGAGAAGGCACTTCCGATAAACCTGGAAGTTGCCAAGAATGTGCTGATAATGCTGAAGAAGCCAACGAATCGATGAGTGATAGTGACTCTCCCGAAGACTCTATGGAAAAGGCTAAAGAAGCGGCCGATAATGCTAAAAAGGCTCAAGAGATGGCTCGTGAATCTAATGATGAAGCCGATAAAAAAGCGGCTGAAGATGCTCGACAATCTGCAGAAGAAGCCATCGAAAAGGCAAAACAAAATGTAGAAAATAATTCTTCTGAAGGTGAGGAGGGTGAATCTGGTAAAGAAGAAAAATTAGATGAACTGGATCAAATGCAAGAAGATTTGAAGTCTGATTTTGAAAAAGGAATGGAAGATATTCAAAATGAAATGAATTCGGATTCTGAAGACTCTGAAGACTCTGAAGACTCTGAAGACTCTGAAAAAGATTCTGACGAAACTTTCATGAAACTAATGAAAAAATTATACAAACTTCAGCCTCTGGCAAAAACGGATGAAGAATTTGCCGAATTAGAAATATTAAAAATGGACATTCGAAAGAAATTTGGAGTCCCCGTAATGGCGGCGGCCGCTGAAAATGTAGGATGTGAATGCGAATTTCATCCTATAAGCACTTGGGAATGCAAACCGTGTTGGGAAAAAAGAGTAAAATTTCTGGATTTCGTTTACACAGATTAGGTGGATAATATGACGATGAACATTGTTGATATAATGATAGAAAACTCTAATACGGATTGGCTGGCTCGAGCCTCCGAATATCAAGCCGACCGTGCTTATGCTTATTTTTGGATGGAAACTTTAAGCAATGCAGATCTGTCGGACGAAGAAAAATTTATTTTATTCGATAAAGGATATCCAGAATTAGTAGACGAAGATAATGACCCATATGATTTTGTTAAATTTTTGCTTGCTCTTAGAATGAGAGATACTTGGGATGCCAGCGGCGGAGATTATGATCCCATAGCGGAAAGCGAATTCGAAATAATAATTAATATCAAAATGAGAAATGATTTTAATGACTTTGCCAAAGATTGGATAGACCTCACCGATGACGAAGCATATGAAGAATTTTATATAAAATACTCTCCAGATTTTAAGAAAGCCTGGATCAGCAAACTAATTAAAGAAACTCCTACTGATGAACAAATTTTTGGAGATTTATGGGAAGAAATTTCTGAAGAAACAGATCTATCAGAAAAAATTATGGACGAAGGATCCGGCGTAGATGAAGAAATAATCGAGGACGAAAAAATGTTAGATTTAATCGGTGGTTCTTCGGTTTGGGTAAATGAAGACGATGGCTCTATTAAAATTTCTCGAACTCAACCCGGCGACAATTATGTTTTAGTAGAAAGTGTAAACACCGGATACAAAGAACAAAATGGAAAAACTATTTTCGTGCCATCTACATTAGACGGTGTAGCCGATTGGTGGATTTCGATTGGAAAATCTCGATTAGACTTAGATAGAAAAGATAATACTACTCTGGTTATCAAAAATGGAGGAATATATTCTAAAGACTGGATACGAAGATATTTCTTCGTAAAAGACAAGGATGGCGACCTTATCATATCCTACTAATCATTAAGTAGTAAGTAAACGAAGGGATTATCATGCAGTATGAACCTTGGAAAACAGAATTTGCCAAGTTTACTGATGCTTCTATCGAAGAAATGAAGCGTCATTCCGATGATACTCATTTAGAAAGAGAGTGGATGACTTACATTTATGAAGAAGATTATGGAATTATGATTAGCAATGGTAATATGCCAGTGCTTTATCGAGATGAAAGTGGAGAACAAAAGATTTTTGATACCCGGGCCGCTGCAGAAAAGTTTCAAAAAGAAAATAATATATCTGGACAGATCACGACCGTTTATCATTTAGGAGAAGTTTCTTATGGAGAAGAATCCCGTATAGAAGTAAACCCTTCTACTAAAGAAATGCAAGATGCGGCTCTAAAACAAGTAAACCCAAAAAATAGAAAATGGACTATTCACGGACACCCTCTAAAAGATGGAAAAATATACACGGGTAGACAATATTTCAGTTCCACCGATATCTTACAAGAATTTCTAAATGCTCGAGATACAAATAATCAAGTAGTGCAATTTATCGTATACCCTCACCAACAAAAAGATACTAATACTGGGAAGAAAGCAATTCACAACAGAGTCAGAATATTAATATTCCCAGATTCGGCTACTGTTAAACAAGCCATGCAAGAAGCCAATCCAAATGTAAATGTGGATGGAATCAGTTTAGAAAATGGTTTTAATAAAAATGCGGCTGATGGAAGTCTACAAAATGCGGCCGGAGTAGACTGGTTTGCTTTCCAAGAAGCATTAGGAAAGCGAGGATACATGGGTATTGTAGATATTGAAGGTAAGAAATCCGGTGCTCGAAAAGCAGAAGGAATAAGTAAATTGTTCGGAGCCGAATCTGGACAATCAGATAGATTAATAAAATCGGCTACAGGTGCAGTTTTAGTAGGGGGATTACTGTATTACCTGTTCGGTCACAAAGATTCTCCCTTTGCAGATGTCGAAGTAATCGATGATAAAAATGCGGAGGCAGGGAAACATTGGTGGCATCAATAGATATTATTCGTCAATTGAGTGCTAAAGAAGCACTACTACGAGCCTTCAACAATCAAAATATTTTTGTGATTCGTAAGATATATATGGATGATAATGCGGATCAAATAATGACGGCTACCTATACTAAAACGGAGTTGGGAGCCGAATCTTTTGAGGCGGATACAATGGAATATTTAGGCTCTGGCTACGGAGGTTCTGTATATCGTCTAAAAGATAATGAAGGTAAACCCATAGACAAAGTTTTGAAAGTAGTGAGAACATTTCCTAATACCGAAAAAGGTCGCCCATTTAAATATTCAGAATTATTAGTCAACACCCCAGTTGCAGATAGGAAAAAGTTTTATCCCGGATCCCTAAAATCTATGACGATGAATAGAATCCAGGCAAACTTTTTTAAAGAACTACTTCGGATAAAAGACAAAGACGAGATTCCAAATGGATTACCTATAATTTACAAATATGCAGAAGGTAAGTTACCGAGCAGTCTACGAAATGAAATGATCACGGCCAAAAAAGAAAGTGAGAAAAAGTTTCCCGAGGATGCTTATGTTTCTCTGTGGATTATGGAATACATTCCTTGTGTTTACAAAAATGAATTTTGTGGAAAGATTCCGATGCGTAGAAAGTGGACAGTTTCCAATCTAAAAAATAAATCTTATACTAAAGAAAATGAAGCCTATGGAGAAGTGGCCACATTCGTATTAAATGATATGGGTTATGTAATGAAAGATGTAGTTAATCCACGCAATTTTGGAATTCGTAATAATGGAGAAATTGTTTATTTCGATCCATTCTTGATTCCTTATCCTTCTCAAGAACTGAATACTAATGAAAAACTAATGGCCAGTTTACTATATGGTTTTGACGGAGAAGAAAAATTCCAAAAAGCCATCGATAACGGAAATTATTTCAAATACCGATCATTTTAGTGCAAATTTATAAAGCACAAATGGTTAAATAGGTAGTCGCCATCACTACATATTAAGCCCAAAACGGGCTGGAAGTGAAAAAAATGGCTAAGAAAACAGATGTGTCCAGTTTCCTGGACGAAATAGCAAAGATGAACGAAGAAAAGGCTGAGGCAACCAAGCCCGCATATGTCGAGAGAGATACCTTCAAGGTTGATCACGACGTTCTATATGAGGGTCTGATTGAGGGTTACACCCCAGGAATTGAGGGTAACTACACTGTCGAAGGACAGGAAAGAACTCTTAACACTGCTGTTCGCCTGATTGGTGCTCGACCAGTCGGCTCTGATGGTCCAAACGACCGCAGGTCTACAATGTGGCTAACCGGCTACACTCAAGAGCATTTGGCTACTGCTGTAACTAACGCACAGAACGCTGGAACTGAGTTCCCAATGTCTGCCAGATTCCTACTTCACAAGGTAGAATCCGGTAACGCTGGTAGAACTTACAACAGACTATCCATCATCATCGATGGAACCGTTGCTGAAGTCCCTGCAGTCCCAGCAGACCAATTCTCAGACAACTGAGTATCTGAAAAGATAACTTCTTCGATCTGACGGATTTACGAAAACCCATGAGAGGGATTCCGACCGGCCCGAGTGCTGGAATGAAGAATCTCTCTTGTGGGCATCCAACACGGTTATTGCATTTCGCCAATAACCAAAACTAATTCATCATAGCGTTAGCCTTCTCTGTATATACTTAGTATTATTAAATAGGTAATCACCAGGATGTATGTATATGAGCGAGGCGGCTATTCCAAAAGTCATTGTAGATTATGTTCGCCGCTGTGTCGAAGGAAAAGAAGGCACACTACCATTTACAAAACGCTCGGTGTCTTTAGAAGACGCATATTATTCCAAAGTCACAAAACAATACATTGTAGGTTCGGGCATTGTAGTTAAACAGGAGGCCACCACCCTTTCTCGAAAGGCCAAAGACAAAGTGGCCATTAGATTTACTATTTCAGATGGAAATCATGCTATCGATTGTTTAGCCCACGATGGAAATATAGAATATTTACCCGGATCTAAATCTCCAGTAGAACTTACTGAAATTATGAAAGTAGTCGATGATTCTATGAAGAATGGAACACGAGTAGCATTTAGTGGAAAGTATCATACAGTAGAAAACAAATTACTTTTTATTGTCGATTCTTTGTCTACTATGAAAAATGAAACAAAATCTTTGATGACTGATCAGCAACTGGAAAACTTTTTGAATTTGTGTAAGAAGAATAAATTAACTCCGTTAAACTTAATGATGCGACAAGATACTCTTTGGTCCCAACTTCATGCTAAAGATTATTTTAAGAAGGCCATCATGCTATTCTGTTTATCACCGTATGATAAACTGCAAATGATACATATTGGAATAGTGGCTTCAGTGGGAGAAGGAAAAGACCACATGATTGAAAAAGTGGTGCAACCATTAGTAAAATGTGGTATGGCTTCGTCCGGAAAACTTTGCACAATTCCAGGATTATTTGGAGCCATGAATGGAGATGATATTAACTCTATCGAATTAGGATTAATTCCAAAGCATAATAATGAAAGAATTGCAGTATCCGAATTCCAAACCTGGAATGAAGATGTTTTCGGAGAATTGATGAATACAATGGCCAACGGAAAATTTACTATGCAAAAAGGACAAGTCGATACCACTCGAGATGCCCTCACCAATATGTTATTTTTAGGAAATCCTCCGGCTTACTACAACGAAGAAAATCACGACAAAAGAGAAATGTTAGCGGCTTTCGGAGAATATACATACCAAATTATTTCTCGACTTACATTAATATTTACGGAAATGAGTCTGGCAGGAGATGATGCCGAACACAAAATTAGAAAAATTATGTTGATGGGTGCGGAAGGTAAATTCGAACAAGGAAAAGATAAAGAAGATCTGGAAATGTGGAGAAATTTCTTCCGAGAATATTTAGCAAAAGTTTCTCGAATGGATCCAATATTTGGAAAGTTAGCCCCTACTCTGGATTCTACTTTTGATGAAATGAAAAATCGCCCACAATATCAATCTGCATTCTTGTCCCGAGCCAAAAGAGATTATCGAAAGTATCAACAGTTTTTGAATCTGGTAAAATCATTTGCTAAATTAGATGGATCTCCACAAATAACTTTGAGTCATCTAATGCAAGCCAGACAACTTTTTGAAAAGAGTTTAGTTACTCTAACCGAAGATTTCCCGATTCAAGCAATGGAAGCCGGAATAGATATTGATTTACTTACTGTCTGGGAGATAGCCAAACAAAAAGGAATTTATGATAATCAAAAAGATATTCGTGCTGCGACTGGTATGTCGATGGCTCAATTAGATAAATTAATTGATATGGGGGCTATTGATAAAATGTCCAACAATACTTATGCGATTCGCCCAGATTTTGATTGGACTAAGGGAGGGAACAACTAATGACTAATACGGAAATGACTTGGTATTATCTGAGGATTTCTTACTTCCCACAATTTATGGCGGGAGTCATGAGGATAGAGTGGCCAGAAAGATTTGAACTTCTAAAAGAATTATATGATAATGATCCGGAAGATATACCTTGGGAAATTAGAAGTGATGACCCTATGGCCGACATGATGAGATGGGTCGGCAGCAAAGGAGAATCTGCGTATTTTAAATTTTTCGTAAAGGGAACGACCGTAAATAAAAATGGTTCTTTCAAATTGCATCCAAACATCAGTAAATGTTTAGGTGTATTCGGTATCGGAACTGACGAAAGACTCTGATATAATCAGCCTAACGGCCATCGGAATGAAATGTAGGTGTCGCAGTGCGGGTTTAAAGACCCGCTAATCACCGCCTTACTTCCTCAGTTTTTTCGGCAACTGTCTGCGACAATATAAGTTAAGCCATAACACCTATATAAGACTTCTGATAAAATTAGTCTTTTTTAACCATTTCCCAAGCAGCACATACCCAGTCGGCTCTAACTTCGGGATTACCAGAGAATTTACCACAATGGTAGGCTTCGGGGGAAATAAACATTACATGATTACAGTTACTGCAATTTTTAGTTAAGGTTCCCTTTTGATAGGCTTCGGGTAGAGCCTCTGGAATTGGTTCTCCATCAGGATACACGGTAGGACGAGTCATAATGTATAATTAGTAGTCCGACTATATAAACGTAATTATTGATGAATACTAAACGGTTAAGTAGTTGGTAGTATATAGTATATACTATATATTTTGGTGATTCTATGGTTAGACCTCAAGGAATGACGGCGGCAGTAGAAAATCGAGTAATGTTGGCCATCGACCGAATGCTGACTTTAGAAGAAGGTATTTATCAAGCGGCTCGAGCCGCAGGAACTACTCGTGCCAGTATTTTTAAATGGCTAACCGCCAATCAAATTTCTTGGACTCGATCTGGAAACTCTGGAAAAATTATTATTGAGCCTCCGATGTCGGCTCGGGTTAATGCTTTTCTTTCTAATATGGCGGAAGGAAAGTCGGCCAGCCGGTCGGCTAAAGAAGCCGGAACTACCGTGCGAACTATGAGTCGTCAAACTTTAGATGACGGCAGTGGAACTCAAGTAAATATTATTTCTAAAGTGGGTAAACGCTGGGAATCTAATTTCTTAACACTTTTCCGTCATAACTTAGTGGTCTATGGAAAATTAATTGGATTAGATGATAAATTGCAGGGAAAGCCGGGAGCCACCGCTGGACCGCTAAGGCGTGGAGCCAAAGGTCGTGCCGACCCTAACTATGCGGATATTTGGTGGCAATTCGATTTAGATGGTTTTTATAGCACATTTAATGCGGTAGAAACGGCACAATTTTATAAGCCGATGTTGGTAGCCTTCTTGAAAGGTAGATTAGAAAATTTTGATATAAAAGATGTTTTATTAGGAACTAAGTTTATGCAAAATTCTAAAGTGGCGTATCATGCCGCTCAAAATAATAGATTAGATACGGCTATGAATTTAGTAAATGTTTCTCAGTTAGAACAGTTACTGCAGCGATATAATCTTCGACTGGCCGAAAAAATAAATATTGGAGTGGATTCTAATCGATTGGATCCACAAAGCACTACTCCCGAATTTATTTCTAAAACGGCTACCTTAGTGCAAAATCCAATTACCGTTACGGGAGTATTCCAAACTTTCTTTTTAACTCAGGATGATCTGAAAATATTTCCGCCAAAAGGAATGAAAATACCCTTTACTTATAGTCTTATTTAGAATAAGAAGTATTATATATGTAGTAGTCATAGTAAATCACATGACTAAGCGTATTACTGGTTCTACTTTAGCAGGTTTAACGACCATATTTTCTGCAATTGCTTCTCAAGCAACCGAATATACTGATGAATTCATCGTTATAACAGGTGCGGCGGCAGTAACTTTTGTGGGTCTTTGGTGGTCCGAAAACAAGAGTAAGGTAGCAGATGAAATAGAAGATACTATCGAAGATGCAACAGGTGTAGAAGTAGACGTTGATAATGCTCTGGACAAGGTGGCGGATTCGATTTCTGATATAGTCGAAGATACTTTGGATTCAGTCGATAAGGGAGAAGGTGATGTTTTACTTTCAGACGCATTAGAAGAATCCATTGAAAATGAAATCGAAGAAGAAACTGGCTTGGAAGTAGATGTGACCGTGCTATCATTAGCCGAACTAAAAGAACTTTGCCGTGAACAAGGTTTAAAGGTATCGGGTAAGAAAGCCGAATTGATTGCTCGACTTCAAGAGGCTATGTCCAGCGAGTAAATTTCAAATTTCAACTGACTAATTAACCTCTCGATTCACTTAAATAGGTGATAACCAGAGATTATGATACATGACTCAGCGTAAGCCGGTAATCATAGATTACGAGCCTTATTATCAGTCTTTGAAAGAGGACACCGATGCAATTTATGATATTGTAAATGTTTGTCGTGCTCAAGGTCATGACCCCGAATTGGTTTGTGAAATTCCTCAAGCCAATGATTTAGCCGACCGCACTCAACAATTATTAGAATTTCTACATAATCGAAATACGGCACAACATATCCGTGAATTGACGGCACATCACGATGGTAATCGTGAATTAGTGGCCTTAGACATTGCTCGAATCGTAGCAGCCGAAACATATCTATATGGAGAATCTACAAAATGTTCTGATTGTGACGGATCAGGAACAATAAAAATTGGATATCGCAAAAAAGATTGTGGAAGTTGTTCCGGAGCCGGGATCCTAATTAATTATAAAAATAAAATTAAAGAAAATACATGGCAGCAAACTCTAAAAGAATTTGAAGAAATTCCAGCATCCTATCGAAGTAAAATTGCTAAGACTCGGATGGCTCTGTGTATTTATCATGGAGTATGTGCAGGGCTGGCGGTGCTGACCGAAGGTATATTGGTGGCTCCGCTGGAAGGAGTAGTAAACTGTAGAATTATTTCTAATGAAGATAGTTCTCGAAGTTTAGCCATTAACTATGCCGGTCCAATTCGGTCGGCAGGTGGAACGGGTCAAGCACTTTCCGTGCTAATCGGTGATATTCTTCGCCGTGATTTTGGTTTAGTGCCACCACAAATAACTTGGAATGAAGTAGAAAGATATAAAGAAGAAGTATCTAAATATTCTCGAGGATTACAATATCGACCTTCAAATCCACAACTGGAAGTAATTGCTAAAAATTGTCCGGTTTATATTGATGGAGAAGGAGTTGGAGATGAAGTATCGGGTCAAAGAGATTTACCTCGAGTGCCGACTAATAAAGTAAGAGAAGGAATGCTTTTGGTTATGTGTGAAGGGCTGGTGCTGAAAGCACCAAAAATTTTAAAGTATACGGATACGTTAGGATTTAAAGAATGGGAATGGTTGAGAGATTTCGTAGCCGGAAGCACTGACGAAAACGAAAAGATTACCGAACTAAAACCAATTGGAAAATTTTTGGCTGATATGGTGGCGGGGCGACCAATCTTTTCACAACCAATGGCTCCGGGTGGATTTAGACTCAGATATGGTCGATCCAGATTAGCGGGCTTGGCGACAACGGCCGTGCATCCCGCAACTATGAAAGCCGTAAATGGATTCTTTATTACTGGAACTCAATTAAAATATGAGCGACCTGGAAAGGGAACGGTGGTAACGCCGTGTTCTTCTATTGATGGTCCGTATATAGAATTTCAAGACGGGTCTGCTAAAAGGATTCAAGACCCTGCGGGGTTGCCCGATGGTTTAGCGACCGATCCGGAGTGGCCGATAAAAAAGATTTGGGATTTGGGAGAGTTACTGGTTCCCGTAGGAGAGTTCTTAGAAAATAATCATGTATTGCCTCCAAGTCCTTATGTGACGGAATGGCACACCCAGTTGGGTGGAGTAGAATATTTAAAAAACATGGAACAAGCATTTGAGGAAGTAAGGGAAAACCCTGGATTGCCCCTACACCCGAGTCTATTTGGATTTTACTCGGAGTGTTCTGGGGAAGAATTAGAAGACTTGAAATCGAAAACCATAATAAATAAAATTGGGAACACCAATGAAGTTAGGGTCTTGAAGACAGAGGGGGTTGAGGGAGCCAAGAGCACTGAAAGCACTAAACCAGCATCTATTCCAGAAGTGGTATATCGACTCGGATTTGATGTAGATAAAGATGGAATTTTGACTTGTATAAAAGGGGCTTTTTGGGGCTGGTTAGTTGAAAATGGTAGCCCGATAGCAGATACTAAAATAGATGGCTGGAAATGGCTGGAAAGCACCTTGGATGGGCGTTATATTGTCCGACCTAATTTGACGCTTCGGATAGGTGCCAGAATGGGTAAACCGGAGGGTTCTAAGCCTCGTGAAATGAAGCCCGCTTTGCACTCTTTATTTCCGGTAGGACACCAGGTTGGAAATAAAAGATTACTTCGAGAAGCGGCTCAAAAAGGAGTCAAAATTGAGTTGGGTGCTCGAGTGCATCCGGTGACTGGAGAAACCACTTGGGAAAAATTTGTAGAGTTAAATGAAGAAAAATCTTCGGCTTCTAAAATTGTGCAAACCGAATTTAAAGAAATAGCCAGTCTGGATGTGGACTATAATAAACTTTGGGAAGAATCTTTAATGAAAGCCGGAGTAACTGGATCGCCGGATGTAAAAGGAATCAAAGGTATGAGCAGCATGGAACGAACTCCAGAGGCTATGTTGAAAGGAGTGCTACGGTATAAACACGGTGTATCCACTTTCCGAGATGGAACTCTGCGTTATGATATGGTGGACATTACTATGACGCACTTTAAACCAAAAGAAATTGGATTGACGGTAGAGAAAGCGATAGAGTTAGGATATGATACTGATTGGATGGGCGAAAAACTTATTTCTGCCGACCAGATTTTGGAATTAAGAGTGCAAGATGTAGTCTTGCCGATGAATTGTGCCGAAAGTTTATTGGCGGCAACACAATATTTAGACGAACTATTAGAAAAATTATACGGGCTGCCAGCATTTTATAATTGTAAAAGTATTTCAGATTTAATCGGACATCTGGGAATGGGGATTGCACCACATACCAGTGGTTCTATAGTATGCCGCATTATTGGATTTGCGGCCGTAAAAGGTCATTACGGACACCCGTTTTTCCATGCGGCCAAGAGGAGAAATTGTGATGGAGATATTGATGCTTTCTTGTTATTGTTAGATGGATTACTCAACTTTAGTAAATCTTTTTTGCCCTCTACACGAGGAGGTTTGATGGATGCTCCGTTAATTTTGACGATGAAAATTAATCCTTCGGAAATCGATAAAGAGGCTTTAAATGTAGAAACCGTAACACAATATCCAGTATCTTTCTATGAAGCCACTCAAAACTTTCCGCCCGCTAAAGAAGCAGTTAAAGCCGGAGTCGAAATAGTAGAAAATCGTTTGGGAAGTCCCGCAGAGTTGTCTGGATTTGGATTCACTCACGATTCAGAAGATTGTGCGGGTGGACCGACCGACAATCCTTATACTGAGTTGGAATCAATGAAACAAAAAACTATGGCTCAGTTCGCATTAGGAGAATTACTTTATTCAGTAGATAATCAAGTGCAAGCCAGCAAATTAATTGACCGACATTTAATTCGTGATATGCGGGGTAACTTGCGGGCTTTCGGGCAGCAATCAGTAAGATGTCCTCGATGTGGGGCTAAATATCGCCGCCCGCCGATTTCGGGATTATGTCGCACGGTGCTTTCGGAAAAATCTCACGATGAATCGATGACGGGGGAAGATGAAATAGTAATGTGTGATGGAAATTTAATTTTGACGGTGAGTCAGGGTTCAGTTAAAAAATATGATGGACTAATGTCGGAATTAGTAGACCGTTATGGTTGTGATGAATATATTGAACAACTTTGGAATTTCGTGTCCTTGTGGGTATCACAAACTTTTGATGACCAGGACGAGTTACAGCAAACAAAATTATTTTAAAATAATTTACTGATCTATCCGTAAGAAGGATCCGCAGGATCTTTATCATTTTCTAAATCTTTTTTATTTTCATCAGGGCTATCTAATTCTAAATTCAGTTTGACTAAATTTTTGAGAACAATTTTTATTTCTTCTATTTCTTGGTGCAAACTATCTACAGTTTCATGTAAATTATCTATTTTATGTCCTAATCTGGTGACCGTCATACGAGTTTTGGGAACTACTGGAGGCAAACTCTCGTCAGTCATACTTTAATTATCTCTTTGTAACTACTTAATAATTAGTTACTTACGGGTTTTATATAATTTAATAGACTGCTATAAACTTACATCCATTCTAACTTTTCGTTAGGATCTCTAATTTCTAACATTCCAGTATCGCCATTGATCTCATAATAATTTTCTAAATTTTTAAATTGTCCATAAAATCCTAAGTTATCAGTATATGGTTGATATTTAGCGGTTATTTCTGATTCATGGTTAATTCCATTTATTTCGTGATCAATCCAAATGCAATCCCAACGACTTCCTTCGGGAATTTCCCAAGTGTCGGCATCCGCATGAATTAAAGTAAATCTTTCGTCTTTAGCACAATGATCCCAAACTAAATCGATAACATCTTGATTTTTTTCAATAATGGTAACGGAATTTATTCCAGGAGCCTTGATTAACCATTCGTTTACAAAACCTATTCCTAATCCAGTCACTAATACATCTCCCGTAGCGTGACCCCAAAGCCACTGATGTTCTTCAAATTCAGTAAAACTATCTTGCATAATAGTAAGCCAGTGATCTTCTCGAGTTAAGACAGTATAAGTTTTTAGGTGCATAGATTCCCGGCGAGCATTAGCATAATTAACAAAATATGGATGCCAATCTGCCTCATTATCAAGAGTGTAGTGTTCGATAGAATGTGTGCCGATAGTTTTTGCCGGGATATCTACCGTCCAGGTAGATCGAATGTCGTATTTATCCGACCAATTCATATTTTCTTCTCTAAACCAACCCATAATAATTCCTCAAACAAAATCAACAGTAAGTAAAAAATTGGCAGTTGTGCTACCTGCGGCATTAGTGGCCGTCACATCTACATCGATAGCGAAAGAGTCGCCCGGGGCTACATACCCTCCCCTTCCAGGTTGTATGAAAATATATTGACCTACACCAAACCCACCAACAGTAGCATAAGTTGAGTCCTGGGCGGTGGAAGGAGTTCCAACCACAAAAAGGGTGGTTCCATTAGATAACGATTGCCCATTGATACTAACAGCCCATGACCATGATGTGGCTCCAACACCACCGTCACCATACCCTCCAAAAGTTATAATATCGTTATAACCGCCTCCTCCATATCCAACATTATAATCGGTCAAATAAGTTGCAGTATCTACTTCTATGGCAGTTCTGCCACCTAACGTATTATTGCTTAAACCTACTACGAAGGAGGCTGTCGTGGGATTTCCGGGAGGCACATTATATGTATTCAATCCATCTCCGTTATAACCTATTCCAGAGTTTCCTAAACCAGTTATTATGTCGGCTATTCCATATGAACCGTTCCAACCTGGAGAAATCTGCGATTCCATATCACATATACCGGATCCGGCAGAAGGTGTTGCACTCGATGGATATATTTTCACTGAGGTTGGTGGTGTTCCTCCTCCACCGGCCACACCTTCCGTTACTCCTAAAGGCATAGGTCCTAAACTATAAGTTCCTCCCATTTAGTTTCACCTCAAATCAAAATTACATCATTGGTCTGTTCCTATGGCTACCCAGCGAGTTCCGGCGGTCACACCGATAATAGTTATGGCGGCTCCGGCTTTAGGTGTCCAAGTAATAGAGTTAGCATATACGGATGAAGAACCATCATACCAAGTAATGTTATCGCCAGCGTTGGCCGTAATAGTCACCGCACCCGAAGTCACAGTCGATGCTGGGGCATAAACAAGTGTGAAATGGTCGCCAGCGGAGAATGAACCTGGCAAAGTGAAAGTATGCGTTCCGGTATGTGTCTTAATTATATATTCTCCGGCGTATCCGGCGGTCGTGAGAGCAGTTGTCGCTGATACAGGTAAAACCAGCACAGGAGCACGATAACTTCTGGCTGCGGCCGAAACTTGAAGTTCAGTTCCATCGAAAGTTAAATTCGATTCGGCATTCATAGCATCGGTGCCAGTTGCCGTGAGAACTCTGTTGTTGGATCCATTGGTCATGAAGTCCGATACATCTACGGATATTGAAGATGCGGCTACATCTATTCCAGTTCCCGCACCGACTGTTAATGTTACGGCTCCGGAAGTTCCTCCTCCCGTCAAACCATTTCCGGCCGTCACTTGAGTTATATCTCCAGTGTTAGAAGTCCAACCAGAATCGTTATTAAAGATGCTCAACGGTATGGTAGAAATCTGTGTTTTACGAGAAGCCGTTCCATCGACCACTACCAAATCATCCGTTCCAATTAATGTTCCGGAGGCTGATAAAGAATTACCATCAAAGTTTACAGTTACGGAACCGGAAGTTCCTCCTCCAGAAAGTCCAGTTCCAGCAGTAACGCCGGTGATATCACCCGTATTAGATGTCCAACCTTGATCGTTATTGAATTGTCCTAATGGAATGTTACTGACTAAAATATCTTTAACGGTGTTAGAATCGGCCGAGTCACTAAACGCCATCGAATCGGCTCCGACAAGAGTAGTATCAGTAGTAGCCGCTAAAATATAGTTGTCTGTGCCGACATAATCGATCGATAAAGTTCCAGAAGTAGTAATCGGTCCACCAGTTAAACCAGTTCCACTGGCGACTGAAGTAACCGTTCCGCCACCACCAATAGTGGCCCAAGTGTTATCGCCCCGAAGGAAAGTAGATGCACTCGGAGTTCCCGAAGCAGATAAATCAACTGTAATTGTGCCCGAAGTAGTAATTGTTCCTCCAGAAATATCTACGAAAGTTCCCGAAGATGTGCCGACCGAAGTTACCGTTCCAGTATTGGAAGTCCAACCAGAATCGTTATTGAATATACTTAATGGGATAGTCGATATTTGTGTTTTACGAGAAGCCGTTCCATCGACTACTACTAAGTCGTCTGTGCCGACTAAAGTTCCGGAAGCCGACAAAGAATTTCCATCAAAGTTTACGGTAACAGTTCCCGAAGTTCCTCCTCCAGAAAGTCCAGTTCCGGCGGTCACACCGGTAATGTCGCCAGTATTGGAAGTCCAACCTTGATCGTTATTGAATTGACCGAGCGGTATATTGCTGACTAAAATTTCTTTCACTGTATTAGAGTTAGCAGTATCGCTAAATACCATATAATCTCCGCTGGCTAAAGTAGTGTCGATTGTGGCAGCACGAATAAAGTTGTCTGTGCCAGCATAATCTATATTTAGAGTTACAGTTCCGGAAGTTCCCCCTCCAGATAATCCTGTGCCAGCAGTAACGCCGGTGATATCACCCGTAGTATAAGTTCCTAAAGTTCCATCTCCTAAAATAACTTGTGAAGAAGTTCCCGCACCAGACAAAGCCAAAGTTCCGGAACCCGTTACTGGAGATCCGCTGACGCTAAAGGCGGCTGGAGCCGACAATCCGACTGAAGTTACCGTTCCAGTATTGGAAGTAAATCCAGAATCGTTATTGAATCCAGAAAGATTAATGTTGGCTTTAGTTAATTTCTTTTGAGCACCGCCTGTATCGACCACAGCGAAATAATCACCATCTGCATTAGAAGTAGATGTGGTAAGTTCGTTCAAATCTAAAGTAAAGGTGACTGCTCCAGTAGAAGTATTTACATCGACACCAGTCCCTCCAATTGCAGAGGTTACACCAGTGTTAGTGATAGTAAGGGTGTCGGTAGCACTGGCAGAAGTAGAAATTCCCGTTCCACCTGTAAAAGTGGCAGTATTACCATCCGAAATAGTCTGCGGAGTGCCTCCATCTCCGGCCAAAGTCCAAGAAGTATAACCGCCAGGAACGGAAGCCCAAGTGTTATCTCCTCGAAGATAAGTGGATGCACTCGGAGTTCCAGTAGCGGAAAGAGAATAAGTTAGGCTACCGGAGCCAGTAATCGGTCCACCGGTGCCTGAAATAAAAGTGGAGTTAGCGGTGCTTACTGAAGTAACCGTTCCCGCATTTGAAGTCCATCCTTGGTCATTGTTAAATTGACCCAAAGGAATGTTACTAACTAAAATTTCTTTCACCGTATTAGAGTTAGCAGTATCGCTAAAGACCATGTAATCTCCACTGGCCAAAGTAGTATCAATAGTAGCCGCCCGAATAAAGTTATCCGTGCCAGCATAGTCTATATTTAGAGTTACCGTTCCGGAAGTTCCTCCTCCAGAAAGTCCAGTTCCAGCAGTAACGCCAGAAATATCTCCAGCAATAGTAGCCCAAGTGTTATCTCCTCGAAGATAAGTGGATGAACTCGGAGTTCCGGTTGCCGATAAGTCGGCGGTGACTGTTCCCGAAGTAGTAATTGTTCCTCCAGTAACATCTACGAAAGTTCCCGAAGATGTGGCTACGGAAGTTACTGTTCCGGTGTTCGTTGTGAAGCCAGAGTCATTATTGAAACCAGATAAATTAATATTTGCTTTCGTTAGTTTCCTTTGAGCATTTACGGAATCAATTACTGCGAAGAAATCGCCATCTGCATCAGAAGTGGAAGTGGCTAATTCTGATAAATCGACATTTAGCGTTACCGTTCCGGAAGTTCCGCCACCATCTAATAATGTTCCGGCAGTCACACCAGTAATATCACCAGTATTGGAAGTCCAACCGGCATCATTGTTAAATATACTCAAAGGTATAGTCGAAATTTGCGTTTTAGCAGAAGTAGTGTTATCGACTACGATTAAATCGTCCGTGCCGACTAAAGTTCCGGAGGCTGATAAAGAATTTCCATCAAAGTTTAAAGTTACGGAACCGGAAGTTCCGCCTCCAGATAATCCGGTGCCCGCCGTGACTCCAGTAATATCTCCGGAATTAGAAGTCCATCCTTGGTCGTTATTAAATTGTCCTAATGGAATATTGCTGACTAAAATATCTTTTACAGTATTAGAATTAGCCGAATCGCTGAAAGCCATTGAATCCGCCCCAATAAGAGTTGTATCAGTGGTAGCGGCTAAAATATAGTTATCTGTGCCGACATAATCCATATTTAGAGTTACAGTTCCGGAAGTGCCTCCTCCAGATAATCCTGTGCCAGCGGTCACGCCAGAAATATCTCCGGTGGATCCAGTGGCTACGGCAGTGACTCTCCCATAAGCGTCCAGTGTAATAGTATCAATTTTAGTGCTATCCGAAGTGCTTCCATAAGTTCCCGCACCGGCTCCGCCCGTATCCATATTAATAGTGACGGTATCAGTGGCACTGGCCACAGTAGAAATATTTGTGCCGCCCGCAATGGTAACTGTATCTCCATCACTAACAGTTTGAGTAGTTCCCGTATCGCCCGCTAAATCAAAAGAAGAAAATCCAGAAGAAACAGTAGCCCAAGTGTTATCTCCTCTAAGATAGGTAGACGAACTCGGAGTTCCGGTAGCGGAAAGAGAATAAGTTAGGCTACCAGAACCAGTAATTGGACCTCCAGATCCAGAAATAAAAGTAGAGTTACCTGTGCCGACCGAGGTTACGGTTCCATTATTTAAAGCGGCAATAGTAATCGATCCATCACCGTTTGTAACAGAGATACCAGTTCCCGCCGTCAAATTAGCCAAATCATAATCAGAATTAGTAGTGTTTCCAATAAGTAATTGACCGGCAGTAGGTGTAGCCGTGACTCCCGTTCCTCCATTTCCAATGGCTAAAGTTCCGGCCATCGTAATAGTTCCGGAAGTAGTAATCGGACCTCCAGAAAAAGTTAATCCGGTAGATCCTCCGGAAACTTGCACGGAAGTTACGGTTCCAGTATTAGAAGTCCAGCCGGAATCATTATTAAAAGTAGATAATAAAATATTTGCGGGAGCGATCTTAAACTGAGATCCAACAGAATTAACTACGGGGAAAAAGTCTGCTTCTCCCGAAGTAGTAGTGGTAGAAAGTTCATTTAAGTCAATAGTAAAAGTTACCGCTCCGGTAGAGGAGTTTACATCTACTCCAGTCCCTCCAATAGCGGAAGTAACACCAGTATTAGTAATAGTTAAAGTATCAGTCGCACTGGCAGTAGTAGAAATTCCAGTGCCACCAGTAAAGGTAGCCGTATTACTATCAGAAATTGTTTGCGGAGTGCCTCCATCTCCGGCTAAAGTCCAAGAAGTATATCCGGCAGGGATAGAAGCCCAAGTGTTGTCGCCCCGAAGATAAGTAGTTGCACTCGGAGTTCCGGTAGCAGAAAGTGAATACGTTAGGCTACCAGAGCCAGTAATTGGACCTCCAGATCCAGAAATAAAAGTAGAATTAGCAGTATTTACTGAAGTAACCGTTCCACCAGTAGCCAAAGTTTGCCAAGTTACTGATCCAGCACCATCAGTTTGTAAAACTTGATTGGCGGATCCATCAGTATTAGGGAAACTAAAAAGTGTGCCACCAGTTCCAAAAGTTACCACTCCTTGAAGATTTGTGTTGCCGATAATTTCGACATCATCTTCAACGTCTAAATCTTCAACTGTAAATGGTTGTTCCGTCATAGGTAACCCTGTCTAATGTTATGTCTTACGACTACTTAATGATAATCGTAATTCATCTGTAGTCATCAGACTGTTAGCAGTGTTCGTGTAACTACTACATCAGCAGTATTTCCACTCGCTTCGGTAACAGCAACGGTTACAGTTCCACCCGAAATGCTTACACTGGCTTTCAGAACAGCAGTATTTCCATCTGAAGTAGTGAAAGCAAAGTTAGAGTTAGTCACTACAGTTCCGTTAGTCGCAATAGTGGTCTTAGCGACACCAGTTTGTCCACCCGCAGAATCATATCCTATCATATATTCAGCAGCACCGTAAGTTCCACCGGCATATGTTTCAACAGTAGTGTTAGTGGAAGCGGCTGCAGTAATGTTAATAGTTCGCATTCGAGCCTTTCCAAGAATGAACTCACCAGTAGCGGTTGCAGAAGTTGTGCTATCATTATATTGGAATTCGTTAGTAGTATCAGCACTGAATCCACCAGAACCATCAGCAAATTGTAGGTCATACTGTGATCCAGCCGAATCAGCAGCATCGTTGCTAATCCAAGACAGCACACCACCAGTAGTGGAAGATAGAACGAATCCAGAAGTTCCTGGATAGTTAGTTGGTAGAACATAATCTTGAGAAGCAGTTATTGTGGTTGGGGCTTGGAATCCAACATATTCAGTTCCAGCCGCATCTCCTAAGCGGATAGCACCTTCGCTATCGATAAGCATATTAGTGCCGTCCCAAGTAAAGTCGGCATCTCCAGCAAGTAATCCACCGTTGTTAAACTGGATTTCAGTGTTGTTTCCACCAGCAGAAGCAGTAATGTCATCCCACTTTACACCAGAGGCTTCAGCAGAATCAGCGAACAAGGCTTGTCCATCAGTTCCGACAGCAAGTCTGATGTTATCAGTTCCGTTATAAACGATGATATCTCCCTTAGTAGTAGTTGGAGCCAGTGCATCGAAAGCAGCAGTAGCGGATGTTTGACCAGTTCCACCATTCGCAATAGCCAGAGTTCCAGCCATTGTAATAGTTCCAGAAGCAGTGATCGGTCCACCAGAGAAAGTTAATCCAGTAGTTCCACCATCAACATCGACTGAAGTTACCGTTCCGTTATTGTCGGCATCAATAGTAATTGCACCGCCACCGTTAGTAATAGTAATTCCAGTTCCAGCAGTTAAAGTAGCCTTGTCCAAAGTGTTACCAGTGGAGTTACCAATCAATAATTGACCGTCTGTGTAACTGGTTTGACCAGTTCCACCGTGACCGACTGCTAAAGTTCCAGCAGTGGTAACACCTACACCGGCGGCAACTGCATAAGTTAGACCAGTTGTGCCTCCGCCGAAAGTAACAGTAGTTCCATCAGCAATAATTTGAGAACCGCTGGTTCCAGCCAATGTCCATTCATACTGAGCACCTGGATCTGCCCAAGTTCCGTCACCACGAAGGAAAGTAGTTGCGGATCCACCAGTAGGAACATATCCGACATTGGTAGTGCCATCATATTCGTTAATAGTAAGAGTAAGAGCACCAGTAGCGGCACTCACATCTAATGGAGAACCAGTAGAAGTTCCAGTAGCAGTAGCCAAAGAAACTACACCAGAGTTAGTGAAAGTTACGGCTCCGGTTGCACCGGAAACAGAAATACCAGTTCCAGCAACAGCGGAGGTTACACCAGTGTTAGTAATAGTAACTGCTCCAGTAGCACCAGATACCGAAATTCCGGTTCCGGCTACATTAGAAGTTACACCAGTGTTAGTAATAGTAAGTGTATCGGTAGCAGAAACAACTGCCGTAATACCAGTTCCGGCAGTGAAAGTAACTGTGTCGCCATCAGAAATAGTCTGTGTGGTTGAACCATCAGTAATATCGAAAGTATATTGAGCACCTGGATCCGCCCAAGATACATTACCTGCACCATCAGTAATTAGGGCTTGATTGGCAGTTCCATCAGCGGTCGGGAATGTGAAAGTTGTTCCTCCACTTCCGAAAGTTGTGGCACCTTGTAAAGCCGAGGTTCCATCAACAGTCATATTACCTGCATTCGTAACATCGAATACGGTCGTTCCTGAGTTATCTTTAATCGCCATTCCTTCTTCTACTGTAAATACTTGTATTGTCATTTTATCACAATCCTGTCATTATTTTTGCTATTTTTACATTAAATGTGTTTAGTGGTGCTGAGGGAACGAAAGTTAAAGTGCCAATTCCGACTCCATAAGATGCAGTAAATGACCCTAAAAGGTTCGCTCCTGTATATACATTAGCGAATGCTGTTATATAAAGATTACTTCCGTTGTGTATGGCCAATAATTCAGAGGCTTGATACTCATTAGTAGTAGTATTAGTAATCTGAACAAAATATTTTACAGATCGATAAGCGGTGCCATCGAAAGTATCAAGAGTAAAACTGGCTCCCGTAGCCCCGCCAACAGTAGTAGAAGTTAATTGATGAGTGCTTCCAGTTCCAAAATCAATGTTAGGAACAGAAAGTGTATCAGTAGTATCATCGTAAGTGAAATCAGTATCTCCACCAATAGTGTTAGCAGCAGTTCCATAGGGTATTTCAGAAGAAGAAACTGAACCTCCAATCGTTCCACCAGAGATAGAAACATTCGCAATACCGACTCCTCCCGAAGTTACCGTAGCACCCGAGGTAAAAGTAAGATTAACTACACTACCAACCGCAGTTACTCCATCAGATACAGTTAGTGTGCCACCACCACCTCCAGTAGTTAGAGTGACTACTCCACCTCCATTATCAGTTAGAGTTCCATTAGAAACTCGAATAGTAGTTACTCCAGAAACCGTAGGCACTCCATCGATTTCTTGCACTGTTAAATTAGAACTGGTGGTAGTCCCACCATCTGATCCAGTATATCTATTAGTTACTATGCCCATTTTTTATCACCTATTTTTTAAACTGTAAAGTTTCAAGACCCTCCTTACTTCCTCATGGTTGTTCGACAATATTGGTTAGACTCCATAACATAGTTCCTCCGGCAGTGCCTCCAACACAAGTTAATTTTACTCCTCGAGTTCCGATACCATTTGGACTAATTTGACCTATTGCTGGAATTGGTCCAATAACAATAGTTTGAGAACCCGTATTGTCTATAAAAGATCCGGCTCCAGCATCGATAGTTACATTTGAAACCGCCGTTATTGGATTCATAAATATTTCGTAAGTATCTCCTATTACGGTTTGAGTAATGGGAAGTCTAACGGTTTCCCCTGGAGCGACTCCATCACAGTATAGCAAGGCTCCAGCATGAGTATCATAATCTAATTGAACAGGGGATCCAGCCGCCGTTCTTAGGTCTATTACTTGTTGTCGTTGATAGTAGTTTACAGCAACGGTAGCACTGGCTCCACCACTTCCATCATCTCCCCAAGCACCGGCTTCAGTTCCCGCAACAGGTGTTTCGAATATGGTGGTTCCCGCTCCCAGGGGTTGCATAAATTGTTTGAAAGCCGGGACGAATGGTTGATCCAAAGTGTTAGCACCTTGCGAGGATTTGGTCGAGAATCCACCATACCAAAGTTCTTGTCCATTTACGCCGCCATTAGCCCGAGATTCATTAGAAATAGTGTAATGGAAATTTTGTAGGGTTACGTCAGAATTGGTAAATCCAATTCGGGTAGGTTCTTCACCTGCATTGGCTTGAAGGGTAAGAGTATAGGTATCTCCACCAGCAGCAGAGGTAGCGGTCGGAGCGTTGATATTAACTCCAGTTATGATGACTAATCCAGAAGTTACCGTATCTCCAACTAATAATAATTGATTACTTGTAGGTTCACTACTACTATTGTCGTCAATTCGAGTATAAGATTGGGAACCGACTGCGAAAAGTTGAATTGCATCTGTATTTGTATTCGTAGAAGTCATTCTAATACTTCTTACACCTTGCGAAGTTATAATTCCAGGAGTGCTACCCGCATTAGGAGCGATAGTAAGAGTTCCAGTAGCATTAGCCCAAGTAAAGTTACTGGTGCCCGTAAGTAAATTTGCCCCATCTCCATAACCAATATAAGTATTCGTCAAAGCAGCCGATACAGTAGACCAAGTGTTATCGCCCCGAAGGAAAGTAGATGAACTCGGAGTTCCGGTAGCCGACAAATCGGCGGTGACGGTATCGACAGCCGATACAGTTAAGTCTACAAATGTTCCCGAACTAAAGGTAATTGTGTCGGAATCTACAATTGTTTGAGTAGTAACTCCATCAGAAATATCGAAAGAAGACATAGTTCCTCCACCGGCCGGAGTCACCCAAGTTCCATCTCCTCGAAGGAAAGTAGAAGCGGTTCCACCAGACGGAACATATCCTATATTACCCGCACCATCATAAGCATTAGAAGTAATAGTTACGGAACCCGTAGCGGCACTAACATCTAATGGAGAACCAGTAGAAGTGCCGGTGGCGGTGGCTAAAGAAGTAACACCATCATTGTTAATAGTAATGGTATCAGTGGCACTGGCTACGGTAGAAATTCCAGTTCCGCCAGCAATAGTTAAAGTATTTCCATTATCAATAGTTTGCGGAGTGCCTGATCCACCAGCGACAGTAAAACTATAAGTAGAGCCAGCATCGATCCAAGCCATAACTCCAGCAGTTGAAGAAGATAGAACATATCCATTTAAAGCCGGATAATTGACTGGCAACTTATAATCTTGAGAAGCGGTTATAGTGGTCGGTGCTTGTAATCCTACATATTGTCCTCCCGCTGCATCCTGGAATCTTAAGGCACCTTCAGTTAATATATTAGTGACGGCGGAATCAATTTCAATTGTTCCGGCTGTTCCTACGGTGCCAGGAGTAAGTAAAATACTTCCACTGGTGCCAGTTCCGGTAGCGTTACCAGCAGTAATGGAAACATTTCCTCCGTCTTGATTAGTTCCGTCACCAGTTCCACCAATAAGACTTAATGCAGAACCGGCAGAAGTAGACCCATCAGCCCCTCTAATTTCGGTAGCCGCTCCAGAACTTCCCAATGTTAATCTGTTACTGGCATTGGTCCAGATAAAGTTAGCACTTCCAGTTAATAGATTTGAACCATCTCCATAACCTACATAAGTATCAGTTAATGTAGCCGCTAAATCGTTGGCGGCTTCGAGATTTATTGTTCCGGATCCATTAGTAATTGTAATAGTAGAACCCGTAGAAGTTAAAGTGGCTAAATCATATCCAGAAGTTCCAGTATTTCCGATAAGTA
>VMBT01000172.1_pt1 | contig 43899 bp, 39 predicted proteins | sample 4404301 | NCBI WGS metagenome assembly VMBT01 (sample SAMN12238535, study PRJNA552566) | marine metagenome | isolation source: Coastal seawater | place: USA: coastal Georgia, Sapelo Island | collected 2008-08/2009-08
AACATGCAGGGGTTGCCAATGCAATCGGTGCCGTTGTGGGGCGCGTCACCATGCGTGCAAGTGGAACCATCACGAGCCCAAGCGAAGGGCATTACCGTGTTCATCTGCGCGATAGCCTAATGGATTTTGGCGATGAGGAAGAAGCGCTTTTGGCGCTGGAACAGGCTTTGTGCCGATCCGCCCAATCCGCAGCCCATGCCGCAGGGGCAGAAGATGTCGAATTGGACATATCACGCGATATCCGTAAAGCGACGGTCGAAAACAGAAACATCTTTGTTGAAGCCCAAGTGCAGGTTACCGCCACAGGGCGCCCCCGCGTTGGAAATTTATGACAAACGCGAAATAGCACTACCAAAGCGCGAAACTCTGTGTCATAAGTATCTTTATAATACCAAATGAAGGTTTATTGAAAAATGACACCTCAAAGGGTCACATTGATCACGTTAGGTGTTTCTGATCTTGGGGTGTCGCGGCGGTTTTATGAGGCGCTGGGATGGCAAGCACATCGTGAAACGCAGGACTCCATCGTATTTTTCCAACTCAATACTATGGCGTTGGGGTTGTTTGGGAAGGTGGCGTTGGCAGAGGATCAAGGCCGGCCAACGGCACAGTTGGGAACGGGGGCCATGACCTTGGCCATCAATTATGGCGATCAGGACGAAGTTGATCAGGCTTTCAATGTTGCCTTAAATGCTGGGGCCACCCTTTTAAAACGGCCCCAAAAGGTCTTTTGGGGGGGATATTCGGGTTATTATGGTGACCCTGACGGTCATGTCTGGGAAATCGCTTATAACCCGTTTTGGCCTTTGGATGAGGATGGAGGCTTGGTTTTGCCCTCGCCCAAAATTTCAGGTTAACCCATCTGCGACCAGAGCGCGTCGGTCATTGTGCCAAGGCGTTTTTCGATTTCGATCATCGCGTCCACAATGGCGTCTTCGCGCCAGCGCTGGCCAATGATTTGCACGTTGATCGGCTGGGGGCCGTTGGCAAGATTGGCAAGATGGGTCGGCAGGTTCCCCGCAGGTAGGCCCACGAAGTTCATAGAATAGGACCAAAGTCCGGAACCGATGGCTTCTCTTACACCTTCCGCGCCCTCTTTGTCCCGGTCGGGCCGGAAATAGGGTTGGGGTAAAAACGGCGTGAGATAGAGCGGATATTCATGCAAAAACAGGGACCATTGGCGCGCATAATGGCTGCGCTGTGCCATAGCTTTCAGTAGGTCAGTGCCTTTGGGTGGTATGAATTGGCGGAAATATTCTTCGAAAATACCTTTGATGCCTTCCGATCCTGCGGCCTGCACATCAGGCCCCATAAGCTCGGCCACTTCTCCCATAAGTGCCGCATATCCAATCCGTGCGGTTTCTTCCAGAAGCGGAGGTTCTTTTTCTTCGACTTGATAGCCCGCATCGCGTAGGGCCTCTGCTGCTGCATCAAGAGCACGATAGACATCGGGATGCGTTTCAAATCCCGGTGTTTCGCGCCAATAGGCGACTTTAAGATCCGTTCGTTTATCTTCCATCCGGTAGGGAAGGGGCACATGGAAAGGATCTCTTGGATCGGACCGCACCAGTGAGGGCATGGCAAGGTCCAGATCAAAGGCAGATCGTGTGATGATCCCCTGAACCGACATGGATTGGGCAAGCATCCCGCGCTCTGCTTTTTGCGAAGGATTCCATGCGGGTATGCGCCCGAGGCCCGGTTTTACCGTAAAAGCCCCATTGGCTGCCGCAGGAAAGCGCAAAGAGCCGCCTATGTCATTGCCATGGCCGAGCGCGCCAACGCCTGCCATCACCGCGGCCCCGGCTCCACCAGACGATCCCCCAGCTGAAATATGATCCCCCCAAGGATTATGCGTACGGCCATGAAGCGGATTGTCCGTGTCTGCACGAAAGGAAAATTCAGGTGTATTCGTCCGCCCGATCACCACGGCACCCGCATCTTGCAGATTTTTGACCACAGGGGCATCCGAATGGGCGATGAAATCTTTGAGCGCGGTAATCCCGTTTGTCGTCGCCCAGCCTTTTTGATCGACGTTGATTTTGATGGTCACGGGCACGCCATGCAGTGGGCCGATTGTTTCGCCCTTTTCTCGGATGGCATCAAGCGCTTCGGCACGTTCCAAAGCCTGCTGAGACAGGTCCATTACGACGGCGTTCAATGCCCCATTGACACTATGCATCCGATCAATCGATGACTGCACGGCCTCTGTTGCGGTGATGTCTCCCTTAGCGATTGCTGCCGCTTGTTCTGAGGCGTTCAGACGCCAGATTTTTTGGTTACCCATGCCTTGCCCCTCTCATCCTGAGAAAGGCTACACTGCCCTCGGAATTTCGCAAGCTTTAACTCGAATATGCACTTTGTTTTTGGTTCTACCGGTTTATTCCTGTGCATATCCTAACGATTGCAAGGCGATCTTGATTTCGTCCAAAATCACAGGATCGTCTATGGTGGCGGGCATTTTAAACGGCTCGCCATCGGCGATTTTTGCCATCGTTGCGCGCAGGATTTTGCCGGAACGGGTTTTAGGAAGCCTGTCAATCACCGCGGCCGATTTAAAGGCTGCAACGGGCCCCATTGTGTCTCGCATCATCTGAACACATTCGCTGACAATTTCCTGATGGGGGCGATTAACCCCTTTGGTGAGGCATAAAAATCCAACAGGAAGTTGCCCTTTTAACGCATCGCTCACCCCGATGACGGCGCATTCGGCCACGTCAGGATGGTTTGCAAGCACCTCTTCCATGGCGCCAGTAGACAGACGGTGTCCGGCTACGTTAATCACATCATCCGTCCGCGCCATCACATAAAGGTATCCGTCTTCATCCATTAGACCAGCATCGCCCGTTTCATAATATCCGGGGTAGGTGTTGAGGTAAGATTTCAAAAACCGTTCCTCGGCGTTCCAAAGCGATGGAAAGGTACCCGGAGGCAGGGGGAGTTTTACTGCGATCGCTCCAAGGGTATTAGGCGGCAATGGGTTTCCAGTTTCATCCAGTATCTGTATATCATAGCCGGGCATCGCAACAGACGGACTACCGATTTTAACGGGCAGGGGTTCAATGCCCATTGGATTGCCGGCAATGGTCCACCCTGTTTCCGTTTGCCACCAATGATCGATGACAGGGACGTTCAAAAGGTTCTTTGCCCAATGAATTGTGTCAGGATCGGCACGTTCGCCGGCAAGATACAACACCCTGAGGCAGTTGAGATCATATTTTGCCTTGAATTTTCCCTCTGGATCTTCGCGTTTTATGGCGCGAAATGCAGTGGGGGCGGTGAAGAAGCTGCGCACATTGTGTTCAGAGATGACTCGCCAAAAGGTTCCGGCATCGGGGGTTCCTACTGGTTTTCCTTCGAATAGAATGGAGGTATTGCCATGGATCAAGGGTCCATAGCAGATGTAACTATGCCCGACGACCCATCCCAGATCAGACGCGGCCCAAAACACCTCTCCCGGATCAACATTATAGATATTTTTCATCGACCAGTGCAGCGCCACAAGATGGCCCGCAGTGGGGCGGATAACACCCTTTGGCGCTCCGGTTGTTCCTGAGGTGTAAAGGATATAGGCGGGATGATTGCCTTCTACGGGAACGCAGGGTGCGGGTACAGCACCATTTTGAAACGCATCCCAGTCAAAATCCCGCCCCTCTTGAAGCTCTGCCGTAAGCTGTTCGCGCTGGTAGACCACTACAGTGTCGGGTTTATGTGTAGCCAGTTCAATTGCGGCATCGACCAAAGGTTTATAAGCGATTACGCGACCGGGCTCTATCCCGCAAGACGCGGAAAGAATGGCTTTGGGGCTGGCATCATCAATACGCACGGCCAATTCGTTGGCGGCAAATCCACCAAAGACAACTGAATGGATGGCCCCAATACGCGCGCAGGCTAGCATGGCAACAATAGTCTGAGGTATCATCGGCATATAGATGATGACCCGATCCCCTTTGGTGATGCCGCTGGCGCCTAGGGCGCCCGCCAATTTTGCGGTTTGCTCCAACAGAGTTTGATAGGAAATATGCTGCTTGGTTCCTGTGATTGGGCTGTCGTAAATGATCGCTGTTTGATCCGCGCGACCGCTTTTGACATGGCGGTCCAATGCGTTGTAACAGGTATTGACCTCTGCATCAGTAAACCATTCAAATAGAGGCGCCTGAGAGCTGTTGAGCGCAAAACTGGGGGGTTTGATCCAGTCGATGGCGTTTGCAGCCTCCATCCAGAATCCCTCAGGATCTGATTCCCAACTTTGGTAAATCGCGGAATATCCCACTTTTTCCTCCTCCCAGTCTTGCGCAATGCGCTGACCATCGCGCCAAATGCAACAATCTTCAAGCCATCCACATGGGCGATTTTCGCAATTTCAGGGAAATTTGGTGTATTTTCGGATCACGCGGCGGTTTCAGAATATTCTGATACCTGATTTCGTCCACCTCTTTTGGCGGCGTAAAGTGCTTTGTCGGCTCGCATAAGCAAATTTTCATATGCGTCACTTTGAGAAAAATAATCGTCTTGTTTGGCCAAAGCACTGACTCCAATACTGGCAGTCACTCGGTTCGGCATCGCTTCAAGGTGGATATTTTCTATGAGCCTGCACAAGCGTTGCGCGATCTGAATGGCTGCTTTTTGATGTGTGTCGGGAAGGATAACCACGAATTCTTCGCCGCCCAAACGTGCCAAAAGATCAGATGCCCGCAAAGCGGATTTCAAAATATCGCCAACAGCACAGAGCACCATGTCTCCAACGGCATGTCCAAAGGCGTCATTGATGCGTTTGAAATGATCGAGATCAATCATAACGATAGACAAATCATTCCCATTGAGAAGAGCTTTTTCAAATTGATGACGCAGATGGGTAATCGCATATCGTCGGTTATAAAGCCCAGTCAGCGGATCCTTTACGGCGGCATCAAGACCTGCCCGCATGGTCGCACGCAGGCGATTGTCAATCTCTGTCTGGTCAATTTGACGTGACAACCTTTGAATGATTTCAGAGCGGTCATACTGGTCAAACAGAATATCATTGGCCCCCATATCCAATGCCTCCACGGCATTGTTCATATCGCCCTGTGTGGTTGCAATCAAAATAGCTGCGTGACGCCCGTCGCTGCTTGAGCGTAAATCGAGCAAAAGATTGGCCGCGCGGCGGGGATCAAGGTCAGATTGGCATATGATAAAGCAGGAAAATTGTTTCAGTTTGATGTCGTTTGAAAACAAATCTTCTTCCGACAGGACGCTGACATCAAAAACGCTGACGGTAGCGAGCTTTTCGATCAAAGCCTGTCCAATTCGGGTTTCTGATACTAATAGAGCTGCTCTGCGTTTTGCCTGAAAGGCCAAAGCGGGTTCTTTGAACCCGAGGGCGCGGTTTGTGTCTTCTCTCACATTAAGCTCAAGCCTCGTATGGCGCATCCGGATGAGGCAGCGCAGACGTGCCAAAAGATAATCTATGCTGCCACTTTTTAATAAAACATCCTCGACCCCGGCCTTGAGCGCCAGCATCCGAAACCCCGCTGACTCGTTTTGGGTCAGCGCAAGCACCGGTGCAGAAGTTTTTTCCACCAAAGCGCTTAACGAAAAAATATCTTTTGGTGTTTCCACGCTCAAGATCACCGCATCCCATGAGCCTGCCTGTTGAGAAAGAAGTGCTTCTTGGATCGAATGGACGGCCTGCACAGTATATCGCGCTTTGTTAAGTCGCATACGCAGCGATAACCGGTTGGTCGCAACGGCATCTACAATCAAAATTGTTCCCGACATTTGTGCTCGATCAGCCAGCTTGTTAAAGATTGAATACAATTTTATAGATTTGTCTTAATAAATGGTTTCTAAGTGAGGAGAATATCGCCGTGTCCCCAGAGGCAGCACAAACCCTTACAATCCAAGCCCTAGGATGGTTGGTGGGAAACGACGAATTATTGCCGGTTTTCTTGGGCTCAACAGGAACCAGCGTTGAAAATTTGAAAGCAGGTATCGAAGATCCCTCATTGTTAATGTCGGTGCTCGACTTCATCCTGATGGAAGATCAATGGGTGATCGACTTTTGCGATGCGGTCGGGTTTGACCCACATAAATTACACGCGGTGCGATCTGCATTACCAGGTGGGGAGACATTGCATTGGACATAGGGCTTTTGACAGAGGAGCGCGCCTGAAATGCTGATAAGGGGGCTCTTGTTCGACAAAGACGGAACACTTTTTCGGTATTCTGAAACTTGGGATACTTGGTGCAATGTTATCCTTGAGAAACTGTCAAATGGTGACGCCACGCTTCTGCAAAGATTGGCGGATTCCATCGAATTTGATCTAAAAAGCCAAAAAATAAAATCCAAAAGCGTGGTAATCGCCGGCACGACCCATGAGGTAGCGGAACATCTTGTTTCCGCCTTGCCGCATTGGTCGATTGGCGCGCTCGAAACGTTTTTGAACGAACAGGTAAACGACCTTCCCTTGGCCGAAGTCACACCTCTCAGGGCATATTTGGCCACCCTGCGTCTGCGGGGATTAAAAATTGGTGTGATGACCAATGACAGTGAAGCCAATGCCTTGGCCCAATTGACCCGTGGGGGGTTGAACCCTAAAAAGGACTTTGATTTTGTTGCCGGATACGACAGCGGATTTGGGGCAAAACCAGCACCCGGGCCTTTGTTGGCTTTTGCCAAAGCGGTGGATCTGCCGGCATCAGAAGTTGCAATGGTGGGCGATAGCCTTCACGATCTTATGGCGGGGCGGCATGCCGGGATGAGAACCATTGGGGTTTTGACTGGTCCTGCCCGAAAAGAGGACCTGAGTTCTATGGCCGATGTTGTTTTTCCAGATATTTCCCACATCCCGGCCTATCTGGATAGTTTGATTCGTTAAGACTCAAAGGACTTTTCATTCTTCCTTTGAGACCACGATGTAATCTGAAATTGGAGAAGCGGTTTCATAACGAAATTCGTTTTAAACCTGCTGGCAGGGCATAATTTATCCAAAGGATGCGACCAAAACGGTCGCATTTCGACAGGATTTGCGCCGGTACTCAGCCTTTGGTGAGTATGGAAGACAGGAGCAAGGCACAATGGCGGAAGAAACAGGAAAAAGACGACGGGGCGGAGGCCGCGCCGGAAACACCCAACGACGGGGCAGCCGCGCCATTGATCAGATGCCATGGCGGTTGCCCATCAATCTGGACAAACCGACAGAGCCGCTAAGCGAAGACGGCATAAACGCGATCCATGAAGGTGCTATGTGTATTCTGGAGGATATCGGCATCGCCATTCTGAACGACGAAGCCCGAGACATTTTCAAAGCGGCCGGATGCAGCGTTGACGGGGATATCGTGCGCATGGGGCGCGACTTTATAATGGAGATGCTTTCAAAAGCGCCTGAGACATGGACCTTGACCCCACGCAATCCAGACCGCCAAATCACAGTTGGCGGAAAATATATCTTATTCGGGAATGTGTCTTCGCCGCCAAGTTATTGGGATTACGGAACCCGCAAAAAGATGTCAGGCACTCGGGAAATGTGTCAGAACTTTTTGAAATTGTCGCAATATTTCAACTGTATTCATTTCGTGGGCGGATATCCTGTTGAGCCGGTGGATATTCATCCAAGCATCCGGCATCTTGACGTCCTTTATGACAAGCTGACGCTCACAGACAAAGTGGCGCATGCCTATTCCTTGGGCAAAGAACGGGTCGAAGACGTTATGGAAATGGTGCGTATTGCTGGCGGTCACAGCCACGAAGAATTCGAATCCAGTCCAAAAATGTACACAAACATTAATTCTACCTCGCCCCTAAAACATGATCAGCCGATGCTTGATGGCTGGATGCGTCTGGCGCGGCGAAATCAGGGGCTTGTTGTGACACCATTTACTTTGGCAGGTGCCATGGCGCCTGTGACCATGGCCGGGGCTGTGGCGCAGTCTTTGGCAGAGGGGCTCTGCGCTGTCGCATTGGCGCAATGGATACGGCCTGGCGCAGCCTGTGCGATCGGCACGTTTACCTCTAATGTGGATATGAAATCAGGGGCTCCTGCCTTTGGCACGCCCGAATATATGCGCGCCACCCAAATGACAGGGCAAATGGCACGTTTTTATAAACTTCCGATGCGGGCATCTGGTGTCTGCGCTGCTAACGTACCCGATGGTCAGGCGATGTGGGAAACCTCAAACAGCCTGTGGTCTGCAGTGCAATCGGGGACCCATCTGGTTTACCATGCGGCTGGCTGGCTCGAAGGGGGGCTGATCGCGAGCCCGGAAAAATTCATCATGGATTGCGAAATGCTTCAACAGATCCAGAGATATATGGAGCCTGCAACATTTGCGACCACCCCGGATGATATTGCGATTGAGGCGATAAAGGCAGTCGGCAATGACGGGCATTTCTTTGGCATCCAACATACGCAGGACCGCTACGAAACAGCATTTTACCAACCCTTTCTGTCTGATTGGCGCAACTATGAAGCTTGGGAAGTTGCCGGAGGCATATGGACGGCAGAACGTGCTCACAAGATTTATCTTCAAATTATGGAAGAATTTAAAGCCCCACCGATGGACGAGGCAATTAGAGAAGAACTTGCTACCTTTGTAGCCAAGCGCAAATCAGAAGGAGGCGCCCCGACAGACTTTTAATCCTAGATGCGCAATTAAACACAATTTTAACGTTAACCTTTGGTTAAAACTTCTCCGTCAGGACAGACCTGTCGGGGGACATAGCATGTTGGGATTAATTAATAAGGCGATCGAAAACTTTGCGATCGACACCTATGGTAAACGGTTTTGGAATAGCTTTACGCGCCGCCATTTAAATGGAGAGTTTACCTTTGAACCGTTGCTCGAATATGAGCACGCTTTGACGTTTCGCTTGATAGACTGGCTCGCGGAAGCGCGGTCTAAAACATCAGCAGATATTATGGAGGATATAGGAACATTTCTTGTGTCCCAGCGCAACGGAGAAGCCTTGAGGAGGTTATTGCGATTTGGAGGGGCAAATTTTGTGGAATTTATTTTTTCTCTTGATGAGTTGAACGAACGTTCCGAGATTGCGCTCAAAGATCTTAACTTACCACAACTGTCTGTAGAGCGTATCAACCAAAACAGTGTTTCGGTCCGTGTCGATCAATCCTGGCCAGGTTTTGAACATGTCATGGCTGGCATATTGCGGAGTCTTGCTGATGATTACGGCGCCTTGGTGTTCATCAATGTATCGCCCCCCGAAGGCGGCAGTGCTTATCTGGTGCTTGAGCTGATCCAGCATCATTTTACTGAAGGACGCAAATTTTCGCTGGCTTAGGAATATGATTGTGACGCAGACCCCATACGATATCTTATGCCCGTTTCATATCAGTCTGTCGGCCACGGGTTGTATACGCCATTTGGGGCCGAGTATGGCAAAGCTCATCAAATCTGAAAATCCGGTGGGTAAACATTTTTTTGATTTTTATTCAGTTGAACGGCCCTACGGCATTGTCAAAACCGAACAGATTTTGCCACTGGAGGGTAAAAAGCTGTTGCTGGCACTGAACTTTGCGGAGGAATACCGATTAAAAGCTGTCGCCGCGAAAGCCGATGAGGGAGGGATAATCTTGAATTGTTCTCTAGGCATCGGTCTGCAATCAGCGGTGCAATATTTTAACCTGACATATAATGATTTCGCGCCGAGCGATCTGGCGATCGAAATGCTTTACCTTTTGGAAGCAAAAGCCGCGATTAGAAAAGCGTCACGTGACTTAACCCATCGGCTTCAAGGGGCTAAGATAATGGCTGAAGAGCAGGCTTACTCTGATGCCCTGACAGGACTACAAAATCGCCGTGCCCTCGAAGTTATCTTGTCCCGCTTGATTTCTTCACGCGTCAGTTTTTCGCTCATGCAACTTGATCTTGATCGCTTCAAAAATGTGAATGACACTTTGGGGCACGCTGCAGGCGATCATGTCCTTCAGAAAGCTGCAGAAGTTCTACAAACTGTGGTGCGCAATGAAGACGCTGTAATCCGACTGGGTGGAGACGAGTTTGTACTTGTTTTTGCGAATTTGAAGGACAGACGGCGTTTATCGATTTTGTCGGAACGTATCATAGAGGAAATGCAAAAACCAATATTTTTCGACAATCAGGTTTGTCATATTTCTGCAAGCATTGGCATCACAACGATTACGGCAGATCGTCTCAACAACAGCGCAGAGAATTTTCTAAGAGAAGCGGATCACGCTCTTTACCAATCCAAGGCAAATGGAAAATCTTGTTACAGTTTTTATGAACCGGTAGAGGCCGTTCTGAGCGAATTGAAACATATGTAACGGGGCGCCGTCTGATGACCATCGGCATTTCGGACCACAAATTTCCAAGATTATTGGTTTGGAAAACATCCAAATAAAACCGTCTCAGGATTAAAGAATATTTGTGATCTTATCTGGCGTCAGCAGACTTTAAAGATGACGTCTGTGTTCAGTCCTGCTCAAACGGGTCCCATTCGTCTTCGACTTCAGGGAGCGCTGCGGCCTCAGCTTCATTGGCAATGGTTTGAGGCGTTTTTATGTTTGAAATTTCTGCTTTTGGAAAGGCGTCAAAAATGGCCTGAACAAGCGGATGGGTTTTTGCGTCATTTTTTAACGCTTCGTCTTTGGCCGCCTGTTGTGCGCGAAGGCTTGGGGCACCTCCCGAACTCACGAGACTCACGGCCCAACGGACACCGGTCAACGTCTGAAGACGGCTGCCGAGACGCTGGGCAAGATCAGGGGGGGCATCAGGGGTTGGTTCGAATTCGATCCGGCCTGGACTGTATTTTGCCAGTTGCAGATGATTTTCCACATCCAGAAGCAATTTGATTTCCCGCTGGTCTCGGATCAACATCAACACATGATCAAAGCTGGGAAATCGCTGCAGGGCATGTGCTGAAGAGAGCGCCAATGCTGTATTTGTGCCAGCGCCTCTCACGTCTGTGGACCCGCCAGCTGTTGTAGAAGATGGCATCGCTGTGCTCATTGAGGGTCCACCATCCGGCCTTGACCCACGCGGCCCATTCGTCCCAATCTTCGGTGCCATCCTAGCCTGCGTTGGTGGCGGGGCTGGAGTGTCTTGAAGTTTTTTGATCAACTCATCTGGCGTAGGCAGGTCTGCAACATGTGTAAGGCGGATCACGGCCATTTCTGCTGCCATCATCGCATTTGGTGCATTGGCGACCTCTTCCAAAGCTTTGAGCAGCATTTGCCAAGTTCTTGTTAGAACGCGCATGGGAAGATTTTCTGCAAACCCTTGTCCACGAATGCGATCATCCGGCGAAATGGTCGGGTCATCCGCGGCATCTGGGGTAATTTTCACCACAGATACCCAATGCGTGATTTCTGCAAGATCGCGCAAAACGGCCAAAGGATCTGCGCCATCAGAATACTGCGCTCCCAATTCTCCCAAAGCGCCTGACGCATCGCCCCGCATAATCATGTCAAAAAGATCCATAACGCGTCCGCGATCAGCAAGACCGAGCATGGCGCGCACCTGATCCACGGTGGTTTCGCCCGCACCGTGGCTGATTGCCTGATCCAGCAGTGATTGCGCATCACGTGCGGACCCTTCGGCGGCACGCGTGATCAGGGCGAGCGCTTCGTCGGTGATGGAGGCAGTTTCCGCCGTTGCAATTTTTTTCAAGAGTGCGATCATTACTTCGGGTTCGATGCGTCGAAGATCAAAGCGCTGACAGCGAGACAGAACAGTGACGGGGACTTTGCGAATCTCTGTTGTGGCAAAAATAAATTTCACATGTGCTGGCGGTTCTTCGAGCGTTTTTAAAAGCGCATTGAAGGCATTGGTCGACAGCATATGGACTTCGTCGATAATGTAGATCTTATAGCGGGCAGATGCCGCGCGGTAGTGTACGCTTTCGATGATTTCTCGGATATCATCCACGCCGGTGCGGCTGGCGGCGTCCATTTCCATAACATCGACGTGACGCCCCTCCATGATAGCGACACAGTTTTCGCATTTCCCGCAGGGATCGGTTGTTGGGCCGCCTGTCCCGTCAGGCCCGATGCAATTCATACCTTTGGCGATGATACGCGCGGTCGTGGTTTTTCCCGTCCCCCGAATGCCGGTCATGATAAAGGCTTGGGCGATCCGATCCGCTTCAAATGCATTTCGCAGTGTGCGCACCATCGCATCTTGCCCCACAAGATCCGCAAAAGTTTCGGGGCGGTATTTGCGGGCAAGGACTTGGTAACCTGTTGCGTTCTCTGACATATGACCTCTTGAGGGACGGTTGGTCTCACGGTAACAAAAACTTTGTATACCGGAAACCGCCTCACTCTCAATCACGAAACGCAAGAAAGACCATTTTGATGTTTTCTATCTCAGAACTTTTGGTAGGATCGGGTCATATTGGGATCTGCCCACTTCCTGGCCGCTTTTCAACTTATCAAGCTGATCTAAAGGCTATTTTGGATTGGAAACCAAATCTTGTAATTACCCTCACTACTTTGGGAGAATTGGAACGTGCTGGGGTTTTGCAGTTTCCAGAGGATTTGCGAAACCAGAAAATCAATTGGGCACATTTTCCGGTAGAAGATTATGGTGCGCCTGCGGGAGAGCTGCAGGATTGGACAGAGATTTCAAACCAGGCCCATGCTATTTTAGAGGTCGGCGGGCGTGTTTTAACCCATTGCTACGGCGGCTGCGGTCGTTCAGGAATGGCGTTTTTGCGTTTGATGCGCGAAGCAGGAGAGCCCATCGAATGGGCATTAGAGCGCCTACGCGAGGTGCGTCCCTGCGCGGTCGAAACATCTGCGCAGAAAGCATGGGCCGCAGGGTCGTTCGATTAGATTTGGGAAAAGTGAGAGGCTGGACAACGACCCAAGCGGGGCTCGTTACGGCTGCTTCCTTCCGGATCTGACCGGGTTGGCGAGGCGCCTGCCCGCGCCAACCTCTCGGGGGTTACTTACGTCTTATACATGGATTCTGCAAGGGTTGGCGGGAATGATAGATTGTCCTGTAGTCGCTGGCGTGTCATACGGATGAAAATTGGAAAGGCTGCACATGAAACTTGCAGAAACAGTTACTTTTGGCGGTTCTGGACTTAACAGGGCTGGGGCTCTGCGCGGTCAGGCAGAGGGGCGCCCGGAAATTGGTGATCAGGCCATCGTTTTCTGGCGCGGCAAAGTGCTGGTCGAAAAAAGCGAAACCCCCAGATTACTTCGGGTGGACGTCGGTCATCCAGAATTTTCGCATGGGCGCTGGGCTTTTTTGGGGCTTGATGGAGCCGATAAAGTCTTTGCTTTTGATATCTCGCACTGGACACCTGAAGAGGATCAGCATCCCGATCCGACAGTTTTTTATGATCCCACTGAACAAATACACCCAGATTTCCCAAATGCGTCTTTTTGTGAGCTGCGTGGTCAGATGGCGATCCTGTCTCCTAGAGATGCTGAGCTATCTGCATCTGCAAAGGCACTTTTCCACTGGCATAATTCGCATAAATTCTGTTCGCGTTGCGGGGCGGCTTCAGAGATAACTATGTCTGGATGGCAAAGGAACTGTCCATCTTGCAGCGCCTCCCATTTCCCGCGCACAGATCCAGTCGTCATCATGTTGATCACCCAAGGGCCTAACGTTCTTTTGGGGCGCTCCCCTCATTGGCCGGAGCGAATGTATTCTCTTTTGGCTGGGTTCATTGAACCGGGAGAAACGCTTGAAGCTGCGGTTCGCCGGGAAGTCTTTGAAGAAAGCGGTATTAAGGTTGGAGCGGTCTCCTACCTTGCGTCTCAGCCTTGGGCGTTTCCAAATTCTTTGATGTTTGGATGTCACGGAGAAGCACTCAGCACGGATATCATCCTTGATCCGGCAGAACTTGAAGACGCGCTGTGGATTTCAAAAACAGATCTTGTAGATGCATTCAATGATAAAGACGGTGCGATAAAACCAGCACGCTTTGGTTCTATAGCGCAATTTTTATTGAAACATTGGCTTGCGGATACCCTGTCGTGAGGCCTATTACTTAAGTATATAACACAAGAAAAAAGAGAAAAGTTATGAAATTCTCTGCGAACCAAGATTTGGATATACCACAGTTCGAACTTTTTGATCGTTTGTCAAACTTTGAAAGTTTTGAGAGACAAGCGATTCGGCGAGGAGTATCGGTGTCACGTCAAGGTTCGCTTGTGTCTATGTCTGGATTGAAATGGAATTGTTCATTTAAACTGCGCGGTCGCCAAAGAACGGCGCTGATAGAGCTTGTCGAATTTGAACAAGGTCATTCCATGTCTTTCTACGTCGTGAATGCATCGATGAACATACGCGTTTTACTTGATCTTTCAGCATTATCGGTCAACCAAACCAGACTGATTGCCACATCAGTTCTGGAAGCCAAAACGCTGGCCGCGCGGCTTTTGGTGCAATCACTGAAATTAACGCGTTCAAAGGCCAATCGCCGTTACCAGTCCCGCTTGTCGCAGATCACAAATATGATCGTGCAAAATGCCTGATGTATTCTGTCAGTCCCGATAGGGATCGGCAGGATAAACGCCAAGGATTTTGAGGCTGTTTGAAAAATATTCCAATTCTTCAAAAGCACGTTTGACGTGCGCATCTTCGGGATGGCCTTCGATGTCGGCATAAAACTGCGTGGCGGTGAAAGAACCGCCCAGCATATAACTTTCCAGTTTGAGCATATTGACGCCATTCGTGGCAAAGCCGCCCATTGCTTTGTAAAGTGCTGCAGGGATGTTGCGGACCTGAAAGACAATCGTCGTCATCATTTTTCCCTGCCCACGCCGGGAATCATCTGGTGTGCGCGACATGATCAAGAACCTTGTGGTGTTATGAACATTGTCTTCGATGTCTTGCGCCAGAATATCCAGCCCGTAAATATCGGCGGCAATTGCGCTGGCCAGAACACCAGATTGGGGATTGGGCGATTTAGCAAGCTCTTCTGCGGCACCTGCGCTATCTGCGGCGCTTACAGCCTCTATGTTGTGTTGTTCGAGAAAACGGCGCGCTTGAGGCAAAAGCACCAGATGGGCGCGAACACTTTTTACATCCTCAAGTTTTGTGCCGGGATTTGCCATAAGACTGATGCGCACACGGGTAAAGGCTTCGTCGACAATATGAAGCCCTGATTCGGGCAAAAGCCTGTGAATGTCAGCAACCCGCCCATACGTGGAGTTTTCCACTGGGACCATAGCCAAATCTGCGCGTCCATCACGCACTGCATCGATCATTTGTTCAAAATTCTGGCAGGGCAACGGATCCATATTCGGGCGTGCCGACCTGCATGCTTCGTCTGAATAAGCGCCCAAAGCACCCTGAAAGGCAATTCGATTGGTCATTTATTACCCCTTTTTTGCATTTCTGGTCGTTTCGTCGCGGGTTCTACACCTTGCATAATCTAATAGGAAGCGGGTAAACAGCGCGCAGATGAATTTAGACGGAGATCAGGCGATGCTTGATACTATGACGCTCACCAAAATCGTTGGATCCTTTTGCGGGGCCTTGTTGGTTTTTCTTTTGGGCAGTTGGGCGGCAGAAGCGCTGTACCACGGGGGCGGAGGACATGGAGAAGACCATGCAGCCGGGTATGAAATTATAGTGGAAGAAGATACTGAGGCTGAGGAAGAGGTCGTGGAAACGGTGGATTTCATTGCGCTTCTGGACTCTGCGGATGCAGATAAGGGCGCCAAAGTTTTCGGCAAATGCAAAGCATGTCACAAGCTGGAAGACGGCAGTAATGGAACCGGACCACATCTCTACAAAATCGTTGATCGGGCGGTGAGCGCTGCTGAGGGCTACGGATATTCCGGTGCGTTGGTTCAGGTCGCAGACGTCTGGACTGTTGACGCGCTCAACGGGTTCTTGGAAAATCCAAAAGCTTATGCGCCTGGGACAAAAATGGGCTTTGCGGGTCTTAAGAACCCTGAGGATCGTGCAAACGTGATTGCCTATCTTCAGTCATTGAATTGATAGACGACAAGACAGCTATGATTATCGCCCTGCTTCCTTTGGAAGCAGGGTTTTTGTTGCGTTTATTTTAGTTTTATCTTGAACGTAGCCAGATGCACTTCGTAGACTATATATGAGTATGGAACCTATCAGGGAGATAGTCGCCGTGAAATCTATGCCAGCACATTCAACCGCTCGAACTGGGCGCAAGGCAGACAGCTTAACATCGTTTGTTTTGGGCTTTGGTTTTCTTATTTTTGCCCTCTTTTCTGCGACGCTTGCGCAAGGCGAAGAAAAGATAATCAAAAGTCATGGGTATTCATTTTTCGGTGATTTGAAATATCCGGCGGATTTTCAACATCTTGATTACGTTAACCCTGATGCGCCGAAAGGTGGGGAAATCTCTACATGGGGATTTGGGACATTTGACTCTATGAACCCATATTCACGCAAAGGAACATCCGGCGCATTGGCTTCTGCTGCCTTTGAAAGCCTGATGTCTGGGACTGCAGATGAAATCGGCGCAATCTATGGCCTGTTGGCCAGTGGCTTGGAATACCCTGAGGACCTGTCTTGGGTGATTTTTGACATCCGCCCTGAGGCAAGGTTTTCTGATGGAACCCCTGTTACTGCAGAGGATGCTAAATTCACCTATGAATTGTTTCTGAAAGACGGACTGCCCAGTTATAAAGCCGTACTGGCGCAAATCGTTGAAGGCGCAGAGGTTCTAGGGCCACTACGCATCAAGTATACGTTCAAAGAAGATGCCCCTCTGCGGGACCGTATACCCATGGTTGGAGGATTTCCGATAAAATCCAAAGCGTGGTTTGAAAAAACAGGTGCAGGGTTGGATGAGAGCCGGATGGAACCTGCAATCGGATCTGGTCAATATGTGCTGGACTCATATGAAGTGAACCGCTGGATCAAATACAAGCGAAACCCAGATTATTGGGGAAATGATCTCCCGATAAATCGCGGGCGGGGAAATTTTGATTTCATTCGTATCGAATATTTTGCCGATGGAAACGCTGCCTTCGAAGGATTTAAGTCTGGCGCTTACACCTTTAAACTCGAAAATTCATCCAAAACCTGGGCCACGGGATATGATTTTCCCGCACTCAATGACGGGCATGTGGTTAAGAAAACTTTGCCAGATGGCGGCATTGCAACAGGTCAAAGTTTTGTGATGAACCTGCGTCGTCCGCAGTTTCAAGATATGAAGGTCAGAGAAGCTATCGCACATCTTTTCAACTTTGAATGGTCAAATGAATCACTCTTTTACGGCCAATATGCGCGCGTCCACTCTTTTTGGGAGAACTCGGAATTTGCGGCGACAGGTAAACCAACGCCAGAAGAACTTGCTTTGCTCACCCCGCTTGCTGACAAACTGCCTGAAGGTATTCTGACAGATGAAGTCGTCATGGGCGTGACATCCGGCATGCGGGCCACAGATCGTAAAAACCTACGTGCGGCCTCAGCCCTTTTGGAAGAGGCCGGTTGGATTGTTGGCGACGATGGCTTGCGTAGAAATGCGGCGGGCGAAACGCTCAAGATCGAATTGTTGGAAAGAAGCCCTGCCTTTGATCGTGTGGTCCTTCCGTTTGTGGAAAACCTGAAAGCGGCGGGGATTGATGCCACCTACAACCGTGTGGATCCTGCCCAATACACGGATCGTACGCGTAACTATGACTTTGATGTCATAACCGACCAGTTTCCGATGAGCATGGAACCAGGATCAGGATTGAAGCAATATTTTGGGTCTGAAACTGCCGATGAATCTGTGTTTAATTCCATGGGTATAAAATCCGAAGGCATTGATGCGTTGATCTCACACGTTGTGAATGCAACCGACAAAGAGACACTGAAAATCAGCGTAAAGGCTCTTGATCGGGCGCTGCGCGCTTATCGGTTCTGGGTGCCACAATGGTATAATGCGACCCACAGAGTTGCCTATTGGGATATGTATGAACACCCCGAAACCATCGCGCCCTATTCCCTCGGAGAGCTAGATTATTGGTGGTACAACGCCGACAAAGCCAAAGCTTTGAAAGACGCGGGCGTATTGAGGTAAAGACATCATGGGCGCATATATCGCGCGGCGGTTGTTGCTGGTCATCCCGACCTTGTTGGGCATTTTGGTGATAAATTTCGCTCTGGTGCAATTTGTGCCGGGCGGGCCAATTGAACAGATCATTGCCAATCTTGAAGGGCAGGGTGACGTCTTTGAAAGCTTTGCGGGGACCGGGGATGATTCTGCTGGGGGCGGCGAGGCACGCGAGGATTATGTTGGCGCACGCGGATTGCCCCCTGAATTCATTGCAGAGCTGGAAAAAGAGTTCGGTTTTGACAAACCTCCACTTGAGCGGTTTTTACAGATGATGTGGAACTATCTGCGGTTTGATTTTGGCGAAAGCTATTTCCGTTCGATAAGTGTGGTGGATTTGGTGATCGAAAAAATGCCGGTGTCCATCTCATTGGGGCTTTGGTCGACGCTGATCGCGTATATCGTTTCTATTCCGCTCGGCATTCGAAAGGCCGTGCGCGATGGGACACGGTTTGACACTTTGACAAGTTCGATCATCATCGTTGCCTATGCGATCCCCGGCTTTCTTTTTGCTATTTTGCTATTGGTGCTCTTTGCCGGTGGATCATATTATCAGATTTTTCCTTTACGTGGCCTCGTTTCAGAGAACTTTGCCGAATTATCCCTTGGCGCAAAGATCGCCGATTACTTCTGGCACATTGCTTTGCCTGTCATTGCGTCGACGATTTCGGCTTTTGCTACGCTCACTCTTTTAACGAAAAACAGTTTTCTGGATGAAATCCAAAAGCAGTATGTTATTACGGCGCGCGCCAAAGGTCTGAGTGAACGCCGCGTTCTTTATGGGCATGTATTTCGCAACGGAATGTTGATTGTGATCGCTGGATTCCCAAGCGTCTTTATTGGCGTGTTCTTTGGAAGTTCGCTCATCATTGAAACGATTTTTTCGCTTGATGGATTGGGGCGAATGGGGTTTGAGGCCGCCGTTGCTCGGGATTATCCGGTCATATTTGGAACTTTGTTTGTCTTTGGTCTGATGGGGCTTGTGGTTGGGATCCTGTCGGATCTTATGTATGTATTTGTCGATCCGCGCATTGATTTTGAAAGGCGCGAAGGATGATCACGCTGTCCCCGCTCAATCAACGCCGCTGGCGCAATTTTCGTGCAAATCGACGGGCTTATTGGTCGTTGGTTATTTTTGGTGTGTTTTTTGTTCTCTCGATGTTTGCCGAGCTGATCGCAAACGACAAGCCGATCCTTGTTAATTATCGTGGCGAATATTACTCACCGATTTTCAATTTCTATCCTGAAACCACTTTTGGCGGAGATTTCAAAACCGAAGCGGTCTATAGCGATCCGGTGGTCCAATGCCTGATCAAAAGTGGTGGACTTGAGATATGTTTTGATGAACCAGAAAAAGTTATAGAAGACATCCAAGCAAAATCTTTTGATACGAGCGTTGAAGATTTTTATAAGGGTTGGGCCTTGTGGCCTTTGATCCCATATTCGTATGACACCTCGGTGGAACGTCCAGGTGCTGCTCCATTGCCACCCAACGGACAGAATTTATTGGGTACTGATGACACGAAACGCGATGTCTTGGCGCGGATCATATATGGATTTCGCTTGTCCATCGTGTTCACCATCATTGTTACGACCCTGTCGAGCATCATTGGCATTATCGCTGGAGCCGTGCAGGGATTCTTTGGGGGGCTCACGGATCTGTTGTTTCAACGCTTTATTGAGATCTGGGGCGGGGTACCATCGCTCTATGTGATCATCATTATGTTTGCGATTTTGGGGCGCAGTTTTTGGTTGCTGGTCTTTCTCACTGTTTTGTTCGGCTGGGTCGGGCTTGTGGGGTTGGTTCGGGCGGAATTTTTACGTGCGCGCAACCTCGAATACGTTCGCGCCGCGCGTGCGCTGGGCGTAAGCAATTGGAAAATCATGTTTCGACATATGCTGCCCAATGCAATGGTGGCAACACTGACGTTTTTGCCCTTTATCGTAACAGGCACCATCGGTGCTTTAGCGAGCCTTGATTTTCTGGGTTTTGGCTTGCCTTCCTCTGCGCCCTCACTCGGGGAACTCACCTTGCAGGCCAAACAGAACCTGCAAGCACCTTGGTTAGGCTTCAGCGCGTTTTTCACATTTGCGATCATGCTGGCCCTACTTGTTTTTATTTTTGAAGGGGTGCGGGACGCCTTTGATCCGAGGAAGACGTTTCAATGACGGTGTTGGAGGTCCGTGATCTTTGGGTCAAATTTTCTCAGGATGGATCAAAAATTGACGCCGTCAAAGGTGTGTCCTTTGACGTGGGGCGCGGAGAAGTGGTCGCACTGGTTGGTGAAAGCGGCTCGGGAAAATCGGTGACTGCGTTAAGCACTGTTTCTCTCTTAAGTGCCAATGCAGAGGTGGGCGGATCAGTACTTTATGAAGGCCGCGAAATGATTGGCGCCTCTGAACAAAGCCTTCAGTCAGTGCGGGGCAACGATATCAGCTTTATTTTTCAGGAGCCGATGACATCGCTTAACCCCCTTCATACGATTGAAAAACAATTGATGGAATCCCTCGCGCTGCATCAGGGACTGGTGGGGGAAAAGGCAAAACAGCGTGTGATTCACCTCCTTGAGAGGGTTGGAATAAGCAATGCAAAAGACAGGTTAAACGCCTATCCCCATCAATTGTCAGGGGGGCAACGCCAGCGGGTGATGATTGCGATGGCGCTGGCCAATGGTCCAAAACTGCTGGTCGCCGATGAACCGACAACCGCGCTGGATGTGACAATTCAAGCTCAGATATTGGACCTTCTAGACGATCTGAAACGTGACGAAGGCATGAGCATGCTGTTTATCACACACGATCTGGGCATTGTTGGGCAAATTGCAGATCGGGTCTGTGTCATGCAAAATGGCCTGATCGTGGAAACCGGTGTGACCTCAGAAATTTTCTCTAACCCGCGCCACCCCTATACTCAAAAGCTGTTGAATGCGCATTCGACAGGCGCCCCAGAGGCAATATCACAGGACTCACCTGTTGTTGCTGAAACAGAACATGCCAAAGTGTGGTTTCCCATACAGCGCGGTTTTTTGAAGCGGACAGTAGGACATGTAAAAGCGGTCAACGATGCAACACTCAGAATCCGAGCCGGCGAAACTGTCGGGATCGTTGGAGAAAGCGGATCCGGCAAATCCACATTGGCTATGGCAATGATGCGGCTGATTTCTTCGAAAGGAAAAATAAGCTTTGAGGGCCGTGATCTCAATAGACTGCGCACAAAGGACCTGCGGTCTTTGCGCTCAGACATGCAGATCGTGTTTCAGGATCCCTACGGGTCCCTGTCCCCACGAATGACATGTGCGCAGATCATTGCCGAAGGCCTTGAGGTACATGGCGCGCCCGCCGGACAGCAACATGAAGAGCTCGTGCGAGATATTTTGGTCGAAGTGGGTTTGGATCCCACAATGATGCATCGCTACCCACATGAATTTTCCGGTGGTCAAAGACAACGGATTGCAATTGCGCGTGCCATGGTGTTGCGTCCAAAATTTGTCGTGCTGGATGAACCGACGTCAGCCTTGGATATGACAGTGCAGGTGCAGATTGTTGATCTATTGCGGGATCTACAAAAAAAATATGGGCTTGCTTATTTGTTTATCAGCCATGATTTGAAAGTTGTGCGTGCCATGTCTCATTACGTTTTGGTGATGAAAGATGGAGATATTGTCGAAGAGGGCCCAGTTGATCGCATTTTTGAGGCACCCCAAAATGACTACACGCGCAAATTGATGCACGCCGCTCTGGATACTTAGGGTGTCAATTTCCAGTTAAATTGCTGCTTCAGCTTGGGCCGAGTGTTTCGCATTCGACGTTTTTGGCCAGCAATCTCTGACAGGCCCGTTCTGCCGCTTCCTCGCTGAGACCTACAAAATTTGCTTCAAAGCCTTTTTTGCTGTTAACCACTTTGCGAAGGGAGCCGTCAAGCGTTGACATTTCGGCAAGAGCTGTCTTGAGCAACATCTTTTCTGCGGCATACTGTGTTGTGAAAAGACCAACGTTTATTGCCCAATCTCGTCCGCCTGAAGCTGAAATACGCGTCACAACTTCGGGCATCAAAGATTTGGGTTCTAGGGTCGCGTCGATGATTTTTTCTTCAGCGGTGCTTAGCGGTTCTTTTTGGTCGCTCAAAACGGGCGTGGTGTTAAGATGGGCAAGCGTCAAGGCTGCTGCTACGTCTGTCTTCAAGTCTAGCGCAGCAAGTTTGGTATCGGTTTGTACCGATTTATCGTTTGGCCTTGCCTTGGGCCTTAAGCTCGTGCTGACAGCCAGTTTTGTGTTTATTATTTTGTTTGCCGAGGCATAATTTGGCTTATTGGGCTTGATAATAGTTGCCTTGCTTGGCGCTTTTTTGAACCCGTAGTTAAGCAGTTTTGCCACTTGGTCGTTGCGCGTTTTCGTAGATCGTCCCCCGAAAACAGTTGCAATGATACGTTCATTTCCCCGCTCTGCAGAGGCTACAAGGTTAAAGCCTGCAGCATTCGTATATCCGGTTTTAATCCCATCTGCGCCTTTGAAGTTATTCAAAAAACGCCGGTTCGTGTTAGGAACGACACGTGACCCCACATCAATATTGACGCGCGAAAAGAGATGATAGTAGTCGGGATAATCGTAAAAAAGATGACGACCCAAAATCGTCATATCTCGTGCTGTGGACAAATGGCCTTTTTCAGTAAGGCCATGTGCGTTTTTAAAGGTTGTCCTTGTCATTCCCAGCGCTTTGGCGGTCCGGTTCATCCTGCGGGCAAAAGCGGCCTCTGATCCTTCGATGGCTTCTCCAATCGCCGTGGCGGCGTCATTGGCAGATTTCACCGCCGCTGCACGGATGAGATATCGCAATTCTATCCGCTGACCTTCCCGCAAGCCGAGTTTTGATGGTGGTTCAGAAGCGGCCTTGCGCGAAATTCGCACTTTTTTATTTGCGGAAATTTCACCGTTTTCAATCGCTTCGAACGCGATGTACAGCGTCATCATTTTTGTCAGTGAAGCGGGATGAAGCCGAGTGTCAGCATTCTCAGATGACAACACTTTGCCTGTGCGTGCGTCCATAACCATATCTGCATAGGGTGCCGAAATTGCGCTGAGCGGAACAACAACGCCCATCCAGAAACCAACACATACCCACAGCCAGATCGAAATCGACCTTTTTTGCTGTCTCCTCATGAAGACTGTCCTTATCTGCCTCAGTGGCCGATTTTTCGGCCTATTTTATATTTACAACACTTATATCACACTTCTGATTCGGAATAAAGTGTTCAATTTTAAGGAAAATTTGTCAAAAATGGATAGGTAAATTGGCATATATAGGTGGTGTTATTCGATCGGGTACTAAATCAGCCATTGGTTGGGGGGTGAGTTTTTTTTGACTGAGATGGCGTAGTGGTTTGCATGGCATGATTTTTTTGAGATTCACTTGTGGAATTGGATTTTTTGCAATCGCTGCTATTATTACATGAATGGGGGGGTTTTCATCACTCCTGCAGGTTATATATACTTCAACGACTGAGTGTAATTGAGCGTCGCGACAATAATGTCATTGATACCAAATCATATGTCATCAAACAAAGATGATCCATCACTGGACATCGTCGTAGAAACACGTCCTAAAACTAAACGGCCGCCGCTTTACAAAGTTCTGTTGCTGAACGACGATTACACGCCCATGGAATTTGTGGTTATCGTGCTGGAACGTTTTTTCGGTATGAACCATTCACAGGCCTTTGAAATTATGCTTACCGTGCATAAAAAAGGGCTGGCTGTCGTCGGGGTCTTTAGCCATGAGATTGCAGAAACCAAAGTGTCTCAGGTCATGGATTTTTCTCGAAAACACCAGCATCCTTTGGTGTGTACAATGGAAAAAGAGTAGCTTTCAGCCTTTTATCCTGTCAAAGGCGGTCACATGTTTCGTGCAAGGTTAAACCACGCTCAACGAACTGGCATGCAAGTCGCGGATTGCCAAAGTTGCGTTCATCTCTTTCCTGAAGATGGGAGCGATATGGATGCATTTCCGGCAGATGCTCAGGCGTTTGTGCATAGGTTTTTCCCGACCGTCGCACGGTTGACTGCGCAAGGGTTTGAGGGCGGTCCAACGATTAAAGGACAGTTTGATGCGGCTGTGGTCCATGTTCCGCGTTCCAAACAACTTGCACGCCATCTTGTGAATTGGGCATGCCAGCTCGCACCGGACGGTATTATTTATGTGGACGGGGCAAAGACCCAAGGGATTGAAAGTTTGATGAAAGCGGTTAAAGCCATTACGCCGCTTATGGGTGTCGTTTCTGCCGCGCATGGCCGTTTGTTTTGGTTTCATGCAACTGGTCAGTTTGCCCTATGGGATGCATCTTCCCTGCGTGAGATAGAAAACGGCTTTAAAACACAGGCGGGGATTTTTTCAGCTGAACATATAGATCCTGGTTCTGCTATTCTTGCCAATGCGCTTGAACCGTTGTCAGGACATATTGCTGATTTGGGTGCAGGATGGGGGTATCTCAGTCATCACCTTCTGTCGGAGCACCCAGTGTCCTCAATCGACCTTGTTGAAGCAGATCATGCTGCTGCGTCCTGCGCTCGGCTCAATTGTGATGACACACGCGCCCAAGTATTTTGGCAGGGCATTGATTCATGGAAAGCCCAGAAGTCATATGATCATGTGGTCATGAATCCCCCGTTTCACGAAGGGCGCAAAGGTGAGCCTGATCTTGGCAAAGCCTTTATCCGCAAAGCTGCCGGTATTTTAAAGAAAAAGGGCAAGCTTTGGATGGTGGCCAACCGCCATTTGCCATATGAAGAAACTCTGTCGCAGCTGTTTGTTGATTTTCGTGCTATTGCGGGGGATAAACGGTTCAAGGTACTTTTGGCATCGGGGCCGCGCAACACTCGTTTGTAACTGGTACAGGGTTCAAAAAAATCGGGGGCTTATATGTCATTTTCAGTTGATGGAAAAACAGCGATTGTCACAGGTGCCGCAAATGGCATCGGACTGGCTATTGCCCGCCATCTTGCTCAGGCAGGCGCAAATGTGATGCATGCTGACATGGACGAAGCAGGATTGGCCAAAGAATTTGGTGGTGATGGCGACGATACAGCGCAACCTTATTTTGCCGGTGATTTGCGCGAAAGGCTCACGCTTGCAAATTTGCTTTCTGCAACACTTGATGCCTTTGATAGGGTCGATATTCTCGTGAATGCATCTCGACAGGTTTTACCATCAGATTTTTTGGATGTTGAAGATAAATCTGTTGAAACGGCACTGGAGCAAAACGTTCTGACCAGCCTTCGCTTGTCACAATTGGTGGCCAACCGCATGATCAAACAGTCCGAAGGGCAGGCTGAGGGGCAGGCGGGAGCGATCATCAATCTGTCCTCTATTGCGGGGCGGCGCGCAACACCTTCACTGATGGGCTACTCTATTTCCAGTGCGGCTATGGATCAGATGACGCGGACAATGGCAGTGACCTTGGCGCCCCATCGTATACGGGTCAATGGAGTGTCTGTCGGGTCTGTGATGTCTGCAAGTTTGCAGCAGGCCTTGAAAGATCACGGAGATTTCCGCGCTGACATTGAAAAACATACGCCCTTAGGCAGGGTCGCGCGTGCCTCAGAAGTGGCTGAAACTGTGCAGTATTTGGCCTCTGAAAGCGCAGGATTTGTGACAGGGCAAATCGTGACGATTGATGGCGGGCGCACCTTAATTGATCCAGTGTCCGCACCTGTTCACTAAGGCTGACAAATTTGTAATTTAATATTGACAAATTTGCCACAGAGATGGCTTTCTGCGCGATGGGACTTTATAAGTTAAAGGACATAAAATGACCGAAATTTCAGAAACCCAGAAAGATCAGGCCAGCAGTTGGTTTATGTCTCTGCGTGATGAAATTGTGCGCGCATTTGAAACATTAGAGAACGAACATAGGGATGGTCCTTTTGCAGATCGTCCAATAGGACAATTCGAAGTCACCCCAACCAAACGTCATTCAGACAGCGGCGAGAACGCAGGGGGCGGGCTCATGAGCGTCATGCGTGGTGGGCGGGTCTTTGAAAAAGTCGGGGTCAATGTATCCACGGTATTTGGAACCTTAGGCGCACAGGCGCAGAACGCAATGGCTGCGCGCAAAGGCATACCGGGCATGAAAGAGGATCCCCGTTTCTGGGCAAGCGGCATATCTCTTGTCGCCCATATGCAAAATCCGCATTGTCCGGCCGTCCATATGAACACACGCATGTTCTGGACGCCTCATGCCTGGTGGTTTGGCGGGGGTACGGACCTGAACCCCTGTCTCGAATATGACGAAGACACAGCGCATTTTCATGAAACGCTCAAAGAGTACCTTACCCCCCATGAAGAGGGGCTTTATGCCACACTCAAAGACTGGGCAGATGAATATTTCTATATTCCACACCGCAACCGCGCGCGTGGTGTGGGGGGGATTTTTATGGATGACCGCTGCACCGGAGATTGGGATAAAGACTTTGATCTGACCAAGGATATTGGGCGCGCCTTTCTTCCGGCCTTTGTCCCTTTGGTTGAAAAACGTCTGAAACAGGATTGGAATGACGCCGATAAAGACATCCAATTGCAGCACAGGGGTCTTTATGCGGAATATAACCTTGTCTACGATCGGGGGACCAAATTCGGCCTCACCACGGGCCATGATGCCAATGCCGTATTGATGAGCTTGCCGCCCTTGGCAAAATGGGTCTAATCTCTGCAAAAGATCCGATCAGTAGAGAAAGGGATCCTTTGTGGACTTGATTGACAAACTCGGCCAAATTACTGGCCCGTCCCATGTGTTTTCCGAAATAAAAGGTGGAAAATACGGATCCGACTGGACCGGAGTGTATCAGTTTTCCCCCCTTGCCGTGGTACGCCCTGCCAATACCTCAGAGGTTTCAGAGATCTTAAAGCTGGCCAATCGAGAAAAGCTCTCCGTTGTCCCGATGAGCGGAAATACCGGCCTTGCCGGTGGAACCTATGCCGAAGGAAGCATTGTTCTATCGCTTGAGAGGATGAACAGGATACGGGAAATCCGCAATTCTTCGCGCATTGCAGTCGTCGAAGCTGGAGTTGTTTTATCAAGCTTGCATGCGGCGGTGGATGACCATGATCTGATCTTTCCGATGACCTTTGGCGCGCGCGGCTCTGCAATGATTGGGGGCATGTTGTCCACGAATGCGGGGGGATCAAATGTGCTCAAATATGGCAATACCCGTGATCTTTGCCTCGGGCTTGAGGTGGTTTTGCCTACGGGAGAAATCATGGACATCATGTCCGAACTGCACAAAGATAATTCAGGGTATAACCTCAAACATCTGGTGATCGGGGCCGAAGGAACGCTTGGCATTATCACAGCCGCCGTATTGAAATTATCCCCCAAGCCCAAGGCAGAGGCCACAGCCATGCTCGCCACAGCCTCGTTGGACGAAGCGCTTCATATTCTAAACCGCCTGCAGTCTGCCACAGACGGATCAGTTCAGGCATTTGAATATATGCCGGGGGCCTATATCGATGCGTTTTGTGCGCATTTTCCAGCGAAAAAAGCCCCCTTTGAGGCGCGCTATGAGACGAATATCATGGTGGATCTTGGGTCAACCATGGGGGCCATGTGTGATACAGATGCGACCGGAAAGACCAAATTGACCGAACTGCTTGAAGAGGTTCTGGCAGAGGAATACGAAGGCGGTGCCGTACTGGACGCCGTTGTGGCGCAAAATGAAGCGCAACGCCAAGAGATGTGGGAAAGGCGCGAAGCCGCCGCAGAGGTGACCATCACCCGCCGCCCCATTGTGGCCAATGATATTGCTGTTCCGCTGGATCGGGTGAGTGCTTTCGTTTCTGAAATGGAGCAGAGATTACAAACCATTGATCCGGGGGGAAAAGCGGTGAGCGTGGCGCATCTGGGGGATGGGAATATCCATTACACCGTTTGGCCTGCAAGCGAAGATGCGCAGGTCCATTCCAATATCGTAGAAGAGGTCGAAGAATTGGTGCTGTCCCTTGGTGGCAGCTTTTCCGCAGAACACGGTATTGGGCTAAGCAAACTGCCCTCAATGACCCGCCGGAAAAACCAAGTTGCAATGCAGGTGATGCGCCAAATCAAGGCAACACTTGATCCTAATAATATCTTGAATCCTCAAAAAGTTATTCCCTCTAAAGTATAAATATGTAAAATTATTATACCTTATGGGGTTGTTTTGTTGTATTTTGTAACCATGTATACGATTGAATACATTTAATGAGGATGCAGTGAACTGGTTTTTGAGTGATCCATTTATGCCCTTTTCCTTGGCGCTTGGTTTTATGGTGACCCTTGCCGCGCTTGAGGCGGTGTTGGCCCTTCTTGGCGTGTCAATTGGGGATAGTGAAATCGGATTTGCCGATGTGGATGGCCTTGAGTTGGATTTGGAGGCACTTGAAGGTGCCTATGACACGGTTGATTTCGCAGACCTCGAATTGGATTGCGTTGAGGGGGTGGACTTGGACGCGGTGGCACAGACTTCTCTCATGTCTGTCATAGGCTTCGGGGAGGCGCCATTTATGATTTGGTTGGCCGCTTTTCTGCTTGGTTTTGGTGCGACTGGGATGTTGGTGCAATCGCTGCTGATTTCTTTTTGGGGTCAAAGCGGAAACCTTATGCTTGTCGGATTGGTGAGCCTGTTTGTCGGACTTTTGAGTGCGCGCTCTTTCGCGCGCAGCTTTGCCGGTATTCTGCCCAAAACAGAAACTGCCGCGCTCAGCGAAACCAGCCTAAGCAGACGTCGCGGGATCATTTCCCAAGGAACAGCCGCATTCGGAAAACCCGCCGAGGTCCATGTTCAGGACGGATTTGGCAACATGCATTTTTTGCGCGCAGAGCCGCTGCAAAAAGACACGGAAATTTCCCAAGGCACAGACGTGCTCGTGCTGAGGGATCACCGCACCAAAACCTATAAACTGGTGCCACTCAGTTAATATTTAAAATAAAGGAGAAAAGTAATGGTGATGGGATCATTTTTCATCATATTGGGAAGCTTTGCCGTTTTCTTGATTTTAGTAGGGTTAACGATTGCAAAACTCTATAAACGCGCAACGCGTGAAACGGCGTTGGTGAAAACGGGCGCTGGGGGAAAAAGGGTAATCATCGACGGGGGTGCGATTATCCTGCCACTTTTGCACGAATGCAGCCCCATAAATATGAAAACCCTGCGCCTTGAGGTGCGCCGTAATGGCGATGGGGCTTTGATTACCAAAGATCGAATGCGGGTGGACGTGGGGGTTGAATTCTATGTGTCCGTGAACGCCACAGAAGAAGGCATCGCGCGTGCTGCGCAGACCTTGGGCAATCGAACATTTTTTGTGGATCAGCTTCGAGAAATGATTGAAGGTAAACTTGTCGATGGTTTGCGCTCCGTCGCGGCACGAATGACGATGGATGAGTTGCATGAAAACCGCTCTGACTTTGTGCAAGAGGTGCAAAATGCCGTCTCAAGCGATCTTTTGAAAAACGGTCTGGAATTAGAATCTGTGTCGCTTACGGCATTGGACCAGACACCATTTGAAGCCTTGGACGAAAACAATGCTTTTAACGCCGTAGGTATGCTCAAATTGGCCGAAGTCATTGCGCAATCCAAAAAAGAACGCGCTGAAATCGAAGCTCAGGCGGATGTTGCTGTGAGGCGCGCCGCGATGGAGGCAGAACGGCTCCGCCTCAACATCGAAAAAGAAGAAGAACAAGCGCGCATCGCTCAGATTCAGGAATTGCGCAGCTTGGAAGCGGATCAAGAAGCAGAGATTGCGCGCAAACAGGAAGCGGCACTCAAAGAAAGGGAAATCGCACGGGTGTCGCGCGAACAGAATATTCGCGCTGCTGAAATTGCAAAATCACGGGAATTGGAAGTTGCAGAGCAGGAACGCCAGATCGTGATTGCGCAGAAATCCGAGGAAGAAAGTCGTGCGCGTGCTTCCGCAGATTCCGCACGCGCCGAGGCGACCAAGGCGGCGGAGTCTGTCCATACGGCCCGCGAAATTGCAGTCGCAGAAAGGGAAAAGCATATCGCCCTGATTGAAGCTTCCAAAGAGGCGGAGCGCGAGGCCACTCAAATCAGGCTTGCCGCAACAGCGGAAAAAGACGCGGATGCAGACCGCGCGGCCGCAAAGCGAGAGAAAGCGCAAGCGGACGCTGATGCAATCATTGTAACTTCAGAGGCGAAAAAGCTGGATCTTTTGGCCGAGGCCGAAGGCCGTCGTGCTCTTGTTGAGGCGGATAATGTGCTTTCCTCAAGGGTGGTGGACATGAAGGTCAATCTTGCGAAGCTTGAAGCACTGCCTGCAATTATCGCAGAAATGGTCAAACCAGCGCAAAAAATTGATTCTATCAAAATACATCAGGTGACAGGATTGACCGGTGGTAATTTTGGCAATGGTATACCGGGTGCTGACAAACCCGTGGTAAATCAGGCTCTGGACTCAATCATGGGCATGGCGGTGCAGTTGCCTGCCTTGAAAAAACTCGGGGATGAGCTCGGGCTTTCGATGGAAGATGGTGTTTCTGGCATATTGAAAGATATCGGTAAATTGAACGGTGCCGCCAAAGATGCCGATGAAGTAACTGAAAACTGATAAAAAAACAAAAGGGCCCAGAGGGGCCCTTTTCGATGACACAATGGTGCCTGCGAGATTTTAGAGATTTATTCCCGCCAGTCAAAAAATCCCTCGCCGGCTTCGGACAGTAGTTTTTTCGCCAGCTCTTGACCAAGGATGGCGGCGTCTTCGATAGGGGCGGTGGCATGATCGTTTATGGCCTCTGATCCGTCTGGGCGAAGGACTTCGCCGCGCAGGTGGATCTGCCCTCCCTGTAATTCCGCCAGCCCTGCAATGGGGGTTTCGCAGGATCCGTCCAATTCTTTGAGAAAGGCACGTTCCGCGCTCAGGCGCTGACCTGTAGGGGTATCGTGAATGGCCTCAAGAAGACCCGCGGTATTGAGATCACTTTCACGCCTTTCAATCCCGATCGCGCCTTGGGCCACGGCGGGAAGCATATCTTCAACTGCCACAGCAGATTTAGCCACATGGGCCATGTCCAGACGGTTTAGCCCCGCCATTGCCAGAAATGTGCAACTTGCCACGCCATCGGCGAGCTTTTTGAGCCGCGTTTGCACATTACCCCGAAATTCCACAACCTTGAGGTCTGGGCGTTTGTTTTGCAATTGCGCTTTGCGGCGCAGCGAAGATGTTCCTACCACTGTCCCTGCGGGTAAATCTGCAATGCCGTCAAATGTGTCAGAGACAAAGGCATCACGCACATCTTCGCGCGGCAGATACGTATCAAGGAGCAATCCGACAGGTTGCAACACTGGCATGTCTTTCATGGAATGAACGGCGATATCGATTTTTCCGGACAACATGTCTTCTTCGATCTCGCGGGTGAACAATCCCTTTCCACCAATTTCCTTCAACGGGCGGTCAAGCACCTTATCGCCAGTTGTCTTGATCACAATAATTTCAAAGGCGCTTTCGTCGAGATCAAAGGCCTGACAAAGCCGTTGGCGGGTTTCATAGGCTTGCGCCAATGCAAGCGGTGAACCGCGGGTGCCAATTTTGAGTGGCACATCAGGAGAGGGCAAAGTAAGTTTCATACCACTGGTTTAGTCGTGTAAAGCGTGCCTGACAAGACTGGATGCTTGACTTTACACTCAAAGGTGGCGACCAATGGGCAAACAAAAGGTGATGAATAGTGGAAACAAAAAAAATATTAAGGGCCCTTGCCGGTGAAACTCTCCAAACACCTCCCATTTGGATGATGCGGCAGGCGGGGCGATATCTTCCTGAATATCGCGCGACACGGGCGGAGGCAGGGGATTTTTTGTCGCTGTGTTACAACAGTGATCTTGCTGCCGAAGTTACGCTGCAACCCATTCGACGCTATGGATTTGATGCAGCCATTTTGTTTGCTGATATTTTGCTTTTGCCACAGGCGCTTGGTGCGGATTTATGGTTTGAAACCGGTGAAGGCCCGCGATTGTCCACAATCACGCGGGAAGAAGAATTTACAACTCTCAAAGGCATAGATGATATTCATGACACTTTGGCGCCGATTTATGAAACGGTGCGCATTTTGTCGCGTGAATTGCCCAAAGAAACTACACTTATAGGGTTTGCAGGTGCGCCATGGACAGTGGCAACCTATATGATCGCAGGACGTGGGACGCCGGATCAGGGGCCAGCCCATGCTTTGAAGGCTGAAAACAGAGCTCTGTTTGAGAAAATTATAGACCGGCTCACGCGGTCGACGGTTGAATATTTAGCCCAGCAGATTGAAGCTGGGGCCGAAGTGGTCAAACTTTTTGACAGCTGGGCGGGTTCATTAGAGGGACAGGATTTTCATGATTTTGCGCTGACACCGGCAAAACAAATTATCGCCGCGCTCAAGGCGCGATATCCGGATGTGCCCATTATTGCGTTTCCGCGCGAAGCTGGAAACAATTATATCGGCTTTGCGAAGGCAACGGGCGCAGATTGTGTTGCCGTTGATAATTCAGTTAGCCCCGAATGGGTTGCAGAGCATGTTCAAATTCATGGATGTGTTCAAGGAAATTTGAAGTCATCGCATATGGTGAGCGGGGGTCAGGCTCTCATCGATGAAACGCGTCATGTCGTTGCGGCACTGTCAAAGGGTCCACATATTTTCAACCTTGGACATGGAATTACTCCTGATGCAGATCCTGAAAATGTTCAGATCATGATCGATACCGTCAGAGGGTCATAAAAGCTGGGGAAAATTAATGCCAAATGTGCTTTATGAAAAGGATGGACGCATTGCCCGCATCATCCTTAACCGACCGGAGGTTATGAACGCGATTGATCTTGAAATGCCTCAGGCGATTGAGGAGGCTGTGCAGTGTGCCGATGCCGACCCAGACGTGCATGTTATTGTCTTGTCTGGAGCAGGATCAGCATTTTGTGCCGGATATGACTTAAAGTCTTTTGCCGAAACAGAAGGTCCAAATCGCGGTGTTCAGGATATGCCTTGGGATGCGATGCTTGACTATCGCTTCATGTGGGCGAATACCCAACATTTCATGTCCCTTTGGCGTGCTATGAAACCGGTCCTGTGCAAGGTGCATGGTTTTGCCGTTGCAGGGGGGTCTGACATAGCGCTTTGCGCCGATATGACCTTTATGGCAGAGGATGCAGAAATCGGATACATGCCGGCCCGTGTTTGGGGGTGCCCGACGACGGCAATGTGGGTCTACCGGTTGGGTGCAGAAAAAGCTAAACGTATGATGTTTACAGGGGACAAAATATCTGGGCGAGAAGCGGAAGATATAGGGCTTATCCTTAAGGCAGTTCCGGCTGCTGAGCTTGATGATGCCGTCGAAGCAATGGCAGCGCGTCTTACGAGTGTGCCGATCAATCAGCTTGCCATGCAAAAGCTTGTCATAAATCAGGCGATTGAACAAACCGGCATCATGCAAACTCAACGTCTTGCAACGCTTTTTGACGGTATCGCGCGGCATTCGCCTGAAGGTTTGAATTTCAGATCCCGGACAGTAAGTCAGGGTTGGAAAACCACCGTTCGCGAGCGCGATGAAGGCAGTTTTGATTGGACCCAAAACACGCCGCTGCCGCGGCCAACGCGTTGAAATATCCCGATACAACTGTGACTTATTCGAAATAACTGGAAATATTTAAGCTTTGGTGCGATCCGCCGTCTTGTTTGTTGCAGGTGGGGTATTTACATGGAGATCATGAAACTCAAAATTCCATTCAGAAAAGAACGAAAAACTGTGTCTGTCCTGCGCCTGTCAGGCATGATCTCAAATGGTGCGCGTGGGCAAATCAATGATCAAACATTTGCGCCGGTCATCGAAAGAGCCTTCGAAAAAGGCAATCCCTCGGCTGTAGCATTGGTGATCAATTCACCGGGCGGCTCACCTGTACAATCTTCTCTTATTGCGGCGCGGATCCGTCGGCTTGCCGAAGAAAAAAATATACCTGTTTTAGCCTTTGTCGAAGACGTGGCTGCATCTGGTGGATATTGGATTGCGGTTGCGGCAGATGAAATATTTGTCGATGCGAATTCCATTGTTGGCTCAATCGGTGTGATTTCTGCGGGATTTGGTTTGCATGATCTTATTGCGCGCTATGGTGTGGAACGCCGTGTTTACACGGCGGGAACGTCAAAATCGACGCTTGATCCCTTTCAGCCGGAAAAGACAGAGGACGTTGAGCGTCTAAAGTCGATGCTTGAAGAGGTGCACGAGACGTTTAAAATCCATGTCAGTAACCGCAGAGGTGCAAAATTAAGCCAGAACGAGGATCTTTTCACAGGGGCGTTCTGGACTGGACAGAAAGCCATCGAATTGGGTTTGGTCGATCAGCTCGGTCATTTGGATGCGGTTTTAAAGGCCCGTTTTGGCGATAAGGTGCGCGTGAAAACCTATGGTCCAAAGAAAAGCTGGGCCTCAAGGTTCGGGGCGCGGGTGCTGGGGGACGCTGCTTTGCTTGCAGAAGAAAAAATCGCATTTGCGAGATTTGGACTATGAGATGATATCAAAAATTGTTTTGTTATTTCTGGTGGGGATGGCCATCCTGGCGATGTTTGGCCGCCTGCGCCTTCCGGGCAGGATAATTTCTCGCACGAAGCGATGTGAAAAATGCGGTCGGTTTAAAATCGGGCGCTCTGACTGTCAATGTGAAGGACAATAGAACTCCATGTTAAACTGGGCATTCAGTGGCGTTGGGCTGGTCATTTTGCTTTTGGCCGGTGACATGCTTGTTAAGGGCGCGGTGAACTTAAGCCTTCGACTTGGTATACCGGCGATGATCATAAGTTTGACGATTGTCGCTTTTGGAACCTCTGCGCCGGAGCTACTGATTTCATTGAATGCCACCCTTAGTGGTGCCTCAGGTATTGCAGTCGGCAATGTTGTCGGCTCGAACATCGCCAATATATTGCTGGTGCTCGGAGTTCCGGCGATGTTGTTCGCCCTAGATACGTCAAAATGTGATACCCGCGCGTCTTACTTTTTTATGCTTTTTGCCACAGCCGTTTTTATTGGACTTGCCTTCACAGGGGGGTTTGGGCTTTGGCAGGGCGGGGTGCTTTTAGCGTTTTTGGCATATTATCTGTGGAAAAATTTCACAGACGCGCAAGGACATCGTAGCGAAGGGGATTTGTGTAATGGGGATAGTGCCTCTGAATTGGAAGAGGCCGATCCTGATCTTGCTACGTGGAAAATTGCCGTGTTTCTGATTTTGGGCCTCGCTGGACTCCCCTTAGGGGCGGATCTTTTGGTCGATAATGCGTCTGAAATAGCGTATCGGTTCGGGATCAGTGATGCGGTGATCGGCTTGACGCTCATAGCTGTCGGCACGTCATTGCCAGAACTGGCGACAACGGTCGCGAGCGCCTTTCGCAAGCAGGCTGATGTGGCGCTTGGTAATGTGATTGGGTCGAATATCTTCAACCTCTTGGGCATCATTGGGGTCACTGCAATGGTGGATTATGTTGCCGTAGCGCCGATGTTCCTGCGCTTTGATCTTTGGGTGATGTTGGCCTCTTCGTTGGTGTTGATCCCCTTTGTGCTTTATAAGGTGCATTTGACGCGCCTTTGGGGGGTGGCCTTGACAGCTCTTTATCTGAGCTATGTGCATTTTATACTGGCGTAGAATATAAGAGGTCCCCATGCGTGCATTGGTGACAGGCGCTGCAAGGCGCATTGGACGTGAAATTGCCCTGTATCTGGCTGGGCGCGGCTATGATGTGGCCGTGCACTACCATAGCTCAAAGAACGAAGCGCTCAGCGTCGTGAAAGAGATCCGCGCCAAAGGGCGCGTTGCGCAGATGCTTGAGGCGGACATGTTGAATGAAACTGACGTGATGTCCTTAGTGCCGCGCGCTTCAGAGGCCTTGGGTGGTCCTTTAACGCTTTTGGTCAATAATGCCTCCATCTTCGAATATGATACGATCAAAACGGCGACCCGAGAAAATTGGGATCGCCACATGGAAAGCAACCTCAGGGCCCCGTTTGTTCTGACTCAGGCGTTTGCAGAACAGGCTCCGCCGGCAGGTTCGGACGCAAATGGTGAACCGGTCGCTTCGTCCCTAATCATCAATATCGTGGATCAGCGTGTCAGAAAACTTACGCCTGAATTTTCGACCTATTCTATTGCAAAAATGGGTCTGTGGGCTTTGACAACGATTTCTGCACAAGGGCTGGCCCCGCAAATAAGGGTGAACGCCATTGGTCCGGGACCGACACTTCAGGGCAGTCGCCAATCAGATCATCATTTTTCAAGCCAGCGCTCAAATACCATTTTGCAACGTGGGGCAAACGTAGAAGATATAACGGCGGCAGTGGGATATTTCATCGACGCCCCTGCGGTTACAGGGCAATTATTGTGCGTAGACGGGGGCCAACACCTCGCTTGGCAGACGCCAGATGTCCTTGGCGTAGAATAGGTATCGGTAACGGGGACCATGAGTTGTGCACTTTCAGTAACCTTCGTTAAATTGATGTCATTTTTTTTGTTTTATTTCAGATATTTGTAGGTTTAAATAAAAAATAATGTTTTATTTCAAATAGTTAAAATTTTGCCTAATTTTTGTGCAATCCGAATAAGGGCTGAAAATTCAAGAGAAATTTGGAAATTTCATAGCTTATCCTCAAAGTTATCCACAGGAACGGTGGAAAGGTTTTGACTTGAATTTGGAAAGATTACATTGCAGGGCATAGAGAATCATTAACGTCTGGTACGGGGCTATAGCTTAAGATAATCTGATGGCAGAAACAGGTTACGATCTCATCCAAAAGTATCTATCGACCTTGGACACATCGCCGGGTGTATACCGGATGCTTGATGAAAAAGCACGGGTGCTCTATGTGGGAAAGGCGCGCAACCTGAAGGCGCGCGTTTCAAACTACGCCAGACAGGGTGGGCACAGTGCACGCATTGAGCGGATGATTTCTGAAACCGCTTCGATGATGTTTTTGACCACCAATACGGAAACCGAAGCGCTTCTTCTGGAACAAAATCTCATCAAACAGCTCAAGCCACATTACAATGTGTTATTGCGTGATGATAAATCCTTCCCAAATATTTTGGTCACAGGCGCCCATGCCTTTCCCCAGATCAAAAAACACCGCGGTGCCAAAAAGGAAAAAGGCGCCTATTATGGTCCCTTTGCCAGTGCAGGGGCAGTGAACAGAACCCTGTCACAGCTGCAAAGGGTCTTTATGTTGCGCAATTGTTCGGACTCCATGTTTGATAGCCGCTCGCGTCCCTGTCTCCAATATCAGATCAAACGCTGCAGCGGACCCTGTGTGGGTAAGATTTCCGAAAGGGATTATGCGGCCTCTGTAAAGGATGCAGAACGATTTTTGTCAGGTAAATCCACTGAAATTCAAGAAAAGCTTGCCAAAGACATGGCACAGGCTGCCGAAGGTATGGAATTTGAACGAGCGGCTGCCATTCGTGACCGCATTCGTGCATTGACACAGGTCCAGACGACCCAAGGCATCAATCCCAGAACGGTAAGCGAAGCGGATATAGTCGCCCTTCACCTCGACTCTGGTCAGGCCTGTGTGCAGGTGTTTTTCATCCGGGCGCATCAGAATTGGGGCAATCGTGATTTTTATCCAAGAGTGAGCGGGGATATGACCCATGAAGAGGTGCTCGAAGCTTTTCTTGGACAATTTTACGCAACTAAAGAACCCGCACGCCAAGTTATCCTGTCCCATGACATCGAAAATGCAGATTTGATGCAGAATCTGCTCGGCGAAAAGCTGGGCCGAAAGGTTGATTTGCTTGTTCCGCAAAAGGGTGAAAAACGCGAACTTGTTATTGCCGCCATGCGTAACGCCAAAGAAAGCCTCGCTCGAAAAATGGCGGAAAGCGCCACTCAGGGTAAATTGCTGAAAGGACTGGCAGAGGCCTTTGACCTGTCCGGTCCGCCCAAACGTATCGAGGTTTACGACAACTCGCATATTCAGGGTGCCTTTGCCGTTGGGGCGATGATCGTGTCTGGACCTGAAGGGTTTCAAAAGAACAGCTATCGCAAGTTCAATATTCAGGGCGATAGCCTCACCCCTGGTGATGATTTTGGCATGATGAAAGAGGTGCTGTCGCGCCGCTTTAAACGGCTGATCAAGGAAGATCCGGAGCGACAAGGCGAACAATGGCCCGATCTATTGCTGATCGACGGCGGGGCAGGGCAAGTCTCGGCTGTGGCCGAGATCATGCGTGAATTCGGTGTAGAAGATATCGCAATGGTAGGGGTCGCCAAAGGTGTTGATCGTGACCATGGCAAAGAAGAATTCCACGTCTCTGGAAAACGTCCCTTTGCCTTACAGCGCAATGATCCGGTCCTTTACTTTGTCCAAAGACTGCGCGATGAGGCGCATCGCTTCGCCATCGGAACGCATCGAGCGAAACGCGCAAAATCTGTCTCGGCTTCTCCGTTGGATGATATCGAAGGTGTCGGGGCGGCACGAAAACGCGCTCTTTTGGCACATTTTGGATCTGCCAAAGCAGTGAGCCGCGCAAACCTTGCCGATCTTAAAGCGGTTGAGGGGGTTTCAGTGGCCATGGCGGAAAAAATCTATCATTTTTTCCATGAAAAAGGCTGACGTCAACCGCTGTTAAGCTCTTGATATGTTTTCAACCGATCTCCCGGATGTGCGCTTGCGTGAAAAACACCGCGTGCCACGGCGCGGGCCACGCATAGGCTTGCCGCATGGCAGATCTCCGAAAATTCCAAGAGTGTTTTTGGCGCTGGCATATTGCCGGTGGCGGCGGCAAAAATCAGATCTCCGTCCATCGGTAAATGGGATGGCACAATCGCTCGTGCAAATCCGTCATGGGCGACAGTGGACAAACGATGTGCTTCGGCTTTGCTGAGTGCGGCATCCGTCGCGACAATTGCGATGGATGTATTTGCCCGTGCTATCAGGGCGCCCAGTTTTGTCTGATCCAGACTTTGACCATGCGCGCCAGCCTTTGGCGCGCCAAACCCGCCATATTCCGCATCGACTTCAAAAGGAGCGGCCCAAAAATATTTCCCGCTGGCGTCAGTGGGGTTTCCCACTGGATTTGCGGCAACCAAAGCACCCACCGTGACCCCGTTGGAGAGAGTAAAGGAGGCCGATCCAAGCCCCCCTTTCATCATCCCGCATTGTGCCCCGAATCCGGCACCTACACTGCCGATGTCAAAATGATCATCCAATGCGTCATAGGCACGGCGCCCCAACTCTGGATAAGGGTTCTCTGACCAATTTTTGTCCCCGCCATTACTAAGGTCAAACAAGATGGCGGCAGGTACCAGCGGGATTGAATAGCCAGCAGCAACAAATCCGCGTCCCGCCTTTCGTAATTGATCAACGACGCCAGTGGCTGCATCCACGCCAAAAGCAGACCCCCCTGATAAGACCAGAGCGTCAACCTCAGTTACTGTTTTGTCTGGTGCGAGAAGGTCGGTTTCCCGCGTGCCGGGGGCACCGCCCATGACGCAGTATGAGGCGGTGAATGCGGTCGGTCCTGACACCACGCTCACCCCTGTTTTCATCACCTCATCATGGGCATTTCCAACCAGAATGCCTTTGACATCCGTAATCAGATTTTTTGCGCCAACCTGCATCATCAGATGCAGCGTCCTCCATCGACCTGCATACAGACGCCCGTCACCATGCTCGCTTCGTCCGAACATAAATAGCAGGACGCATTTGCAATATCATCAGGCATTGCAAATCGGCCAAGCGGGATGGAAGAGAGAAATTTCTCCCTCCGCTCAGGCGTATCTTCGCCAAGAAAAGAGGCCAGAAGCGGCGTTTCCCCGGCCACAGGGTTCACGGCATTTACCCTGATATTAAAGGGGGCAAGCTCTATTGCCATGGTGCGTGTCGCCGTGTTCATCCACCCTTTGGAACTGTTATACCAATTCAGGTTCGGGCGCGGCGACACCCCAGCGGTTGAGGCTATGTTCAAGATATTTCCAGATTTGCGCGATTTCATATCTGGGACAAAGGCCTGCGCCATCAGATAGACGGATTTGCAATTCACCCGAAAGACACGGTCAAAATCCTCTTCGCTGACCTCATCCAATGGGGTCGGCAAATGGGTCACTCCCGCGTTGTTGACGATGATGTCAATCTCTCCCAAAGCCGCTGTGGCCTGCGTTTTGAGCGCGTTTACGGACGCACGATCCCCGACATCGCAATGTGCCGCAAAAGTATTTGCGCCCAGCGTCTGGCTTAGGTCCTCAGCCGCCTTTTGGTTGATGTCTGCAATCACCACCCGCGCGCCTTCGGCAAGGAATTTTTTTACAATGGCCTCCCCAAATCCCGAAGCGCCGCCTGTTACAATAGCTGTTTTGTTTTCAAGTCGCATAGTACAATCCTTTTCTATCCGTGATAACTTGCCACAGTTTTTAATGATGAAAACCCATAAAGCGCTTCAAAGCCCTTCTCTCTGCCGTGTCCCGAAAGCCCACGTCCTCCAAACGGCAATTCTACACCGCCGCCCGCGCCGTAATTGTTGATAAAAATCTGACCGGAGCGGATTTTTTTTGCTAGCCGCATCTGTCGCGCGCCATCCTTTGTCCAGATGCTTGCCACAAGTCCATAATCTGTACCATTGGCGATGCGCACAGCATCATCTTCGTTTACAAAGGGGATAATGACCTGAACTGGTCCAAAAATTTCATCCCGCGCCAGCGCATGATCATGGGGCACATCCGCAAAAAGATGCGGCGCGACAAAGCTGCCGGAGGTAGGCGCAGAGCCATCAATCTGCCCTTGAGCCGCCAATCTAAGGTCTGCACCTTTATCGAGGAATGTTTCCACAATTGCCTTTTGGCGCGCGGAAATCAGTGGACCAAGATCACCGTCATCTTTGGCGCTTTTGGCAGTAAGCGCAGTGTAGCGCTCCGCCATGCGTTCAATCACTTCATCATATCGGCTTTGGTGAACAAGAATACGGCTGCTGGCTGAACATGTTTGTCCGGCATTTTGAATTCCAGCGTTGACGAGAAATGGCAAGGCCGCGTCCAAATCGGCATCCTCAAATACCAATTGGGGGGACTTTCCACCCAGCTCCAAGGTCACTGGTATCACATTTTGTGCGGCGGCCATCTGTACCAACCGGCCCGTTGCCACCGAGCCTGTAAAGCTCAGATGATCAATCCCGCTATGTGCGCTCAACGCAGCGCCTGCTTCTGCGCCAAGTCCCGGAACAACATTCAGGGCACCTTTGGGAAGACCAGCTTTGAGCGCCAGATCCGCAAAGGCAAGAGCTGTCAGGCACGCTTCTTCGGCGGGCTTCAATACACAAGCATTGCCCATCGCCAAGGCGGCTCCGACGGAACGGCCAATGATCTGCATCGGATAATTCCATGGTACAATATGGCCCGTCACGCCGTGTGCTTCGCGAAGCGTATAAACGGTGTAGCCTTCAAGGTAGGGAATAGTTTCCCCATGCACTTTATCCGCCGCCCCCCCGTAAAATTCCATGTAACGGGCAAGAGCGATGACATCTGCGCGGGCCTGTTTTAACGGTTTGCCCACGTCCAACGCCTCAAGATGCGCGAGAAACTCTACCTGACCCAAGACAAGCTGGCCAAGGCGCGCAAGAATGCGGCCACGTTCTGCGGCAGGAGTACGCCCCCATTCTCCATCAAAGGCGTTGCGTGCACTCTTTACTGCGCTATCAATGTCAGCCTCTTTTCCCTTGGCGATCTCGCATAGTTTGGTTCCCTCAGAGGGGTTCACCAGAGGGAGCGTCCCATCCAGGGATGCTGCGCGCCATTCTCCGTCAATCAGGCAGGAGGAGGGATCAAATGGCAAATGGGGTAGCGACATGTCGATACTTTCCTAAGTGAAAGACCGGTTCATTCCGGACTTTATGCAAAGATTATGGATTTAAATGTAAAATGCAAAAGGCATTTAATGGATGACTGCTTTTGCAATGCCGAAGCCTCACTTCATTTTAACGCTTTGCATTGCCTGCAGGAGCACTGGTTCAGCAAAAAGGTCCGCAAAACCCAAGGTGTCACTGGTTTGAAACATGATTTTGTCCTCCAACTGAAGACTGATATTGTAGAACCGGAGCGACCGGACATCAAAGATTGTCAAATCCTGATCAATGAGCAACTGATCAGAGGCAAATTCAGCTGAAAGTGACAGTCTTTGAGGTCCACCAAAGGATGCGGTGTTTCCTGACAGGAGGGTCAGTCTCAGTTTGTTTTGATCCGTGCTCAGCAAAAGCGCGAGTTGTGCATTTTCGAAACGAACGTCAAAATTTGTGCCCCTGAGATGAAGCTCTTTTGCCTCAAGCACAATCCGGTGTGTTTTTTCCTTAAGGAATACCGAAGACGCCCGCATCTGATCTGAAGTTATTTCTACATCGTTCTCGGCGATTTTAAGATGATGGTATTCCGGAAAGACGAAAACGGAGTGGTCTTTCTCATAACTCAGGCGCAAAATCTGAAGGAAGGCTGCGCGCCATGCAAATCCCCAGTCCATAACTTCGATGCTGATGGGACTGAGCGTCACATCAAATCTGTTTGGAAATCCCCAGAGCGACACATCCTCGACTTGGATATCAACTCCCGAATTATTTTTATCGACGAGCCATGCGTTTGTTTCTGCTTTAGTACGTTGAGCGCCTATCGCCCAATATGCGGACCAGAATATTGTTGCTGAAATGACGATTGCCAGCAGAGTGCGCATGTATGGGTCCTTTCGTCTTTGGCTAAAATGGTGTTTACAGGTGCTTAAATAAGAGAACCAGAGGAATGAGCATGTGGGTCTTTGGATATGGGTCACTTTTGTGGAATCCGGGATTTAACTATCAGCATTACAAATTGGCGCGGCTGAAAGGGTATCGCCGCAGTTTCTGCATGTCCTCCATTCACCATCGTGGCACAGTAAAGGATCCTGGACTGGTTCTTGCCCTTGATAAATCGGAGGGTAGCGAATGTTATGGCCTTGCCTTTTATGTCGCTCCTGAAAACGAACAACAAACGCTCGAATATCTCAGGGAAAGAGAACTTATTTCATCGGCCTATCTGGAAATTAATGTAGAGATTGTAGATGCGGACGGGGTCACGGACCCTGCCGTCACCTATGTCATCGATCAGAATCACGTTCAATATTGTGCTGGCTTGGCGTTGCCGCGACAGGCGGAAATCATCTCAACCGCAGTTGGAGACAGGGGCCACAATGCCGAGTACCTCTTTAATACTGTGGATAAGCTTAAAGCGCTTGACATACGGGATGCCGAATTGGAATGGCTGGAACGAGACGTGCGCAGGATTTTGGATGCAAATATATCGATTGGGGGATATACAAAAAGTCATGGAGCGGAACAATAGGGGTATCGGGGACTGAGCCAATGGATCAGACACACCTAAAGCTGGAAACACAGTTCACGCAGCCCGTTCGACAAATCACTATGATGCTCGCGGTCGTTGCCATGACCACGACAGGGGCGATTGTGGCCGCACCCAGTGTTTTGCCAATTTTCTTTGCGAACCTTTGGCTCAATGGGTTTATCGTACTTGTTTTCTTTATCGGGGTGGCGAGCTGCTTTGCACAGGTCTTTCAATTAATCTCCTCAGTGCGCTGGATTGAAAATTTTGTTGCCAATCGTGTGAGATTAACGGCCAAAGTCCCCAAAGTACTGGCCCCCCTTGCAACGCTTCTGGGTACACGCAGCTCACAGATGAAAATTGCGGCGACATCCACCCAATCCATTTTGGACAGCGTGTCGACCCGTATCGAAGAAGCGCGAGAGATCACGCGATATATTGTAAATCTGCTGATTTTTCTGGGACTATTGGGAACATTTTATGGGCTTGCCACAACGGTGCCGGCGCTTGTGGAAACCATTCGCTCGCTTGCGCCGCGCGATGGTGAGGCAGGGT
>VMBT01000173.1_pt1 | contig 43876 bp, 39 predicted proteins | sample 4404301 | NCBI WGS metagenome assembly VMBT01 (sample SAMN12238535, study PRJNA552566) | marine metagenome | isolation source: Coastal seawater | place: USA: coastal Georgia, Sapelo Island | collected 2008-08/2009-08
ATTCAAGAAGGCGTAGCTTCCTTAGGTGGTTATGCTGAAGTTTTCCAAAGGAATGTTTTAGCGTCTGGCGTTGTACCGCAGATTTCCATGGTTATGGGACCTTGCGCAGGCGGTGCCGTTTACTCTCCTGCGATGACTGACTTCATCTTCATGGTAAAAGACACTTCTTATATGTTCGTGACAGGCCCAGATGTTGTAAAAACTGTGACGAATGAAACCGTTACTCATGAAGAACTAGGTGGGGCCGTAACGCACTCTTCCAAATCAGGTGTTGCGGATCTAGCTTTCGAGAACGATATCGAAGCACTACTCGAACTTAGACGATTTATTGACTTTTTGCCTTCTTCCAATCGTGAAAAGGCTCCATCTAGAGTAACTTCCGATCCTGCAGACCGGAAAGAAATGTCACTCGACAGTCTCATTCCGCCAAATCCAAACAAACCCTATGACATAAAGGAATTGATTGAGAAGGTAGTAGACGAACGAGAATTTTTTGAGATCCAGCCTGACTTTGCTGGCAATATCGTAATTGGCCTAGCTCGTATGGAAGGGGAAACTGTTGGCATAGTGGCTAACCAACCAATGGTTCTAGCTGGTTGCTTAGATATAGACAGTGCTCGTAAGGCAGGCAGATTTGTTCGGTTTTTAGATGCATTCAATATCCCAATTGTTACTTTTGTTGATGTTCCCGGCTTTCTTCCAGGGACACGACAGGAATACGGCGGCATCATCAAGCATGGTGCAAAGCTTTTATTTGCTTACGCAGAAGCAACCGTTCCAAAGGTTACCGTAATAACAAGAAAAGCCTATGGGGGCGCTTACGATGTAATGTCATCGAAGCATCTACGTGGTGACGTTAATTATGCATGGCCACAGGCAGAAATTGCCGTAATGGGAGCAAAAGGGGCGGTCGAAATTATATTTCGCGAAGATATCGGTGATGAAGAGAAAATAGCAAAGCGAACCCAAGAATATTCAGATGCCTTTGCTAACCCGTTTGTTGCTGCCAGAAGAGGCTATATCGATGACGTGATCCGACCTCACAACACCAGGTCTCGAATATGTAAATCACTCAAGATGCTGCGAAACAAACAACTCCAAAACCCCTGGAAAAAGCACGATAACATCCCTCTATGAGCTACCTAACACATCAGGACTTCAAAGTGTTTGTAACCAGAAATTGTGATCGCAAGAGCCAGTACCTATAAACCGGCAGACATAATAGAGATATGGCACCCCATATTCTTGCAAGTATTTACCTTAACGCTCCCAAGAGAGCATGGGAGCGTTAAGCCAAAGGTTTAATCGTCCTTTGGAGGACTTCTCACCAAACTTTCGTAGTCAGCTAACAACGTTTCAGTAATTTGGGCTGGTATGAAACGATGCTGGTCTATTTCGCCAACAGGGGTTACTTCAGCTGCCGTTCCTGTCACAAAGCACTCAGTAAAATCAGCAAGCTCATGAGGCTCTATATGCCTTTCGATGACCTTAATACCCCGCTTTTCAGCCAATGAAATGACTGTCTGCCGAGTAATTCCATTCAAAAAACAGTCCGGTGTCGGAGTATGAATTTCTCCGTCTTTAATTAAGAAAATGTTAGCGCCAGTTCCTTCAGATACGAACCCTCGCCAATCTAAGAAAAGAGCGTCTTGATAACCTTCAGCCTCAACTGCATGCTTTGACATTGTGCAGATCATGTAGAGACCTGCAGCTTTGCTATCGACAGGGGCACACAAAGGATCTGGGCGGCGCCAAGGTCCAGTTTTCATGCGGATACCTTTGGCTCGCATTTCAGGAGAAAAGTATGAAGGCCACTCCCAAGCAGCAATTGCCACATGAATTTTACTTCCTTGTGCCGAAACACCCATCAGCTCAGCACCGCGCCAGGCAATTGGCCGCACATACCCGTCAATTATGTTATTGGCGCGCAATACCTCATACTTAGCTGTTTCCAGCTCATCCACTGAATATGGAATTTTAAAATCCAAAATTCGAGCGGAGTTATGTAAGCGCTCTGAATGGGCACGACTCCGAAATATATTGCCTCCGTATGATCTCTCGCCCTCGAAAACTGAACTTGCATAATGCAAACCATGAGTTAGCACATGCAGCTTAGCATCCCGCCAAGGGATCATTTTGCCATCTAACCAAATGGCACCATCACGATCATCAAATGAGAGAATATCTTCGGCCATCGAAATTTTTACCTTAAAAAAAATAAATGGATTGTCGCGGATGACTTTAAGCCAAGCCGAGTTTCAGGTATAGCATAGAAACTTGGTGTTTTCTCGCACCTAAAATAATTTTTAAACCAAGTGAAATTGCTATCTGCCTGGCGACCAAATCGCTCATAGAACTAGCTTAGTCAAGTGAGTCGCCTAAGTCGTTAGGTGTCGGTTCAGTTGAAAGGATATACTCAAAATGAGTTGGACGCCTGAACGTATCAAAGAGTTGGAAAAGCTTTGGGCTGAAGGCTTGAGCACTGCAGAGATTGGACGCAGGCTCGGTGTGTCAAAGAACGCTGTTGTTGGAAAAGCTCACCGCCTCTCGCTACCTGGACGACAATCCCCAATTGACCGCAAGCGACGCACAACAGCCCGCCGGGTGACGCCTCGTGCTAAACCAGCTTCAAAGGCAAACAAAACAGAATCGTCAACTGCCCACAAACCAAGAGAGAGTGTAAAAACTCCACCCCCACCACCCCCTCGTCGTAAAACATACAATCACAAGGGGCCCTCGTGTCAGTGGCCTTTCGGCGATCCCAAACTTCCAGGTTTCCATTTTTGTGGAGCACCATCAGAGCCAGGCAAACCATATTGCCCACAGCACTGTGCTATTGCCTATAATAGGGTGAGTGCGTCCCAAGCCGATGCAGAAGCCAATAAAGCAGCGGCTGGTTAATGAATTAACTAAATTTCGCTATAATATTGGCAGGTCTGAAATCACCTTTAAGAGTTGTTTGCACAAACCTAAAGAGTTTTTAGATAAGCAATCAAAGCAGTTCGAGATTTCTTGAACCTCACTTGGATATTTTTATTTAAACCAGGAAAAGATCCCTGCGGATCTCTCAACAGCTTTTCCAGGGAAGTTTCATTCCAAGTTCCATCCATGCCATTTAAAGCTGTTGAATGCTTAGGCCATGATGTAGCACCAACTTCTCGACCAAATATTCCAGACAAGTGTGGGCCATAGACATTGTCACGCCCAGCTGTCCTAGCATGGCAAGTACTGCATCGCTGACTAAAGACAAATTCTCCAACCACGAGCGGGTCACTCGTGTCTCTACGTGCTCCTTCTGTAATCCCGTAGTCACGCGGTGAGGCGCTATCTGCTTGCGCTAATACATCTATAGTTTGCAAGGTGATGAAAGACCAAACAAACACTGCCAGCGCAATCAATAAACTTAGTCTTTGGCAAGACATGAGTTCCGCCCCCTTTGTTTAGTCTAAGTGGAACACCTTGATTAACAGTCAGAACTTAATGGTTTTATGGCTGTGGGCTCAATCAATTATTGCTTGATTTACCAAAGACCTAAGTTCACGACGAATTGGATATGACGAGGATGGCAGGAGTTGCGTAAGGAACACAACAACTAAACCTTCTTTGCGATCTACCCAAAAAGCCGTTGACGCAACTCCACCCCAAGCAAACTCTCCCTCAGAACATAAGGCCTTTGATTTAGCTGCATCTACTACAACCGAGCCTCCAAGACTAAAACCGATACCGTCATAGCTAGTTTCACTAAAAATCGGTTGTCCCATACTTGTGAGGTCAGCTCCTCCAGGCAAGTGATTCCGCATCATGTATTCGGCTGTCTTCCTGCCCAAGATGGAGGACCCGTTCGATGCTCCAAGACATCTCAACATTTCTGCGAACTTAAAATAATCTGCAGCAGTTGAAACGAGTCCACCACCACCCGACTCCAACGTTACAGGCTTGACCCAAGTTGACTGATCATTAGGCGGATCAACAGAAAGATAGGAGCTATCATCCTGTCGCTGGAAAAGCTCAGTTAAGCGATCAATTTTTGAATGCGGCAAATTGAAACTCGTGTCATCCATGCCAAGTGGTTCAAAGATGCGTTCCGATAAAACCTTACCAAGAGGTTTTCCCGCCACCACTTCGACAAGCCTGCCAAGTACATCAGTTGAGACCGAATATTCCCAACGAGTCCCAGGGCGCCAGCGCAGCGGCATTGACGCACAAAGCTTTGTCATAGCCTCCAAAGAGCCTGAATTTCGGCTCCCAGAAAAATCTACGCCGGCTGCTTGATAGGCATCGCCAACAGGGCCAGATGACCTATTCCCATAAATCAAACCAGAGGTATGGGTCATCAAATGCCAAATTTTCATCTCATCGCCAATGGCTTCAGTTTTCATTTCCTCGCCCTCACCTTCCAACCAAAGGCGAGCCTTGCCAAACTCAGGGAGAAAACGTGAAACCGGATCGTCAAGCTGAAACCTTCCCTCCTCGAAGAGATTCATTGCCGCAACAGAAACAATTGGCTTCGTCATGGAATAAATTCGAAAAATATCGCTTTTGGCTATTGGCCGGCGATGTATCTCTTCTGCAACCCCCCTTCCTTCCCAGAAAACAATCTCGCCATGCCGGGCCACCAGCGTCATACAACCTGGAAGTTTTCCACTATCAACGTAGCCCTCCATCCAGGGCCCCAGTCGCGCCAAACGCTCGTCTGACATACCGACTGCACTAGGATTAGTAAGATCCATTAATTTCAATTCCGATATGAGGGATCGATTTTATCAAGCTTTCGCATTAGAGCAGCAAACTCCAGATCACCCTTAGGCTTATCCGTAGCTGAATGCTCAAGTTCTTCCCTACTTTTTGTAGCAACATTCCCAGAAAGGATACGCACCTTACCCGCCGCCTGCGCATCAATCTGAACCTGGCACGCCCGCTCCAGCCTATAGAGGTTCAAAAACGCTTCCGGCACAGTTCGACCGACTGTCAGGAGGCCATGATTGCGAAGTATCATCGCCTTAGAGTCACCAAGCGCGTCAAGCAGACGGTCTCTTTCATCCAAATATAAACTGACTCCCTCGTAATCATGGTATGCGATATCACCAAAGAATTGGGTTGAAGTCATGGAGATAGGCATAAGGCCTTCTTCCAACGCCGCCACTGCCATACCTGCTCGAGTATGAGTATGCATCACCACCCTATTTCTATCAGTCTTTGCCATGTGGATAGCTGAATGGATAACAAAACCAGCATAGTTTACCCCATACTGGCTTTCTCCAACGGCATTGCCCTCAAGATCTATCTTTACGAGGTTTGATGCAGTTACCTCGTCATAATTTAAACCGTATGGATTAATCAAAAAGTGATGATCAGGCCCTGGCACGCGCGCTGTTAGGTGCCCGTAAATCAATTCAGTCCAACCGAAGTGATCAACTAGGCGATAAGCCGCTGCAAGTTGAACTCGAAGTTCCCATTCAGCTTCGCTAGCATCAAGATCATAAGCAGAACGAAATTTAGCCATACCATCCATCAAACATCCCCTTTTGTTTTAATCTGCAAGCATCTCTCACTGAGATTTGGTGCTGAAAGGCTCTTCCCCTCGAATGCGGCAGGAGTCATCATAACCCTTAAAGTAATTCGGATAGTCTAAGGAAAACCTCAATGCCTGCCTACATAGTTGTGAGAGTAGATGTTACTGACCCTGAAAAATTTAAAAAATATCAAGCCCTCACTCCAAATGCCATTGCTGCAAATGGAGGAAGATTCATAGCTCGAGGTGGAAAAACGGTAACTTTAGAGGGAGACGAGGAAACGCGTCGTATAGTTTTACTTGAGTTTGAAGATGTCGAGGCTGCTGAAGCTTTTTGGCATTCTCCAGAATACGCTGAGGCCAAAGCAGCGCGGGAAAATGCTGCTGACTTCCAAGCCTTTATTGTTGAAGGAATATAAAAAGCATGGGCGACCTTACTATCAAAGATCTCCGCATTACCTTACTTACAGTTCCTTATGTTGAGCAGCCCGCATTCCAAGCCGGCTACAATAAACCAAGAGACATACTTGTTTGCGAAATTGAAACTGCTGCAGGTCATGTAGGCCTCGGTTATCAGCTGTATCTGCGAGAAGGAATGCGGACGACCCGGTCAGCGATAAAAGAAATGCATGAGCGACAAGTTATTGGTCGCGATGCGACTGAAGTAGAGGGAATTTGGAGAGATCTCTACAAATCATCATTGGCTGATGGCCGTGGCGGTGCTCCTGTCCTAGCATTATCTGCGATCGACGTTGCGCTTTGGGATATTGTCGGCCAAGCGGCAGGTCTACCTCTTCACAGACTCTGGGGACATGTTCAGCCTAAGATCAAGGCATATGGTTCCGGTGTATGGCGAGGAATGACAAGAGAGGGAATGATTGAAAAAGCGCTTCGATTTAAGAGCGAAGGATTTTCCGCGATAAAAATGCAAATTGGGCATAATTGGGGTGATAGAGAGGATGTAGAGAATGTACGCCAAGTCAGATCAGCCATAGGTGATGACATTGACATTATGGTTGATGCAAACATGGCTTATACGGCAGACCATGCAATTCTTATGGGTAAAAAAATACAAGAATACGGCGTGTACTGGCTAGAAGAACCTGTGGTTCCAGACGATTTTGAAGGATATTTTCGTATAGCAAATGCTCTTGATACTCGTGTTGTGGGAGGCGAAAGCCATTTTACCCGCTTTGATCTCAAGCCATTTTTCCAGAACCCGGTTTGTCCAATCCTACAGCCCGATGTTATCAGAGGAGGCCTAACTGAACTACGCAAGATCGCCACTATAGCTGACACTTTTGGGTTAAAGATTGCTCCGCATCTATATCCGGAACTGATGATTCATCTTATGGCATCAATTCCAAACCCAGAAATAATCGAGGACATGGGCTTATTGTCGGATATTTGGGTGGATTGGGCGAAGCCTGTAAATGGTATAATCACCGCCCCAGAAGCCCCAGGCCATGGTCTAAAAATAAAACCAGAAATTATGCGTGATTTTCAGGTGGAGTAATCGTCTATCCATCATAAAAAATGGATGTCTGTGTGTCTGCTGTTCTTTAATTTTGAGGCAAAAATAAACAGCAGACACCTCTGTTATAACAACACACTAGAAATCTGTTTCCATCGCGGCTTCTTTGTCCATCGCCCATTCCTGGAGAGAAGCGTCATAAACTGCCGCAGCAGGGCGCCCTATTAGAGCTTGAGCAAAGGCGACTTGCGACGCCGCAATACCTCCCCCACAGTAAATCACCAGGCGCTTCTCCTCTGTAGCTCCAACAGAATCAAACGCCATCGCGATCTCACCTGCCGGGCGAAATGCAAAGGTATGTCGATCCAGTAAAGCCGCCGCGGGAACATTTACACTACTAGCAATTCGTCCGGGGCGTCCGTAATGCGCTCCACCTTCTCCGGAATGTTGCTCAGGGGATAGAGCATTTACGATAATGCTTTCACTATCCGATCGAGCGTCTTCCACAGTGTTTTGATCAACAAAAATGCCTTCGCGGAATTTCGGCGTAAACGTTGCTTCAGGATATCTTGAAGGTTGATTTGAGGTAGGCCGCCCCTCTGAAGACCACTTGTGCCAGCCACCATCTAGCACAGCCACATTATCAAACCCAAAGGCCTTGAACATCAGCCAAAGCCTAGGAGCCCAAGACATTGACCCTCCAGAATAAACAACAACTACATTTTCATCGCCAACACCAAGTTTTCCGATATTAGTAGCAAATCGTTCGGCCGATGGAAGAGTGAAGCGAAGTGCACTTTCTGCGTCTGAAAGGTCTTCTATCAGATCGGCAAACATAGCACCTGGAATATGACCAGCCCCATAGTCACCTCTTCCTGACTCCATTCGCATTCGATTGTCAGAGGTAGGATGCAAATAAACAGTTGCATCTAAAATACGAAGCGCTGGGTGTTCCAAGTGCGTTTCTAACCATTCCGTAGAAACCAGCTGACCAGGAAGTTTTAAAACCATTGAAGTTTGCTTTCATGTAAAGAGATACCGAGAGTAGGGTATCTAATTTTTCTAAATCAAAAAACACGCACTTTTCATAAACATAAAAATTCAGCAACAGCACTAAGCCCTACCGGAAATGAAAACGTTAGAAATCCAACAATAGATCCATCGCTTAGATGAGCTGAAATGTTATAATCAAATGTTCAAGTTGGAGAGCCTTGATAATGAATTCATCAACAGCATCTGATGCCCCCTTAAAAGGGATTGCGTGCATGGTCGTCGGCACAGTGCTGTTAACTAGCAATGACGCAATAACGAAATGGCTTTTGAATTCACTTCACCCAGGTGACGTGATGGCTTGGAGAGGATTGCTTTCACTTCCCTTTGTATTACTCATACTGCAACTCGAGGGAGGGTCTTTATCATCGCTTCGAAGCAAAGCCCCTAAACGCAATTTTCTTCGAGCTGTTCTAGCGCTAGTAACCAGCGCTTTTGTGATTTTATCTTTTCAGGCTCTTCCATTAGCTGATGCACTTGCTGTCATCTTCGTGTCTCCCGTAATGACCACTGCTCTCTCGGCGTTAGTTCTGAAAGAGAATGTTGGCTGGCGACGCTGGCTCGCAACTTTGGCGGGTTTCATCGGAGCTATGATAATTGTTGGTCCAAGCTTTGAAGAAGTGGGCTGGGCCGTTCTTGCTCCTTTAGCAGCAGCTTTTTTTGCCGCTCTCCGTGATATTTCAACTCGATCTCTAAGCCGTATAGATAACGGGCCCTCCATCCTATTTTGGAGTATGTTTGTTGGCATGGTGGGGGGATTCATGAGCCTCCCCATAATGGGTGCAAGTTCAGTATCCAGTGAGGGTTGGCTTTTGTTCGTGGGCGCGTCTGCCATGTTAGCAGCATCCAACCGGTTGATCATTGCTGCCTTCAAATTTGCATCAGGCGCCATAGTAGCTCCTTTAAAATACCTAGCATTGATTTGGGCTGCTGCACTTGGCTACCTAATTTGGGGTGACATACCAAGCATGCAAACAGCATTAGGGGCAGTAATCGTCGCATTAGCTGGTCTATATATTTGGCGAAGAGAAGTCATACTCGAGAGGGAACGTCAAAAATGAATAGAGTCTCTCATTTCAAGACACCAACGGGTCAAATCGCCCTTCGAGAAGCAGGTGAAGGACCAGCTTTGATATTTCTTCATGGCCTTGGTGGATCGTCAAAATCTTGGTTTCGGCAACTAGACGAACTGTCTAATCGCTTTCATGTAATTGCTTGGGATTGCCCAGGCTACGGGGAAAGTGATCCATTTCCAGGTGGCAAACCAAAAACGTCTGATTTTGCAAAAGCACTTTTGGCTGCTCTAGACGAATTGAAAATTGGTGAATTCAATCTCGTTGGTCATTCTATGGGAGGAGCAGTCGCACCATGGGTAGCACGGTTAGCACCATTACGGGTCCGACGCTTAGTGCTATCTGCAACAAAGGTCTCTTTCGCTTCTGACGAACCATCCGGTTATGAGATGCGCCTCGCCGAACGCAGAAACATGGATGACCATACTTTTGGAAACGCGCGCGCAAAAAGTATGGTTGGTGAAGATAGTCCTGTGTTTAACGAAGTTGCTTCTATTGCAGGCGAAATTCGTATCGCAGGATACGAAGCTGCAGTGCATTTGCTCAAAAACTCAAACAATGCCGCAATATTAGCAACTATTGAACAGCCTACTCTAATCCTTGCAGGAGAAAACGATAAAATTGCTCCAGCGGCGTCAACAAAAGCTGTGGCGGAAGCAGTGCCAGGCTCTCGCCTCGTTACAATCAAAAATGCAGGCCATGCAGCCTACATAGAGCAAGCAAGTATTTTTTCGGGAGAGGTGGCAAGTTTTATGGAGGTTTCGAGCAAGGATTAGGATTACTCTGGCAGTCATCACGGAACACAGAGTAGTTCCAACTAAAACTTTATTTTTAATCAAACTAGCTTGAAACAACCTTACACGTTATCAAACTCTCTGCGTAATTTCATGATGATCAAAATATATGACTGGTGACTCAATCCTTGAAAAAATAGCTGATCTTGCTCGTGAGGCTGGAGAAGCAATTATGCCATTTTTCAACGCTGAAAATGTTATTACGCACACGAAGAATGATGATCGACGAAGCCAGGTTTCAGAAGCAGATATTGCAGCAGAAAAAATCATATTAGCAGGCTTAACCCAATTAACCCCTCACATTCCAATCGTTGCAGAAGAGGAGGTAGCGGCAGGCAACTCACCTGACATTTCCGGTGGACGCTTCTGGTTAGTTGACCCCCTAGACGGAACTAAAGAATTTCTAAAAAAAATCCCAGAATTCACTGTAAATATTGGGCTTATTGAAGACGGTCTTCCATCACTAGGAGTAGTCTATTCACCTGCCTCTAACGAGATGTATGCGGGTCAAGTAGGTAAAGGTGCTTGGATGGAAATTGGAAATAATGAACGCAAAGATATTTGCGTTAGAGACTTTCCAGAAGAGGGCATTGTTGTTGCATTAAGCCGTACATACGGCCAATCCACGGATGTACGACGCTTCCTCGCAAAATATGATGTGACCAAGCAAGTCGATGCGGGAAGTTCTATTAAATTCTGCTTAATTGCACGCGGTGATGCCGATGTATATCCACGCTATGGAGGCTCCATGGAATGGGATACAGCGGCCGCCCACGCAGTGCTTAAAGCAGCTGGGGGAGCAGTAAAAGTGATTAATGGAGGTCCAGAGCTGCAATATGGAAAACCAGACTTCCTAAATAGTTATTTTATCGCTTGGGGAGGTTCTCATAGCTGATAAGTAACCGCTGAAAATTTGGCTTAAATGAGAAAAACTGATCAGCGTTGCATTTCTAAACTAGAACTCTAAGTTATTTTTTAACCTAAACCTGCGCGGATTAATTTTATGCCCGAGGCGCCAACTCCTGTTAATTCATCTGACTTAAAATCTCGTCTTTTGGCGGTAGTCGGACCTAGTGGTCTCGTTGAAAACGCGGACGCAATCAGCCCAATGCTTTCAGAGCCTCGGGGCCTTTATCATGGATCTGCCCTTCTAGTTGTTAAACCTGGCTCAACCGAGGAAGTTGCTGCAGTTGTAAAAGTATGTGCCGAGTTTGGCACTCCAATCACACCCCAAGGTGGCAATACAGGTCTTTGTGGCGGTGCCACCCCCGATGGTCAGGTTTTACTTTCTCTCTCGCGTATGAACAAAATTCGCGATATCGATCCCCTTGATTACACAATAACAGTGGAAGCAGGCTGTATCCTGCAAAATATTCAGACCGCAGCTGCTGAGAATGACAGGCTATTTCCCCTTTCTCTAGGCGCCGAGGGCTCATGCCAAATAGGAGGGAATTTGTCCACAAATGCTGGTGGAATTAACACACTCCGCTATGGCAACGCACGCGATTTGGTACTGGGGTTAGAAGTGGTACTGCCAGACGGCCAAATTTGGAATAATCTCAAACGCCTGCGGAAAGATAATACCGGCTATGATCTTAAACATCTCTTCGTCGGCGGCGAAGGTACTTTAGGCATAATTACGGCAGCCACGTGCAAGTTGTTCCCCAAGCCGAAAGATGAAGTTTCTGTTTTCTGCGCAGTTCGGGACGTGAATGGTGTTATTGAACTTCTATCACGGCTAAGGGCAGCAACGGGCGATCAGATATCAGCTTTTGAGCTTATCGAGCGGTTTGGTATTCACCTTGCTTGTAAACACGTGCACGGCTGTCGTGATCCTTTTGATCAGCCTTATGAGCACTACGTGTTATTTCGCGCGAGTGCTGGCCGAGCAGACAGCGGCCTCCGCACTATTGTTGAGGAGGCTTTGGCAGAAGCGTACGAAAAGGGGTTAGTACTAGACGCCACAATTGCAGAGAGCGAGGCTCAGGCTCAGGCGTTCTGGAGAATTCGGGAAGGAGTAGTAGAGGGGCAAATTCCTGAAGGTGCCAGCATAAAACATGATATATCTGTACCTGTCTCTCTTATTCCAGAATTCATGGAACGTGCAGCGCCCGTAGTTGAAACTACTATACCAGGGTCCCGTATATGTGCTTTTGGACATGCCGGCGACGGCAACCTCCACTACAATATTACCCAGCCTGAGAACATGGATCGCGCGGAATTTCTGGGACTTTGGGAAAAATTGAACCACGCCGTGCACGAAATTGTGGTTGATATGGGAGGCTCCATTTCAGCCGAGCATGGAATAGGAAAGCTCAAAGTAGAGGAACTGCAGTATTTTAAGCCAGCGCTTGATTTGGATCTTATGAGGCGAATTAAGCAAGCACTTGACCCAGAGGGTATTTTCAATCCGGGCAAGGTTCTGTGATCGGACGAATTACAGCAGTACTTTTAGTCTTTGTTTTTGGTTCACCTTCTGCTGCGGAGCCCGCAAAAATTGCAGTTGCAGCAAATTTTGCCAAAACAGCTGAGGCTCTGGTTCAAAGTTTTAACGACGCCAACACTGGAAGTATTGAACTGGTAATTGGTTCTACAGGAGCTCTTTACCTACAAATAACTCAGGGAGCTCCAGTAGAAGCTCTCTTGGCGGCCGACAGCGTGAGGCCTAAGCGCTTGGAGACCGAAGGCTTTACCATAAAAGGCAGTCGTTTCACCTATGCCTTGGGTCGTTTGGTGCTTTTCACACGAAATAGCACCATACCAAACAGTCTCACGCTTCGCTCCGCCTCTTTCGAACGCCTTGCTATCGCCAATCCATCAACCGCTCCCTATGGCGCTGCGGCGATTGAAGCCATTTCTATACTTGGCGTAATGCCAAATGTCTCCGATAAGCTCGTTAGGGGGAAAAATGTCACTCAAGCATTCCAATTTGCTTGGTCGGGCACAGCAGAGTACGCCCTCGTATCTGAGGCTCAGGCCCTTTTAAGCACCGAAGGTAATTTTTGGAGATTACCCCAAAACCTTTATAAACCTATTACTCAAGATGCTGTTTTGATTGCTAACGCCTCCCCCACGGCTATAGCATTTTTAAATTTTCTTAAATCACCCACAGCGCAATCCATAATCTCGCTAAGAGGGTACGACTTAGAGACCGAGCGGCCATAACAACTGCATTTCAAACTTGTTTGATTACCAAAGCATCAATCTGTTCCCCCTAACCTACTAGGGGTTTTCGCCTTAAGATTTTAGCTTAAAGTATGATTTCCGCTTTTGGCGTTTCCGGACGATATGCGTTGAGTCTTTTCGATTTAACGACACTTTATAGTACCGCAAAAATCATTAGCATTTAATTTTGAACTCAAAAGCTGGAGCTTACAGCCAATGACCGTCCGCCTTGCGATGTACGAGGAGTCACTCAAGCATATTGGCGAGCGTCTTGATGCGCTTGGGCTTGATTTAGAAATTATAACCTTCGACCGGGACGGAAAGTTTCATAACGGTACTACTTCAGCATCAGAAATTGAGGCCGACTATCTCTGGTTTTCACAGCACCTGAGCTCTGAAGGATTACTTCCTATGGGATTTCAGGTTGCATTAGATATGAAACAGTTAGACGTCCTTCAAACGTTTAATGCAGGCCTAGATGCCCCCGCTTACAATCAAATTGCAGCTAGAGGCGTTCGAATATGTAATTCCAGCGCACAAGGTATCGCTATTGCTGAATACACAATGGCACAGGTGTTATCATTGACCCATCCCGTACAGCTGCAGCAAGACCAGCAAGCTGAGCGCGTTTGGAAAATCACACCTTTTCGCGAATTATCAAGAATGAAATGGCTTATTTTTGGCTACGGCCCAATTGGAAGCGCGGTTGCCGAACGAGCTAAAGCATTTGGTTCGCACATTTCAGTGATCCGGCGTTCACCCAAGAAGGATGCCTTCATAGATAGAGCGGGTAGCAGAGATGATGCGATAAGATTTGCATCCGAGGCGGATATAATACTTCTTGCTTGCTCGCTAAATGACCAAACGAGAGGGATGATCAATCAAGATTTTTTAAATGCGGTAAAGCCTGGAGCAATCTTAGTAAACATTGCTCGTGGAGGCGTAATTGATGACTCAGCGCTTCTTCAAGCTTTGGATAAAGGGATTATCTCTACAGCTGTTTTGGACGTATTCCATACGGAGCCCCTTCCAAAAGAGGACCCATTCTGGTCTCATCCAAATGTAAGGCTAACCCCCCACACCTCCTTTGGAGGAGATGGCGTACGTCCGAGGTGGGATACCTTATTCCTTGAGAATATTCAGCGTTACGTAAACGGGGAACCACTAGAACGCGAAGTTAATCCAGCCGACCTCTAATAATAGACCGCTATCAATAGACCCACGCCTAATGCGATCCGATAGAAAACAAAAGGCATAAATGTAGCTTTTCGAAGCCAGGCCATCATCAAAGAGATAGCTAGATAGGCTGCTATAAAAGCGATGAAAGCGCCGAACAAAGCGTTTTGTAGTAAATCTAAGGCAATCTCAGTATCCAGCTCGAAGGCTGATAGAACTGCTGCACCAGTTATTGTGGGCAATGATAACAGCAATGCGAACCTAGCGGCCTCTTCTCGGCCCATACCTAACCATCTTCCCGCTGTAATTGTAACACCTGAACGGCTTACACCAGGCACTAGAGCAAATGCCTGAGCAACTCCCACCAGCAGTGCCTTCCTCCAATCAAGATCAGAAATTTTCTTATTCGTAGATGCCCGATCTGCCATCCAAAGAAATATTCCAAAGATAAGCGTAGTCCACGCTATAATTTCAACACCACGAAGACTTGTTTCAATAACAGTTTTAAGCATGAAACCCGCAATGACCGCCGGCATGGTTGCCACCAAAATAAGCAAAGCGAGTCTTGCGTCACCGTCTTGGTGACCTTTGATCAGACGAAGAGTACCACGGAAAAGTACTGCTACGTCGCCCCTAAAATATAGCATAACCGCTGCTAGCGTTCCGACGTGAAGTGCAACATCTAGCGCCAAGCCCGCAGCAGCATCTGTGCTTGGACTTAGCCATAGCCAACGTGTCAAAACCAAATGAGCCGAAGATGAAATTGGCAGAAACTCTGTAACACCCTGGACAAGAGCGAGTACTGCAATCAGGAACAGGCTCATCTTGTTAGTTCAGCCTCTCAAAGTCAGGAAAGCCTGTTGGAAATTGACGAGCAAGCTCGGCATCTAAATTGTCCACTGCACTTCTGAGTAATCGCATCCAATAAGAGCGTTTCTTTTCGCCTCCATCATCATCAACAAATTCAGAGGCAACTTGGACGTCAACATTCACCCTACCTACTTCTCGGTTCTCAGAATCAATTGCCTTCAAAGAAATAGCAAAATTGACTGAAAGTTTGGTATTTGGATTAGCTTCAAAAATAGAACTAAAACCTTGTTTACGAGGTAAACTAAGTTCCTGCATCTCAGCCTTTTGTATGGTTGCAACAATTAGGCCCCGTGTACTTTTATCAGTTGCAATGCGAGCTCGAACCCATCTCTTAAGCGTTTCTGATGGTTGCTCAAATATGAGAGAAGATATTTTTGTGTCGGGCATAATTAAGTCTTGAGGGACCACTACTTCCAATCTGTCCGCAACCGCCCGCCAAGAGGGAGAGACCGGCAAGTCTATTGGCTCAGACTTCACACCCGACACGGGATGGCCACATGCCAGAAGTAGTAGGAGGCTAACTGGCGCTAAAAATTTTATCCAAGGCCGCATCATCAAAAACCTCCGTTTTCCCACAAAATTCACAGGTAATACTTACGACCCCATCTATTTTACACTCGTCCACCTCTTGGCGAGGTAAACCTACAAGAAGCTCCTGAAATTTCTTGGGTGGGCAGGCACAATCACCCGTGATTGAGGTTGGCTCCCAAATGCGCACCCCGTCTTCATGAAAAAGCTGAAAAAGCAGCTTCTCGGGTGAGAAATTATCTTCAGTTAATTCACTATTTTTTAGGGTAGACATTAAGGCAATAGCGCGCACATACCCTTCATCTTGATCCCAATTCTCTGGGTCCGTCCTTGGGAAGTGATTGTCACCCGATATTGGCTCACCACCAGTTTCAGGCACACGTTGAACCAAAAGACCCGCCGCGCACCAGCGACCGTCTGAACCTTTTTGACATGCTAATCGGAGGCCGGTTGGAATTTGCTCGGATTGCCTAAAATACTGATGCACCGACTCTGCTAAAGTCTCGCCCTCTAGCGGCACTATCCCCTGATAACGCCCTTCACCATCACCTCGCTCGACAGTGAATGCTAGATAACCTCCACCAAACATGCGAGCGAGCGTGGCATTTGGGTCTAAATCCGCAATCGCGTCGGCATCAAAACTGACATAACCTCTTAGGTGTCCGTCGGTATCTACGTCCGCAACAAGAGTTCGAATAGCTGCTTTACTTTGGGACTGCGCCTGAAGAGTGAATTTCCCATCAAACTTAACTGTTGCCGACAATATCGCCGTAAGAGCTAACGCCTCACCAAGAAGTAAAGATGGAACTTCAGGATATTTATGCTGCTCTAAGATCTTACTTACAGAGTCATCTAAGCGAACAAATCGTCCACGAAGTCCACTTTCAACCAATTGAAACGGTAAGACATAATCACTACCGAATACTCTCAGTTTTTCTAATGTAGGGTCGATCATTTAGTCAGCTTAAGCACCAGGCAAGAATACCTTTATTTGCATGCAAACGATTTTCCGCTTCATCCCAAGCTGCGGATTGCTGGCCATCCAAAACAGCATCCGTAACTTCTTGTCCGCGCTTTGCGGGCAAACAGTGCATAAAAATTGCTGTTGGCTTTGCCTTCGACATTAGGTTTTCATCAACACGATATGGTTGGAGCATCTTTTGGAGAGCTCCGCCTTGCTGCTCATCCCCCATCGAAATCCAAACATCAGTCACGACAGCATCCGCTCCTGCAACAGCCGCTGTTGAATCATTAGTTATTGAAACATTCGCCCCCTTTTCGCGCACCCAACTAACTGCTGCGACATCAGGCATACGTTCTTCTGGACAGGCAATCTGAAGTTCAAACCCAAACTTTGCTGCTGCATGCATCCAAGAATGGAGAACATTATTTCCATCTCCAGACCAGGCAACTTTAAGCGAGGAGAGATCACCAAAGCGCTCATAAAGAGTTATCAGGTCTGCAATCAACTGTGTGGGATGAGACCAATTTGATAGCAAATTAACAACAGGAACACTTGAAAATTTTGCTAATTCCAAAATTTTGTCGTGATCGTGGGTGCGTAAAGCAATGGCATCCACATACCGAGATAAAACGCGGGCAGTATCTGCAACAGATTCACCTCGCCCAAGCTGACTATCTGCAGGGTTCAAAACGACTGTTTGACCACCCATTTGCTTAACCGCGGTCTCTAACGATACCCGAGTTCGGGTCGATGGCTTCTCAAACATCATAAGCACCGTCTTGCCGGTGAGAGTACTCGACAAGTCTGCCTCGCCTAACTTCGATTGGACTCCAGATATCAAAATCTTAGTTAGGATATCCTTATCGAATTCAGCGAGGTCAAGAAAATGCTTAACCTCTTGGACCTCGGTCATGCCGCCTTAGCAGAAGCTGTTAGAGCCCGATCAAACGCTCCAAGCACTTCTGAAATCTCATCTTCAGTAATAATCAGCGGAGGCAGGAATCTAACCACGTTATCTCCCGCAGGCACTGTCAACAAACCCTCATCCCTGCATGCCGCCACAACTTCACCGTTTGGTCGTTGTACACGCGCACCCAGCATCAATCCCATCCCTCGAACTTCGGTAATTTCTTCTGGATGCCGCTGCGCCAGGGCCTCTAAACCATCTCGGAAAATTTTAGCTTTCCGCTTCACCTCTTCGAGGAATCCGTCTTCCAATAAAATGTCCAGAACAGCATTAACTGCCGCTGCAGCTAAAGGATTGCCGCCGAAGGTAGATCCATGTGTACCTGCAACCATCCCAGCTGCCGCCTCTGACGTCGCCAAACACGCGCCCACTGGAAAGCCACCACCCAGCCCCTTGGCCAGGGCCATTACATCAGGATTTATACCGGACCAATCATAGGCAAATAACTTGCCAGTTCGGCCCATGCCGCACTGCACCTCGTCGACACCCATGAAAATGCCGAATTCATCGCACGCAGCGCGAACACCTTTTATGTATTCAATATCCATTGCCCTGATGCCACCTTCGCCCTGAACTGGCTCTATGATTACGCCAGCTGTAAGAGGACCAATCGCATCACGCAGGGCATTTAAGTTCCCGAATGGCACGTGATCGAATCCCTCTACTTTAGGACCAAAACCTTCAAGGTGCTTTGGGTTGTTACCCGCCGCCAAGGTACCCAAAGTGCGTCCGTGGAAAGCGCCTTCGATTGTGATAATATGATGCTTTTCAGGATGACCCTTTGCTGCCATTCCCTTACGTATTATCTTGATCATCGCTTCGTTTGCCTCTGCACCTGAGTTACAGAAGAAAACCAAGTCAGCAAAAGAGTTATCGGTTAGTCGCTTGGCCGCTTGTTTTTGCCCAGGGATCTCATAAAGGTTCGACGTATGCCAAACCTTCTCCGCTTGCGCTTTAAGAGCCTGCACCAGATGTGGGTGAGCATGGCCGACCGACGTGACTGCGATACCAGAACCACAATCCAAAAAACGTCGCCCAGCAGTGTCAATCAAATAAACGCCTTCTCCCCTATCGAATGCGATATCCCGCAAGCCGTAGGTTGGCATGACACTGTCCGTCACTGTCATCTCCTGGGTTACGCGGGGGCCCTGTTCTTAGAGCAGCCCGCAGGTAAAAATGGTCTTTAAAGGCATGGATAGCCCTGTTGTCAACGACAATACTCTTAAGCAGGAAAAAGAGAAGCCCAATCGAGAGCTAATGGGCTATATTCGTGCTGGTTTAGCCTATCTTGACAGATATGGTGGCCCCCGGGCTCGCATCAAGAGGACACTTGAACGTCGCGCGCGCCGGAAAGGGCTCGAAAATGAGGCTGCCCAACAAATAGTGTTCGCTGCCATGCTTCAGCTTGATCAGTTGAACATCATAGATGATGCAGCTTTTGCCGCAGGAAAGGCCGCTGCTCTTCGACGACGGGGAGCATCGAAGCGACAAACTCTTGCCAAGCTAGTAGCGAGTGGTATCGAAAAAGATCTAGCATCACAGGCTCTCGATGAATTTGATTCAAGATCCGATGAAGACGCTGAGCTCGCCGCAGCTCAACGCTATGCACAGCGGCGCCGTTTGGGGCCTTGGCGGTTGGATCAAGATACGCGAGTAGAAAGACGTGATCGTGATATAGCTGCACTCGCTAGAGCAGGCTTTGCGGTCAGATTGTCGATTTCGATTATCGATGGTGAGGAAAACTAAAGTATCTATTTTTTTGCGCTAATGTGATTTGCTACGAATAGTTACATGGAATTGGGATCTTGAGATGTCTGAATATTTTGATTCAAGAGATACGATGTCGGCTGAATGTCGAGAGGCAGAATTATTGGCTTCGTTGCCCAAGCAAGTCGCTTTCGCAAAAGCTCAGACTCCATACTTTGCTGAGCTTTTCAAAGAATTTGACCCCGTTTCTATCGACAGTCGTGAGGCACTCTCGAAATTACCTATTACCTACAAAAGTGATTTGGTTGCCGCTCAGTCTGAAAAACCTCCTTTCGGGGGAATGAACGCAACCCCTGTTGGAGATCTCTTACGTGTTTTCCGTTCTCCAGGTCCGATCTGTGAACCCGAGGGTAAAGGCGATGATTTCTGGCGCGGTGCCCGAGCACTTCATGCGGCTGGGGTTCGTAAAGGAGATATAGTTCACAATAGTTTCTCCTATCATCTCACTCCAGGTGCCTGGCTACTGGACAGCGCCGCACGTTCTTTAGGTGCTGCTGTATTCCCCGCCGGGGTCGGTAATACAGACCTTCAAGTAGAAGCAATGTCACATTTTCAAGCAAACGTGTTCTGCGGCACGCCTGACTTCTTAAAAATTTTAATGGAACGCGCTCGTGAGATGGAAGCTAATGTCTCCTCTCTCAAAAAGGCAATTGTAGGAGGAGGTGCTTTACCACCCTCACTTCGGCAACTGATATCAGACGAATTCGGTTTCACACCTCTACAAAACTATGGAACCGCTGATCTAGGGATAATCGCGTACGAGAGTCCCGCAATGGAGGGAATGCTGATCAATGAAGGTGCAATTGTTGAAATAGTGCGCCCTGGTTCTGGCGAACCAGTAACCGAAGGTGAAGTTGGTGAAGTAGTAGTAACGCTTCTGAATAAGGACTACCCCTTAACTAGGTTTGCAACTGGTGATCTGTCAGCAATCATGTCGGGGGAAAGCCCTTGCGGCCGAACGGCTCCTAGGATCAAAGGGTGGATGGGGCGAGCTGATCAGACCACAAAAATTCGTGGCATGTTTGTGCGCCCCACTCAACTAGAGCAGGTTCGCACGGCTCACCCAGAGGTCCTTAAGCTTCGCCTAACTGTCACATCAGAAAACCATCGTGATCAGTTCAGTGTTGCATGCGAAACAGAAAATCATGACCCGAACTTAGCTGAAAAAATCGGAGCAACAGTATCGAAATTCATCAACCTTTCAGGTGCAGTTACTCTCGTACCCCCAGGCTCTTTACCTTCGGACGGAAAGGTTATTGAGGACGCAAGGTCATACGACTAATAATTTACACTTGAACCTGAGCAAATTGCCCCGTTTCTGGATTGCGCCATTGAAGCTCACCTACGGCAATTGAAAATCTGGCCCCGTGGATCGTGAGTTGTCCTGTATTCAAAGCATCCTTTACAAAAGGAAAGGTGCTTAGATTTTGAATTGAAACGCCTACTGCAAGACTTTCTAGTAGGTTCAGGCGGCCATTTTCATCTGCGGGTGAATTAGGATCGTTAAGCATGGCATCACGAGCTTCAGCCAAAAGGCCAACCCAAGGACGAATAAATCGGCCGACTGGCTGATCCGCTTCCATTGCCAATGCCGCCTGAACGCCACCGCAAAAACTGTGTCCCATCACAACAATGTTTTTGACGCCCAAGTTTTCTATCGCAAACTGAACCGCAGCAGATGTTCCATGGAAGCCACCGGTTTCATCATATGGGGGTACTAGGGCTGCTACATTGCGAACGACAAATAATTCTCCAGGACCAGCGGCAAAGATAGTGGCCGGATCAACACGACTATCAGCACAGCTGATGATCATCGTTTTTGGTGACTGACCTTCAGCTAGTGAAAGATAACGCTCTATTTCTTGCTTATATCGCCCAGCGCGAAAATTTTTGTAGCCCTCATGAAGTTCAGTAGGAATTCTCATAATGGCCTTACTTTGATGAAGTTAACTTGCTACTGCCTATAGGGGTATCAAATTTGGGGCAAGATCAACGATCAAAAAAGAGCGCTCTTCGCCAGATAATTGCAATAAGAACGATCGTTGCCAAACCGGTCCCTGCCGCAGCTAGGGCTGCTCCCTGAAACCCGAGTAAGTCCGTTGCCGGACCAACTAGAGCAAGGCCGATTGGCAGTCCATAAACTGCAAGCATTCTTACACCCATCACTCGGCCACGAAATTTAGCTTCTGCAAGCCGCAGCAAGGCTACAGCCATAGAAATCATCGCCACACCCTGCGCTACACCTACAAGGAACAACAATGCCATTCCCTCTGCCTTTACCGAACTAAACGCGAATAATAACAAGAAGACGTGCCAAATAACTGCACCTCCAAAAACCAAATATATTGGTTTTCTGGCACCTCCAGTTGCAGCCATCACAATGGATGCAACCAGCGAACCAACTCCAAAACTTGCAGCAAGATGTGAGAGCCCAGTGGCGTCCAGACCATAGACTTCACGGGCAACGTAAGAGAGTAGACCACTATTTGAAACGAGAGGAAAACCAGTAAGATTCACTAGAAAAGCGAGCCACATTAGAGCAAGTACTGCTGGGGTTCGTCGCACATAAGCGAGACCATCGATTACCTGACGAAATGGCTTTGGCCGAGTTGATGGCGTGTCGTCTGTCTCAATGTGCGCGACCCTGAGAGTTAAAACAAAGCTCGTAAAATACATTGCAGCCACAAAGGCATACGCAATGCCAAGCCCTAAAGAGGTTAGTAGCCCAGCTCCCGCGAGCGCACCTGTCATTCGCGCGGTATCCATGGTGGTGCGTGAGAGTCCCATAGCATTAGCCAGTTTATTGGCAGGCATGGTGTCCCCGATTAGTGCATTGCGCATGACCAAGTCGGAAGGCCTTATCAAACCCGCCACCGCAGCAATAATAAAAATTAATATTGGTTCCATGAGGCCAGAGAGATCTAGCGTCATGATTGTGACAGCAAGAACAGTGTAGAGTGCGCGAAGGGTCGATAAGGTTCGACGACGACCAATTCGATCTGCCAGCGCACCCATCGCCGGAGCAATCAAAGACCCTAAGTATTGAAGTCCAGCAAATAACGCCAAGGCAGTTACAGATTTAGTTTCAATCAATACAAACCAATTCAGGATCAAAACTTCCATCTCCAGAGCGAATGAAGACAGAAGATCAGCAGGCCATTGGAAGCGAAAACTTTTTACCGAAAAGGCAGAAAGAAAACCCCGCATGACCCTAAGCCGATGGCTTCAAAATTTGTGGAGAAGCTGCAAGCGGTTTGCTCGGCTTTGGCTCCAGGCGGTATATTTGTCGAAGATGCACTTCGTCTGGACCGTCAAAAATACGCAATGCTCTGGCCCAGGAGAAGGCATCGCGGATAGGAGTATCATCAGATCCCCCCATAGCACCAAAAATCTGCATGGCGCGATCAGCAATGCTTTGATAGGCATGCGCTACAGCAACTTTAATCATGGAAACGTGCTGGCGAGCTGACTTGAACCCCTCCTGATCAAGCATCCAAGCGCAAGACCAGGTTAGTAAGCGCGCCTGCTCGATCTCGATACGACTGCGAGCAATCATATGTTGGATTGAGTCATACTCAGAAATATTTTTTCCAAAAGCTGTTCGCTCACTTGCACGCATCTGCATTAGCTCAATTAAAGTTTCGCAGTGTCCGATTGCTCGCATGCAGTGGTGAACACGCGCAGGCCCAAGACGGGTCTGTCCCAAAATGAAGCCATCACCGCTCTCGCCTAATAAATTTTCAGCTGGCACCCGAACATCTTCGAATGCGATTTCCCACGCTGGTGCGCCAGGTTCAGAAAATCCCAAAAACGGCGTTGGACGAACAAAACGAACTCCTGGACTGTTGGCAGGGACAATAATAACGCTATGTCTACGGTCCGGCGCCGCATCATCATCAGAAACACCCATAACCAAGTGAAAAGAAGCCGCCTTTGCTCCTGAAATGTACCATTTCCGACCAGATACTATGAAGTCATTACCGTCTTGTTTGATTGTTGTTTGGATGTTTGTTGCGTCCGAGGATGCAACTGAGGGCTCTGTCATCGCAAAAGCAGATTGGACATCGCCGTTTAGGAGCGGATCAAGCCAAAGTTGACGCTGAGAAGATGTCACAGCATCAGCCATCATAATCATATTTGGCACATCAGGAGCATGACAATTAAATGCCTTGGGCGCTCCCATGAAACGGCCCATCATTTCTGCCAGCGGTGCAAATTCTGCGTTGGTCAACCGCTCTCCAGGAGCATCACTAGGAAGGTTTGGAATCGCTAAGTTCCATAAACCTTCATCTTTCGCCTTGTTCTGCACTTCTGCAATAAATTCTGGATATTGCCCCTCCAAAGCTGCCTCACGCCATGGCCGAGCACGCGGTAAAATCTCGCGATCTATGAAAGCTTCCAGTTGATCAACTAGCCCTTGGACTTTAGGCGAATGGGCGAAGTCCATTTGACGGCTCCGATAAAGATATAAATGGCAAAAATCAGTACGGATTGGAATTATCCTGGAGTAAAGATGGCAATTCCATCAGAATTAGTCTTTACGTGACCGTGAAGCCCTAAGGCATCAGATTTTTCCAAATCCAAAAGCAATCCTGGGTCATCAGGAGTGTTCGCAATAAAGCGTCGGCCATCCTCCAAACGACCAAATAAAATAGCAAAACTCGGACCCTCGCGGTCATGCATTACTGTGTAAGTCTCCACGGTTGCTTTGCCGACTGGCTTATCCGTTGTCTCAGGCCCTTTTTCAGCATCAATTTTAGCTTGATAAATAAGAGGGTCCTTGGGGTTAAAATTCTTCTCTGTTGGGGTTGTAGAGTAAATTCCAGCAGATTGCTTTGTCACATAATTACCGTTGGCTGTTACCATACCAAAACTGCCTGAGGAATTTCGGACCTTTACCATCATTTCTGCGATAGAGTGCGTGACATAGTTGTTTCCAGGTCCGCCAAAATAAGGAAGTCCACCTGTTACAGTGAGACCTCTAGGGTCATCCTCTGCAATACCCATTTCTGCACAAGCAATTTGCACTGCAGATGGAAAACAGGAGTAAAGATCAAGAAAATCTAGTTTTTCTTGCCCAAATCCTGCCATCTCAAATGTTTCCTCAGAAACCATGCGCATGGCAGGAGACGAGTAAAAATTAACTCGGTCACTAATATGCCAGTGGTCGTACGCATCTGCTGTCCCATGAAGGTAAACCCACCGGTCTTGAGGAATGCCTAACTCTTTTGCTTTTGCCACACTTGTTAAAATCACTGCAGCCGATTGATCAATAAATGCGTTCGCATTCATCAACTTGGTGTAAGGAAAACCGATGAAGGGATTTTTGGCTGATGGGGTTGCTATTTCTGTTGCGGTAAAACGATCACGACGATCTGCAAGTGGGTTTTGAGCGGCAACTGCAGAAAACCCCTCAAACAATTTTCCCATTTCCTTCAGGTGCTCAGATACAGAACGACCACGATTCCCTCGAATACCATTCTCAAATAGTGGATATGCATAAATAGCGCCTGCCATACGGTGCCTATCCTCTACGTCACTCCACCCTCGCTTCGCCACACCCCATTCTTCAGCTTTACCGCCAGCATCCTCATTCCAATCAAGATCGAGTGACAAACGTTGAGCAGCCTTTTGTGTGGCAAGCGCCTCCCCGCCCGCGACTAAAGCTGCTTCAACCTCTCCTCTTGTGACCATTTCAAACAGTCGATTTATGGACCATTGAGGCATGTTCCCACCCGCATGGGTGTATATCAGTCTTGAAGCCTGGTTTGCGTCTAGCCGAGCGGCTAAAGACTTCGGAGGGTTAACTGGTCCACCAAAAGGCGACTTAAAGCGCCAACTCGTGTCTGAAAACGATCGTAATAAAACGATGGTATCCAATGTTGATAGGAGTGATTGTCCTACTCCTGAATCCTCTGCCGCCTGCTTCGCTGCAGCAGCTATCAAGTCAATTGGCTTTAATGCCTTGAGCGGATCTGGCTCTCGTTGAGTTATCTGTCCTGCACCAACCAAAATAGGAATACGACTGTCGTCCATAAGCCAGGCTCCATCAAACCATCAACGGTAAAACATGCTTGCATAACCAAACAGGTAGTTGAAGAGCCCCTCAAACTGGCTACTGTTGCATCTATGATGTAATTTTAGGTTTAAACGATGGTTGAGATTAAAAACTTTGATGTGATGGTTGTCGGCGCTGGCTTTGGTGGCATGTACATGCTGCATAAACTTCGCCAACAAGGGCTCAAAGTACGTGTCCTCGAGGCGGGCGATGGTGTTGGTGGGACATGGTATTGGAATCGCTACCCTGGCGCACGTTGCGACGTTGAAAGCGTTCAATACTCACTTCAATTCGACGATGACCTTGAACAGGAATGGAATTGGTCAGAACGTTATGCTGCCCAACCTGAAATACTTCGATATGCCAATCATGTAGCCGACCGGTTTGATTTGCGCCGAGACATTCAATTCAATGCGCGTGTTTCCTCCGCAAAATATAACGAATCAGCCAAGACCTGGAGTCTAACCACGGAAGAAGGTGAGCAGTTTGAGGCTCCTTTCTGTGTGATGGCTTTGGGCTGTCTTTCTGCTCCAAACCACCCGCACTTTGATGGTGCAGAAAATTTTAAAGGCCCAATTTATCACACTGGAGAATGGCCTCACGAAGGCGTGAATTTCGAAGGAAAAAGGGTGGCTGTTATTGGAACCGGCTCATCGGCCATTCAATCAATCCCAATCATAGCCAAACAAGCAAAGAGCCTGACCGTATTTCAGCGAACGGCAAACTATGCAATTCCAGCAAATAATCACAATTTAGATGACGACTATATCGCTGAAATCAAAAAGACTTACAAACAGCTCCGCGCTTACGCAAAAACCATGCCGACGGGTGTAGCGTTTGATTTCCGGGACATTGCAGCGCTCGAGTCAACTGACGAAGAAAGACGTACCGAGTATCAGAAACGCTGGGATCGAGGTGGACTGTCTTTTCTCGGAGGTTTTAAGGACCTGCTGTTTGTTAAGGAAGCAAACGATACAGCTGCCGAATTCGTGCGAGAGAAAATCCGCAGCTTAGTGGATGATCCAAAGGTTGCGGACATGCTCTGCCCTGAAAATATCATTGGCTGCAAACGTCTATGCGTCGATATTGGATATTACCAAACGTATAACCTCCCCCACGTCAAACTTATTGATGTTTCTAAAAACCCAATCCAACGGATTACATCCAAGGGTGTGCTGGCACACGATATTGAAACAGAAGTTGATACTATCGTTTTTGCGACAGGTTTTGACGCGATGACGGGCGCTCTGAATAGGATAAACATTGAGGGACGGAATGGCCGACAACTGAGGGAAAAGTGGCATGGCGGAGCACGCAGCTATTTGGGACTAGCCATTGCAGGATTTCCGAACCTTTTTACGGTCACTGGCCCCGGAAGCCCTTCAGTTCTGACCAATATGCTTCCGTCAATTGAACAACATGTTGAATGGATAGACCGTTGTATTTCTGACCTAAGGAAAAGTGGAAAAACAGAAATTGAAGCGGAAGTAGTAGCGGAAAATAATTGGGTGGATCATGTAAATGAAACAGCAGAATTATCGCTACGCTCGGTGTGCTCGTCTTGGTATGTAGGTGCCAATGTTCCTGGCAAACCAAGGGTTTTCATGCCGTACATTGGAGGATTCCCCCGTTATGTAGCTAAGTGCGAGGACGTTGCGTCCAAGGAATATGATGGGTTTCAGCTTTCATGAGCACTGGAGTTGAGATTGCCAAAGTTGGGGCCACGCCAAAGCGCAAAGAAGACTATCGGTTTGTTACTGGGCAAGGCTGTTATCTTGACGACATGGTTTTTGAAAATGTTGCCCACGCTGTTTTTCTACGCAGTCCCCACGCAAGTGCAGAAATAAGAAAAATCGACTTTTCGGTTGCAAAAGCGGCACCTGGGGTCATCGCCGTATTGACTTCCAGTGATCTCGGCGCAGACGGTATCGGCAACCTCGATCCTTATGTGACAGCAAACACCATGACTGGCGAACCCTTTAACTGGGGACCACAACCACTTTTAGCAGATAACCATGTTCGCTACGTCGGTGAACCCGTGGTCATGGTTTTAGCCGAAACTAAGTTGGCCGCGCTCGATGCAGCAGAAATGATTGAAGTAGATTATTCAGAAAAAAAGGCTGTCGTGGATGGAAGAGCCGCTTTGGAAGTTGGCGCCCCACAGGTAGACCCCAGGGTTCCTGGAAACCTATGTATGGACTGGAAACATGGAGACAATGATGGCGTCTTTAAGTCCTTGTCCGTCGCCGAACATGTAGTCTCAATAGAACTTTTAAACCACCGGGTAATCACCCATCCCATTGAGCCAAGAGGAGGAGTGGCGGTCTATCACCCCGATACAGACCGCTTCACTTTCCACGTATCAAGCCAAAGCCTTCATAATAATCGGGACCATATTGCTAAGGCTCTTAAAATTAAACGCACCCAATCCAGGTGGCTCGCACCAGATGTAGGAGGAGGGTTTGGCTCAAAAAATTTTGGCTACCAAGAACAAGGACTACTGCTCTGGGCCGCAAAAAAATCTGGCCGGCCAGTAAAATGGATTGCCACTCGCTCGGAAGTTTTTCTTAGTGATCATCAGGTTCGTGACCACAGAGCAATGGCTCGACTTGGCCTTGATAAAGAAGGGCGTTTCATTGCCCTTGAAATTGAAAGCATTGCAAATCTTGGCGCTTATATTGCCGGTTCCGCTGCCGGCGTGCAGACAAACCAATACGCGCATCTTCCTGGGACCGTATACGATATTCCCAAGATCGCGATGCGAGCACGTTCCGTCCTCTCAAATACTACACCCATTGGGGTTATGCGAGGACCAGGCTTTGCAGAGATGGTTAACATCATGGAGCGCCTGGTCGATAAAGCAGCCTACTCTACTGGAATAGACAGGTTTGAACTTCGGCGCCGTAACCTCTTCAGCAAAACGCCCATGCGCAATGCTCTTGGTACTAGAGTAGATAGTGGTAACTTTCCAAAAGCATTCGAAGAAGTATTGCAGGTAATAGATGCGGATGGATTTTCCTCAAGACAGATAAACTCATCGAAGTTACGCGGCCTGGGGGTCGCGTGTCATATAAAAGCAAATGGTGGGTCACCAGATGAAAGCGCCTCGATACGCTTTCGAGCTGATGGTGGCGTTGATTTAGCTGTTGGCACGCAAACAATTGGACAAGGCCACGAGACAACATTTTCACAACTGTTGTCAGACAGACTTGGAATAGAAAATAACAAAATTCGCTTGATCCATGGCGATACTGACGCTGTACCAATCGGTGGTGGCCATGGCAGCAGCCGAGCTACTTATATGGCGGGCACAGCCATATGGCGGGCCGCCGAAGAAATTGTAGAACAGGCTACTCCGATAGCTGCAGAAATGCTGCAAGCTGGAACCGTCACCTTCAAGGATGGTTCTTTCAGAGCGGATGATCGCAGCGTTGATCTTATTGAGGTGGCCGCGGAAGCAGAGCTACGCGGCAATCCTCTGAATGCCTTTCACGCTTTTTCACGCGGGCAAATGGCATATCCAAACGGCGCCCAAGCCGCGGAGGTTGAAGTGGATCCAGAAACTGGCGAGGTTCACCTGGTGAATTATGCTTCCGTTGACGATTACGGGGTTATGGTGAACCCCATGATAGTTGAGGGGCAAGTCGCAGGCGCTATTGCTCAAGGAATGGGTCAGGCAGTGCTGGAAGGCACAATTTTTGATGCAAAGACTGGGCAACCTCTAACCGGAAGTTTCATGGACTATGCCATTCCTCGCGCCGACAATCTTCCATCCTTGAAACTTGGTTTCAGCATGACACGATGCACAACCAATCCCTTTGGTGTTAAAGGAGCCGGCGAGTCTGGAGCAATCGCAGCCTATCCTGCCATCACGCTTGCTATACTAAACGCTCTAAACCCCCTTGGGGTAAATGGCTGGGATGGGCCTGCAAAGCCCGAAACAATTTGGCGATCGATTCAAGATGCAAAGACCCTAAACGGAAGAACTTAAAATGACCGACCAAGATATTTTCGATTTCATTGTTGTTGGCGCAGGTTCGGCAGGTGCAGCGTTGGCCGCTCGACTCTCAGAAAACGGTCGATACCAGGTACTTTTACTTGAGGCAGGACCAGCAAAAAATTTTTGGTCTCAAATTCCCATTGGTTACGCAAAATTAATATCTAACCCTGTCGCCAACTGGCTTTACTCTTCGGAACCTGAAGAGGGCACCGGTAACAGAGCGCTCCCAGCTCCACGCGGCAAACTACTTGGGGGTTCATCGTCCATCAATGGACTTGTCTTCGTGCGAGGACAGGCGCGCGATTACGATCAATGGTCTCAATTAGGCTGCCGAGGCTGGTCTTATGCAGACGTCCTACCGGCTTTTAAAAAACTAGAAAACTACGAAGGTGGAGCTGACGAGTTTCGAGGTAACGATGGGCCTATACGTGTAACGCATCCAGACGAAAGAGGCGAACTTTACGATAGACTTATAAGGGCCGCTGCCGAAGTTGGGGTACCCAACCCCAAGGACTACAACGGCTTGGACCAACATGGAATTTCCATGAGCCAGGCAACCATTTCAAATGGCAAACGTATGAGCACAGCCGCCTGCTATCTTGAGCCAGCTAAAAATCGCAAAAATCTTCGCATAGAAACGGAAGCCCTTACAGAGCGTCTTATATTGGAGGGAAAGCGGGTAGTTGGTGTAGCCTACAACCAAAATGGCAAAACAAAAGAAGCTCGGGCTGGCCGCGAAGTTATTATATCGGCGGGTAGCTTTAACTCTCCCCAGATTTTAGAAGTTTCTGGTATTGGTCGCCCAGACAATCTTATGTCCGCAGGGGTTAAAGTTCAGCATGAATTGGCTGGGGTAGGTGAAAATCTACGTGACCACTATGCACCACGCACGCGTTGGGCTGTTGGCAAGCGTGGCGTAACCTATAATGATAAAGCGGGTGGCGTAGGTCTAATATGGCAAGCACTGCGCTACGGCCTGACGCGCAAGGGAATGATGGGAATACCAGCTGCGCCAATTCGAGCCTTTGTCAAATCTTCACCCCACCTAGATGCTCCCGACTGCCTGCTAGGATGGGTTCCTATGCTATACGAGCCTGGCTACAAACTCTCTAAACAGGCAGGCTTCACTTGTTACGCCCACGTTATGCGTCCAGAAAGCAAAGGCAGCGTCCATATCAAAGGCCCTAGCACAGCAACGCCTCCAGCTATCCGCTACAATTTTCTATCAGCCGCCCCAGACGTCGAGCTTACCATAGCGGCCATACGGATGGCTCGCTCCATTATGCGCGCACCGGCTATGGCTGATTTGGATTTGCATGAAATTGCTCCTGGTCAAATTGCAGAGACTGATGCCGAGATCGAGGCCTGGGCAAGAGCTGCAGGTGAGACCACATATCATCCAGTCGGCACCTGCAAAATGGGTCGAGATGATGATCCAATGGCGGTGCTAAATCCACGTCTTCAAGTGCGCGGATTGAATGGTCTCAGAGTGGCTGATGCCTCAATAATGCCAACACTGATCTCAGGGAATACAAATGCTCCCTCAATTATGATTGGAGAAAAAGCCGCTGAAATGGTGCTTGAAGACGCCGCCTGACTTAACTCAGCATTGGTGACAGTTACAAGCAACCTAGAAAAAGGAAGATTTTCAATGGACCGCATGCAGTTAAAAACAGAATTTCTCTGCAGATTAGCATTGAATGTCCACCTTCCTCTGACGGATGTTGGAGGAACACCACACGGTGACCGATTGGTCGCTCGCATTACAGGTGGAACTTTTTCTGGTCCGAAATTAAAAGGACATATCCACGATGGGGGTGGAGATTGGTTGCTCACCGGCACCGACGGAGTTTCTAAAATTGACGTTCGGATGACCTTAGAAACAGACGATGGTGCGCTTCTATACACAACTTACCATGGCTTTCGACATGGCCCTGAGGCAGTGATGGCAGATCTCTTAAAGGGCAAGAATGTCGATCCAAACCTTTACTATTTTCGCACATCACCAAGGTTTGAAACCGCCTCAAAAAAATACATGTGGCTTAATAGTATTCTTACGGTTGCTGTCGGCCGAAGGGATCCAGCGGGACCCGTCTATGACGTATATGAAATTCTCTAGTCCCTCTTAAATTTGTAATCGAAACGATCAGGTCCATCCATCGTAACAGTACCCACCGTTGGAGCGGGAAAGTGTATGGGCAAAAGAAGCACATCGGTTCCAGCCACCTCAGACAAAAATTTTCGACGAGAGCGAGCTGCCTCCTTTTGATCCCAGTCTGGATTTACTGACCAATCGGGCTCTCTGCACTGAATGGCATGGTGCATCATGTCCCCAGTAATAATCGCTGTTTCCCCTTTAGAATGAAGGTTAACGCAACAATGGCAGGGTGAATGACCTGGAGTTGGGGTAAGAGTTACCAAATCATCTAGTTTGTAGTCGTCGTCAACTAATAGAGCTTGTCCTGCCTCTACTATTGGTAAGCAATTATCTCGAAAAACTGTACCTGGAGGATTTGCGCCCTTTGCATGCTCAGCTTCCCAAATCGCATATTCACCCTTATGAAAAATGTATTTTGCATTAGGAAATGTGGGGACCCAACGACCATCCTTCAGGGTTGTATTCCATCCTGTATGATCAATGTGCAAGTGAGTACAAAAAACGTAGTCTACATCTTCAAATTTTACGCCAAGCGCAAATAACTCTTCCCGCCAACGTTCTTTGCCGGGAAAATCAAATGGTGCCGGATGGCCTTTATGCTCACCAGTACACGTATCAACCAAAATAGTGAGATTTGGTGTTCGGATAACAAAGGTCTGGTAAGTCATCACCAACTTCCCAGTGGTGGGGTCAAACACCTCTGGCTCCATTTTTGGAACATGTGCTTGAAAAGTTGCTTCATCGAAGTCTGGAAAGAAGTCCTCAGGTTTGCGCCATGGCCCATCTCTCTCAATAACAGCATCAATAGTTATGTCACCGATCTTGATTTGCCTCATGAACATCCTCCCAGAAAAGGTTTAAGCTCAGATTAATCCCTGGTTGACTCTACCGCCAGATATCGGACCCTCATTATTGAAAAAAATGGAACCCTAAAAATGCTAACACCGTTCGAAGAAGTTATGTCGATCCGATCCCTCACTTCTCCAGAGCCTGAGGAAGTAGAGATAATAGGTAGTGAACCAATCCTTTCCACCAAATTTCGTATAGGGACAACCGCTGCAGCCGTTCTGGCAGGAATTGGTGTTGCAACTAACGATATTTGGGAGATGAAAACCGGCAGACGCCAAAAGGTGAAGATCAATATGCGTCACACGGCAGCCGCCCTTCGAAGCTCAAATTATTTGCAGCGTCCGGACGGGAGTGGAGGCTGGGAAAATTGTGTAAATCGTGCCCATGAGGACATGATCGCAATAACTCAACCTTGGCCAACAAAAGATGGACGGTGGTTTTTACCTCACTTTGGCTTACCTCACCTTCAAAAACGGGTTCTTAACTTGCTCGGCGCGGAGCCCAATCCCAAAAGTGTTGCAGCTGCTGTTTCCCGTCACGATGCGATCGAACTTGAACAGGCAATCGACGAAATTCGTGCATGCGGAGCTATGGTGCGAAGTAACGAAGAGTGGCTAGCAACTGAACATGGCAAAGTGTTAGCGGGAAAGCCGATAGTTGAAATTATAAAAATTGGCGACAGTGAACCTGAACCGTTACCCGATGGACCACGTCCATTATCAGGAATTCGAGCACTGGATTTAACAAGAATTCTAGCTGGACCAATTTCTGCCCGCTCACTTGCTGAACATGGTGCCGATGTCCTCATGGTAACCGCTCCCCATCTACCCCAAATTGCCGAACATGTGATTGACACAAGCCATGGGAAACGCAGTTGTTTTTTGGATCTCCGAGACGACAAAGATGCTGAGAAACTTAAATTTCTGGCAAGTAATGCTGATATCTTTACCCAAGGATACCGCCCCGGCATTATTGCCAGCCATGGCTTTGCACCAGATGACCTGGCAACGATCCGCCCAGGCATAATTTATGTGTCAATAAGCTGTTTTGGTGCCGACGGTCCTTTCAGCCACAGAGCAGGCTGGGAACAAGTCGCCCAGACAGTAACGGGTATTGCTCAAGAAGGCTCTCCCGAACGTCCAAAACTACTCCCTGCAGCCGCCAATGATTACACCACCGGATATCTTGCAGCGTACGGTGTTCTTTTAGCTTTAGCACGCCGCGCCAAAGACGGTGGCAGCTACCACGTCCGCGTCTCGCTATGCCAATCTGGGATGTTCATTTATCGTCAAGGAAACGTAAAATTCTCGGAACCAAATTATGACTTTCCAACCTCAGAACTAGATAATTATAGATGCGAAAGTAAGCTAGCAGCAGGTCCTATTCGCCATTTGGCACCTGTGTTGCAAATGTCAGAGACGCAGCCTTTTTGGGAACTTCCTTCCCCAACCCTTGGAGGCAATTCCGCCGAATGGCAAACTAGATAAAGGGTTGGATGAACGACGTGAGCATTGACAGCAAATTTATTTGCTTAAAATAAAATTTGGGTAATCTTTTTATGAAATAGGTTGGTTTAACGCTCAATTTCTCAATCGAACTAAGTTGAGGTATCTAAACATCAATCTGCAAGGATAAAGGAATTCAAGGAACATGCCTGAAACATCTGAGGCCCAATTCGATGCTATTGTCATTGGAGCTGGATTTGCTGGGATGTATCAGCTCCACCTTCTAAGAGACAAACTTGGCCTAAAGGTTCGAGTTCTTGAACAAGGCAGCGGTGTGGGTGGAACATGGTACTGGAACCGTTATCCAGGAGCTCGCTGCGATACGGAAAGCCATGCTTACTGCTACACATTTTCTGAGTCACTTTACTGCAGTTGGGATTGGTCAGAGCGTTACCCCGAGCAACCAGAAATTATGCGGTATTTAAATTTTGCCGCAGATCAACTGGATCTGAAGAAAGATATTCAATTTGATACCAGAGTTTCTGGAGCCTCCTGGGATGAAGATGTCCGTTGTTGGAGGATAATGACTGAAAACCACGGCGAATATACTGCTCGGTTTTTGATCACAGCAGTTGGCTGCCTTTCAGCTGCTAATATTCCAAACTTCAAGGGCCTTGATAGCTTTAAAGGTCAATGGATACACACAGGATCGTGGCCTCAAGATGGAGTAGATTTCTCTGGAAAACGTGTCGGTTTAATTGGCACTGGCTCAACTGGCGTTCAGGCAACTCCTGTTATTGCTAAAGAAGCGGATCATCTCACTGTATTCCAACGAACACCAAACTATTCGGTCCCTGCACGCAACGCGCCTCTAACCGAAGACTTCAAACGCTCGGTCCACAAAAATTTTGAAGAGATCGCACGCAATATGAAAGCAACAACCAATGGTCATCCTTGGGGCGTTGAAAATCGTCGAGCAGTTGAGACCTCTGCTGACGAACAAGAAAGGTTGCTCGAGGCAGCATGGCAAGTAGGGGGAATGCAGTTCAGGGCAGTATTCAATGATATCATGGTAGATGAAGCTGCTAATAAGGTAATGGCGGACTTCGTAACAAGAAAAATTCGTGAAACGGTAAAAGACCCGATAACAGCAGAAAAACTAACCGCTTTTGACCATCATTATTCTACAAAGCGTCCAATCATCGATAGCCACTATTTTGAAACATACAATCGTGAAAATGTATCTCTTGTAGATGTTAAAGAAGCACCAATTGAAGAGATCACACCTCGTGGTCTGCGGACGTCTGATGGCACTGAGTACGATCTAGACATTATTGTGTTTGCTACTGGTTATGACGGAGTGACCGGTCCTTTAACTAGGCTTAATCTTATTGGCCGCGATGGTCTTTCTCTTGGGGATGTTTGGCAAGAAGGTCCAAAAACTTATCTCGGCTTGCAAGTCGAGGGGTTCCCTAACTTGTTCACAATTACTGGGCCACAAAGCCCTTCTGTATTAACGAACATGCCAGTTGCAATTGAACAACATGCTGAGTGGATAGCCAATGCTATTACTCACATTGACCAAATTGGCGCAAGTTGTATGGAACCCACTTCTACAGCGGTGAATGAATGGGAAACCCAAGTTCAGAAAGCTGCTCAAGCCACCTTACTGATTACGGCAAAATCTTCATGGTATCTTGGCGCAAATGTTCCAGGAAAACCTCGTGTCTTCTTACCCTATGCTGGAGGAATGGCCCGCTACCGAGATATTTGTGAAGACGTAGTTGAACAAAATTATAAGGGTTTTAAGGTAGCCTAAAGTCGAAGCAGTGATGAACCTAAGTCGCTGCCAAACTGTGATCTACAGAGTTTAAAACTGACGCCACATGTTAAGAGATTGGCCCCAGCTTCATAAAGAGAGCTAGAGCTGCCAGCGCTCAGGTATGACTTTGAAGCCACTACGATCACGCACAACATAACTGCAGGCGGGGAAGTGAAGGTGCATACCAGCTACTAATAGCCGATCACTTGCCACCATATCACATACACGCTGGCGAGTAGCTCCTGCCTGAGCAGGGTCACTGTCCATAGCCATGGTGACATGAGGCATCGGGGCCTGGATATCAGGGACATGCATAATGTCACCCCAAATCAAAAGCTGCTCATTACCTGATTGAACATTAAACATGCTATGGCCTGGCGTATGTCCATGAGCAGCCATTGCGATCACACCAGGGAACACTTCGTCACCATCGGCAAACATGCGCATTTGTTTTTTATAAGGTGCAACCTGCTCTCGGGTAGCCTGAAAGAAAAGTTGTTTTTCTCGTTCGGTGCCCCGGGCCATAGCTGCATCATCCTCCCAATGCTTCAGCTCGTTCTCGTGAAAAACAAGCTCGGCATTTGGAAAAAAAGGCGTCCAGCTATTTCTATCGCTCAGACCAGCTGAGTGATCAGGATGCATGTGAGTAAGTAGAATAGTATCTATGTCCGTTGTCTTGATACCAGCCGCCTGGAGGTTTTGCATCATCCAACCACCTGTGTCTGCCATATAGGTGCCACACCCAGTGTCAACCAAAGCAAGCTTACCTTGGGAATGGATTAAAAAGGTATTCACTGAAGTCTTACGACCTTTTGCAGGACCAAAGGCATCAACAATCATTCGTTGGGCATCTTCTTCAGCAATATTATGCAGAACGTCCAACGTTCCCATTAAGTATCCATCGGAAACTACCGTTACAGTTATGTCTCCAACCTGTCGGTGATAAATGCCAGGTATTTGGCCTGCTGGGGGCGTAACCATGCCAATAGCTTCCTTCAAATAAGCGGATATATAGTCACATCATGCTGCCATGGTGAGCTTTTAGTAACAATGAAAAACTAAGATTCATTAAGAAATATCGGGAAGATAGAAAATACCTAAAACGGCACCTCTCCCCTAACTAATACACGATGCATCACACGGCCAATTTTCAAATCGTAATCAGCGTGCGCCCGATGAGAAACCCCACGATTGTCCCAGATTATTAAATCTCCAGGAAGCCAGCGGTGCCGGTAGATGACTTCCGAAACTATAGTTCTGTCGAGCAACTGATCTACAAAAATGCGGCTAGCTTCAGGTGTCATGCCTTCGATACATTCTGTTTTACCAGGGTGTAAATAGATGCCTTGCCTTCCCGTATCAGGATGAGTGCGGATCAGCGGATGACTTTGTCTTTCACCAAATCGGCTTCGGTCTTCATCGCTAACATACGAATGATCTTCAATTTTGTTCAAAGTGCGCAGATTTACTAACTCTTTGCGCTCGTCCTCTGACAAAAGGCCATAAGCTCTTTGCATATTTGCAAAACTAGTATCACCACCAGTTTCTGGAAGGTTAACGGCATAAAGCACCGTAAACTTCGGCGGCATGGCATGGTTGGTATGATCGGTATGCCAGGCTCTTGAACCAACGGGCATAGATTTTCCATCTGGCCCAGGCTGTACATTCCTACTATCTAAAACTGCTATATCCGGATGCTCAGGCATTAGCATTTCAGTTAGGTGCTGAGGCATGATTTCGCCAAACATTCGAACAGCAGCAACGAGTTGATCTGGGTTTAGATTTTGGTTCCTCACGACCAATACTAGGTGCTCTGCCAACTCTGATTTAAGCGTTTGAAGTTCACTGTCTAAAACAGGGTTTCTGAAATCAATGCCAAAAACCTCCGCACCTAAGGCATCACTGATTGGTCTAATTTTCAAAGACATTTCCTAGCACTCCACTTGAAGAACTCATCTGAAATTCAGACATCAAATCAGGCTGCATCAGCTAAGATCATTTCAGAAGCTTTCTCACCAATCATAATTGAAGGCGCATTAGTATTCCCAGAAGACAAAGTAGGCATGATTGAGGCATCTGCTACCCTCAAACCGGTTAAGCCATGCACTCGCAGCCGCTCGTCGACCACCGCCAACGGATCAGAACCCATCTTACAAGTACCGACTGGGTGATATGTCGTTTCGGCCGTTTGCTTAACCCAAGCCATAAGTTCATCATCATCTTGTAAACCAGGATTGGGAAATATCTCTTCAACCTGGAGATGCTGCATAGCGGGCATACCCATTATCTCTCTGGTCATCCGGATACCATGCAAAGTAATTTCCGCATCTGGCGGCGATGAAAGAAAGTTGAAATTAATTTCCGGCTGAACATATGGATCATCACTTCCGATATGAATACTTCCTGTACTTTCAGACCGAAGCGGATGAGTAAAAGTCGTAATGCCAGACTCTTCGTCAATCCTATAACCTGGAGCCACCAGAAGCGGAAACCAACCAATGCAAGCATCTGGTGACTCTAAGCCTCCTCTGGTTCTGAAAAATGCTCGTACAGGCGCTGCTGGCAAGCCTAATAAGCCAGTGCGTTTAAAGAAAAATTTAAAAGCTTCTCGAACAATGCCAAGACCGCGAGCTTTATCATTATAAGTGAAGCCTCGAGCCCCAATTCGCCAACGCATCCGGGGAGCGTAATGATCTCGCAAATTTTCTCCTACACCTGCCAGGTCATGTACTACATCGATTCCAAGGTTTCGTAGACGGGAAGATTGACCAATACCTGAGAGTTCAAGCAATTGCGGTGATTTTACAGAGCCTGCAGACACTATCACCTCTCGGCCGGCTCGCGCCTTATGAACAGTTCCCCTTCTGGAATAAGAAACACCAACGCATCGACTACCCTCAAAAAGCAAACAATCGGCTAGGGCTTCAGATATAATTTTAAGGTTGCTTCGAGTCTTGGCAGGTTCAAGATAACAATGGGCAGTACTTTGACGGCGCCCCCTAGATATTGTTGTCTGACTTATTGAGACCCCTTCTTGACTAGCTCCATTATAATCTGAATTGAAAGGTAAGCCGGCTTGCTGGCTAGCATCTAAGATTGCCTGATAAAGAGGCTCAACCTCAGGTATCTCCGTAACCCTAAGAGGTCCTGAGCGACCGCGATACTCCTCGTCACCTCCATCAAACTGCTCCATCTTTTGGAAGAACGGAAGCACCTCACGATAGCTCCAGCCTCGGTTCCCAAGTTGGGCCCAGGTGTCATAATCTAGCGACTGGCCTCTGACAAAAATCATGCCATTTATTGCACTTGAACCTCCCAAGAGTTTGCCACGAGGAACAGGCATACGGCGTCCGTTAGTATTCTCTTCTGGCTCGGCGCTGTAGCACCAATTTGCATCTGGGTTTTCTATTAATCTACCAAAACCGATTGGAATGCGCGTCCAGATGTTGTTTGGCTTTCCCGCTTCGAGCAGTAAAACTCTTGTCCTTTCATCTGCACTAAGCCGGTTGGCAAGCACAGCACCCGCTGAACCTGCCCCAATAATAATGTAATCAAAGACCTCTTCTATTGTTTCCATCTTGATCTAATTGCCTCCCTCGACTTGGAGGAAGCGTAGCCAAACGAAAGAGCATAGCAATCCTTTTAGCCACTTTGAGCTAACTTTTATCCTTAGATGATGGTGGTATTGATCCCGCCAATCGGTAACGGAAACGAACAAATGCAAGAGCAGCAAGACCAAAAAGAGATGTCATGCACAGCGCTATTGGCGCGCTCAATTGCTCAGCAACCCATCCAATGCAAAAAAAGCCGATTGGGGCGGTACCAATACATAAAGTAAGCACACCAAGAACACGGCTTCTGAAAGCCGGAGGTGCTGCTAAATAAGAAAGAGTGCTTTGCATTGCTGAGAAACAAGCTCCAGCAATGCCAATCCCAACTAAAACTGCACCACACGCAATAAACGGAAGACTGATGTTGGAAATATTAATTGCTAGTCCTGCTAAAACACCCACAAGGGCCAAATACACTGCAACGCCACGAAAATAGATTTTAAAGTGAATTTCAGGCCGCGCTATCAATGCAACCATAATAGCTCCAATAAAAGCACCAAGCCCCTCCAAACTCGACAACACCCCAACCCAGAAAGGGTCAAGTTTTAGTTGCCGAGCACCCAAAACAGGAATCATGGACGTAAAGGCAAAACCAAAAATATTAAAAACTATGGTTACCGATAGCACGAGCTTGAGCCATACATCGCCAGATACTAGACGAACGCCGCCTGCGAGATCATTGAACAGAGATGTAGTAGATTTAGAAAGGACTTTAATTTGGGGTAACTGCACTGATGCTACTAACAGCAGAACTATGGTGTAACAAACAAAGCTGAACACAAAGACACCCGCTATTCCCATTAACTGTAACGTCAGTCCACCGAGAAGCGGCCCAAGCATTCGAGTAGCATTACCAGTTGCAGCGTCTAGGCTCATTGCTGGCGCAAGTGCATTTCCAGATAAATCTCCTATCAGCCGACGTCGTATCGGCATATCGGTAGCCCAGAAAACCCCCGCCAGAAGAGACGCTATGGCAATATGGCCAAATACTAATTCCCCCACATGCGCCACATACGCCATTATTAATGATACGGAGCAAACGAGCGCGGTTGTTGCAATAAATAAATGCTTCCGGTCTGTTCTATCGGCAACTACGCCCCACAACGGGCCAGTTAATGCCATCGGTGCCATGAACAAGAGAGGCACCATAGATACTAAAAAAGGCGATGCTGTAATATCGAGAGTGTAAACGCTCAACGCCAAAAGCTGCAGCCACCTAATTACTCCGATTAGGGTGCCTGCCATCCAAAACGCTAGAAAGCCCTTGTCGAAAAGAAGAGACTTTATACCCTGTGGAACTTCGGGCTGATGTTCTACATTTGCGGAATTCAAGATGTAATCCGTACTAAATGGTTAAAGTCGACTTGTGCAAAAAACAATTTCTTGAAGAGGCGGATGAATACCGCCAAACCGGATTCTCAAAAAAGAGGTTTTCACAAATCCATATCACATCAAATGAAATATAGACGAACACTTAAAATCTTACGAAATTTCTCCTGCTTCCATTTTCCTAAAAATTCTTAGCTTTTTGAGTCATTATACTTTCCATTCGGGAAAGGTACTTCCTCGATATAACTTTAAATAGGTCTTAAGACTGGTATCAGTGAGGGCGGGCGCATGGCGACTAAAACGCACCAATCAAGTGAAGCTATGATTGACCAAACACGAGATGGAATTCCAATTCTCGACATATCAGCATACCTCGCGAGCAAGCCCGGCGCCTTAGAAGCTTTAGCTGAAGGTATTAGAAGCGCGCTAACTAATATTGGTTTCTTTTATATCGCAGAGCACCCTATTCCATCTGATTTACTTGAGCGAATGTTTGAGGAAACAAAACGCTTCCATGCGCTTCCCCTCGAAAGAAAAATGAAGATCCATCTTAATCGTTCTAACAACGGATATATGCCGCTGAAAGGGCACGCCCAACGACACTCCGTTCTCAACAAAAATCCGAAACCGAATGAAAATGAGTCATTTTTTGCGCGCCGCGAGAGGGACCCCGAAGATCCAGATGTTAAAGCTGGTAAAGATCTTCGCGATCCAAATCAGTGGCCAGAAAATCTTCCTGGATTCAAATCGACAGTGCAAAAGTATATGACGACCATGGAGGCTTTCAGCCTCCAGTTGCTACCTGCTTATGCTGTCGCGTTTGGTATGGAGCCCAACTACTTTGAGCCTTATTTCAAGGAAAGCGAAACGATAGTCAGGATGATCCACTATCCAACTGCGTCAAAAACCGATTATGCAGAAAACATATTTGGCACAGCACCTCATACAGATCGGAATTTTTCCACGTTTCTCGCCCAGGCGAACGTTCCAGGTTTGCAAATCCGAACCCCTAAGGGGGAGTGGCTCCCCGCACCGATCATTTCGGGGACTTTTCTAGTGAATTCAGGGGATACTCTGCGGCGGTGGACTAACGATAGATTTCTCTCAACGGCGCATCGTGTTTTTAATAACTCCGGTGAGGATCGATATTCTATTCCATTCTTCCTCGCTCCAAATTTAACCGCAAAAATTGCGCCATTGGCTAGCTGCGTTGATGCTTTGCACCCTGCGAAGTATCCTGATGTGATCTACGAGGACATGCAGATTGAGTTTCTAAACAAAAACTATTTCAACAGGCAGAAGCAAACCTGAATATGGAGAGTTCAGTCATCAATTTGTTGATGATTTATGCTTAAGGAGGCCTTGATGAGATTAGCTTTAATACTTACGCATCTTGTTGCTTTTTTCTTGGTTTCGATACCTGCACATGCGGAAAAAGTTGGCTCTGTCAGGCTTGTTGAAATCTATGGCTATGGGACACTAGTAGGCGAAAAGCGCCAACCTCTCTTCGCACGCGACGATGTAATCTTAAACATGGAAATCGAAAGCGTTGAGGACGGCCGCATCGACGTAAGGTTTAAAGACAACACTCGACTAATTGTGGGATCTCTTGGCAAAGTTAAAATTGATAATTTTGCGTTTAACCCAAAATCCAGCACAGGTGATTTATCACTAAATATTGCAACTGGTCTGATGCGCTTTGTGACAGGCAAAATGGCAAGCAAAAGTTATATAGTTCGCACACCTTCTGCCGTACTTGGAGTTCGCGGAACAGATTTTATCGTGTCCATAGATGCAAGTGGAGGTACTTTAGTTTCGGTATTGGAGGGAATAGTGGAGGTAACACCCATAAATGGTTCACCATCTTTAGTCAGCGCTGGCTCTACAGCTGAAACTGATGGCGGACAAATATCCATATCGCCAACTAAAGGTTTGCCAGAAATTTCGGAGACCACATTCGGGGTCAGCTCTGAGTCCAATGATAATGGCGGCGGAAATGACAGCGGTGGTGGCGGAGGAGATGGCGGCGGTTATTGAGTTTCTCTTGGCCGTTTAATTAGCTTGGCGCTCGAATTTTTTGCCTTCTCAAGAAGTGCTTTTGCGCAAATTTCTACCCCTAAATCAGGAACATTTATCCAAATTTTGGATATTAACCCGTCATCTAGCTCTAGTCTTAATTCGGTTAGCGATGTGGAATAGAGGTTTTAGATGTTGTTACTTCGTGATATGAAAAGTGTCTCTTTAACCAAATCAATATCTACGAATTTTACTTCTAAAAAATAACTAAAGCCCGCCAAGAGGCGGGCTTTAGCGTTTCAGGTTTTAAAACTTCTAGTCCCCACTATTCCTGCATTGATGGATCGACCCAACCAATATTACCATCTTCTCTTCGATAAACCGCATTCAGCTGGCCGTTTGCCGCGTTACGGAAAAAGAGGTTTGTCCGTCCCGAAATATTTATGCGGTTCACAGCCATTGAAACCGTCAGTTCCGGAATAGTCATCGTTGTTTCGGCAACAATTACTGGCTCACTTCCAGCCCCATAAGCCGCTTCTTCTCTATTGTCCTGCTCTCTTTCAGCAGAATTGGTTGTTAGAGATATGATGGGTGATGGAGAATGATGATTAGTTGATACAAGTTTCCGCTTATATCGGCGAAGCTGCTTAGCCATTCGCTCCAAAGCTGCATCAAAGGCTGAGTGAGCATCAACCGCTGAGCCTGAACTTTCTATAGTCGTGCCACGAGCAATATGAGCCCGTAAACTGGCAAAAAAGTGTCTTTGCTGTCGCTTGAGTGTCGCTTGGCCTTCAATTGCATTTTCAAAATAACGGCCAACTTTTTCGACGAATTCACTCTCTATGCGAGAGGTTAATGTTTTTCCAACATCCATACCATGACCTGTTACAACGATTTCCATTTACTAGGCTCCTTTGTAATTACGGTTTTTGGAAACAGTAGCGTACCTCCAATGAGGACGCCTTGGTCAAGGAAAACAGAAAAAAATTGGTTGAGTAAATCTGCAACACAATGATTTTATTTGTTTAATTACTGAGTTTTTTAATTTTGATTATCTATTCATTCCTGATTGCCAATTAAAATTGGTCCATGACTAAATTAAAGACAGTAAAACAGTGGTTTATAGAAGGTTTAAAGCACCTCTGATCGCAATCCTTTGCAACTGTGCAATGCAGACAAAAAAATATGTTTAAATGAATATTTTTTAAGATTTCTGAAAGGATCTCGCCATTTTAGTTCGTATAAATT
>VMBT01000174.1_pt1 | contig 43856 bp, 41 predicted proteins | sample 4404301 | NCBI WGS metagenome assembly VMBT01 (sample SAMN12238535, study PRJNA552566) | marine metagenome | isolation source: Coastal seawater | place: USA: coastal Georgia, Sapelo Island | collected 2008-08/2009-08
CGAATTACCGTCACGTCAAAGGGGTCGGCAACGCCTCGCCGGCCGATAGTCAGTAACACTTCAGAGCCTGTCGGACCGCGCATCAGATCAATGGACCGATCCACCGGGAGGTCACGGATCGACTCGCCATCGATTTTGAGAATGACATCGCCGGCTCTAAGACCGGCGCCCTCTGCGGGAGAGCCATCGATGGGGGCGATGATGGTTATGTAGCCGCCGTCCTGTCCGATCTCTATGCCGAGGCCGCTGAACTCTCCTTGCGTGGTTTCTTGCAACGAGTCATAGGCCTTTTCTTTTAGGAAAACCGAATGGGGGTCGAGCCCAGAGAGCATCCCTTGAACGGCGAGCTCAAACAGTTCGCTGTCCGGCACTGACTCAACGTAGCCCTGGCGGATTTGGTTAAAGACGTCTGCAAACATTTGCAGCTCTTCAAGCGGCAGGGCCTGTTGTGCGTCGCCGTCGCTATGGTGCGGGTCGTCTGCTGTAGCAGTGGCGTCCTCGGCTTTGGCGGGCGGCGCTATCAGGGCGAGGCAGAGCCACACAGCGAATAATCGGGAAAACGCGGTCATAGGTAACACCTGGGCAACGAGAGGCGATATGTTAACTGATTCCGTTGGCAAGGCTCAGCGTCGAAACCAGCCGGCGGGGTCCACAGGCTCTCCCTGATGGCGGATTTCAAAATAGAGGCCGCTGACCTCGCTGCCACCACTGGACCCTGCGCGGCTCAGCACCTCGCCCGCACCGACCCAGTCGCCTACGGCACGCAGCAAGCTGTGATTTTGCGCGTAAAGGGACAGCCAACCGTCGCCATGATCTAACACCACCAGCAAACCCTGACCTCTTAGCCAATCGGCGAAGATGACTCGGCCGCTGTGTACCGCCCTCACTGGATCACCCTGGTCGGCGGGAATCAGCCAGCCGCGCCAACGGAGGTCGGCATTACGAACGGCGCCGAACCGGTTGATGGGTTTGCCCTCAACGGGCATCTCCAGCTGGCCTTTCAATGTAGCCAAAGGCACCGAAACAGGTGCCTCCGGGAGCACAAGAGCCTGTAAATTTTCCAGCAGGGTGTTGAGCCGCTCGCGATCCCGAATGAGCGCATCGAGTTGTTGCTGGTCCGCTTCTAACTGGGCATTTATGCGAGCGATGGTCTGCTGGCGTGTGTTCTGCTGTGCGGCCAGTTGCTCCCGGGTTGCCGCGATGGCTGCGACGCGCTGGGCGAGATCCGACTCTTTGCGTTCTATGGCGCTGGCTTGGGTGGCAAGTTCCGCCAGCCCTTCCTGATAGCGCACAATACTTTTCTGTTGAGCTTCCAGAATTAATCGATAGTAGGCCAGATGCCGCGCAGTCTGCTGTGGGTCCTGGTCGCCAAGCCAGACTCTTAATCCACCGCCCTGCTGCAGCAACCAGAGTTGTCGGATACCACCTTCGATATCGGTTTCGAGACGCGTCTGGTTATCTTGCAGCGATCGGTTTTTGCTATTGAGTGAGGCTAGGTCTACCTGCAATGCCTGCTGTTCGTCTACCAAGCCAGTCAACTGGCGATCAAGATCGCCAATCAATTGCTCGGTTTCACGCAATGTATCCTGCAGATCGTCTCGCGCTTCTTCCTGAGCCTCAAGTTGTGCTCTGACAGTAGCAATGCTGGCTTTTAAGGCGGTCAGCTGTGATTCGGTCTCACGGGAATCTGGCGACGTTTGCGTTGCGCCATATCCGCTGAAGAGCAGTAGCGCGAAAGCCGAGACGGTAGCGGTGGCAGTGGCGACGCGACGCATGTGCTGTGTCCGGTCCCCCTGAACAAAGTGATTCAAGGAAGCAGCAGACTGCGCCCAGACATGGCTTTTGGAATTGCGATGCCCATCATGTCTAAGAGGGTGGGCGCGATGTCGGCGAGAATCCCGCCGTCCAGGCTCAACTGGCGATCACGATTTCCCAGATAGACCAGCGGCACCCGCTCAGTCGTATGTTGGGTGTGGGGCTGTTGGTTTTCGTAGTCACGCATTTGCTCGCAGTTACCATGATCGGCGGTCAGCAAACCTTCGCCACCATAGACTGCCAGTGCGCTCATAATACGACCGAGACACTCATCCAATGTTTCGACCGCACTCACGGCCGCGGCAAAATTTCCGGTATGACCTACCATGTCGCCGTTTGCGAAATTAACGACGATAAAATCGTACTGCTGTGAGGCAATTGCCTCTACCAGCGTGTCAGTGACCTCATGCGCGCTCATTTCCGGCTTGAGATCATAGGTCTTCACCTCAGGTGAGGGGATGAGAATCCGTGTTTCGCCGGGGAAAGTTTCTTCCCGCCCACCGCTAAAGAAGAAGGTAACGTGGGCATATTTTTCTGTTTCCGCAAGACGGAGTTGGGTCAGGCCTTGTTCCGACAGGACTTCTCCCAAGCTGGCCGCCAGGCTATCGGGGGGGAAGGCAACCGGACAGTTGAGTGAGCTTGCATATTCTGTGGTCGCAACGAAGTGCAGCTGCGCCAACTCGCCGCGTGTAAATGCGTTGAACGTCGGGTCAATCAGCGCCTGCGATATTTGTCTTGCCCTGTCCGCTCTAAAATTCATGAACAGCACCGTGTCACCGTCTTTGAGTGCCACGGGTTCACCGATACAGGTGGGCGGGACGAATTCGTCGTCCTCTCCTCTAGCATAAGCACTTTCAAGCGCTTCAAGCGCGGATGCGGCGTGAGCTGACGCCTCTCCCTCGGCGATCAGTTGGTAACTGGGTTGAATGCGATCCCAGCGATTGTCTCGATCCATCGCCCAGTAGCGCCCGTGCACCGAGGCAATGCGACCAACGCCCATTTCAGTGAGAGCAGCCTCCGTGCGCGCGAGAGAAGCGGTAGCGCTGCGCGGTGGCGTGTCGCGACCATCTAAAAACACGTGAAGGTAGAGCTGTCGGGCCCCCCGTTCTGCTGCCAGTCGTAAGGCAGCAAAAATGTGCGACTCATGGCTGTGGACGCCTCCGGGCGATAGCAGTCCCATGATATGGACCGCGTTGTCGGTGCTGACGGCTTGATCAATGGCCTCAAGGTAGGCGTCATTTTTAAAAAAGTCGCCCGAGGCGATTGCCTGGTCGATTCGGGTGATCGACTGATAAACGATGCGGCCCGCACCCAGGCTCATGTGCCCTACCTCGGAGTTGCCCATTTGTCCCTCCGGCAGTCCAACATCGAGACCTGACCCTGAAATCAGTGTATGGGCTGAGTCAGCCATTAAGGCATCGAGATGAGGGGTGGCCGCGGCAAGGATCGCATTATCAGCAGTCGCCTCGCGATGGCCAAAACCATCCAGGATGACGAGCAGTGTTGTGTGGCGTGATGAGGACAAGGAGCGCAGGATTCGGCTTTGGACAGGTCATAGTTTAACGTGCTGCGGGCCTGCTGGCATCTGCCATATCGATTCATCCCCCTGTGGCATGTCTGTCCCCTTTATGGGGTGAATGATATGGTGTGATTTTTCGCGCAAAAGTTGCCTTGCCCCGAGGCGGTCTCCGGAGGTCCTCTCGTCACATGGATGCGTCGCCCGCGATCACCGTAAGTACTGAGGAGAGTGCAAGGCTGCTGCGCTTGGCAACGCATCTGTCTGTCTCGGTCGCGCTGGTGCTGATTATTGCCAAGGGGTACGCCTGGTGGGCGACTGATTCGGTGGCAATTTTGGCGTCACTCGTCGATTCGTTGATGGACGCGGGGGCGTCTTTGTTAAATCTGTTCGCCGTGCGCTACGCGTTGGCGCCCGCTGACGCCAGTCACCGCTGGGGTCATGGCAAGGCCGAGGCTATCGCTGGACTCGGGCAAGGGGTTTTTATTGTTGGCTCGGGCTTGTTTTTGGTTAGTGAGGCCGTTGGTCGCCTGCTCTATCCCGCGCCCGTGGCCGCTTTTTCCGTTGGCATCGGCGTCATGGTACTGACCATTGCCCTCACCGCGGCTCTGGTGGCGGTGCAGAGTTACGTTATTCGCCGCACGCGTTCCGCGGCGATTCGCGCTGATTCATTGCATTATCGGGCCGATTTGCTCACCAACGCCGCTGTTTTGGCGGCGTTGGCGCTCGCACACTTTGGTTGGCCCGGCGTAGACCCGCTATTTGCGCTGGCAGTGGCGGGTTACACACTGAAGGCTGCCTGGGACATTATCCGAGACGCGGTCAGTGAGCTGCTGGATCAGGAGTTGCCAGAGACCCGACGACAGGAAATTATCCAGATTGCCAGCGCGCACCCTCGTGTGCGGGGCGTCCATGACTTGCGCACACGGAGTGCCGGGCGTGTGGATTTCATCGAACTGCACCTTGAACTGGATGATCATATGCCACTGATGGTGGCCCACGAGGTCAGTGATGCGGTGGAGGAAGCCATCATCGAGGTTATTCCCCAGGCAGATGTGATGATCCATCTCGATCCAGTCAGCCTCTCCGAGGACCTGCTCGATGACAAAATTGAAGCGGCGGAAAATGGCGGTCTGGGAACCTGACTGGAGGCGGCTTCACTGAACCGATATACTCGCGCACCGCTCGGGGGCAGTGGCTTGTTATCTGGTAGACGCAAAACAGGCTAGGTGTTTCAACCATCCCGGCGAACCGATTTGGATAAATAGAGTGTGTCGAGTGCGATGATATTTCAGTTCATGGCAGAGCAATGGGTGCTGATTGCCGCTCTGGCGACGACATTGACGATGCTGGCGCTCCACGAAAGTCGAAAGGCGGGGCCGGCGTTGTCGATCAATGAAGCCGTGCAGTTGGTCAACAGTGAAGGCGGTGTGTTCCTTGATATCCGAGAGGTGCAAGACTTTACTCGAGGACACATTACCGCTGCCCTCAATATTCCCGCGGGATCATTGCCCAATAGAATCGGTGAGCTGGAAAAATTCAGAGAAAAACCGATCGTCGTGGTGTGTAAAATGGGTCAGTCTGCGGGATCTGCCACTAAAACCCTGAGACAGCAGGGGTATTCTCGCGCCCAAAAATTGGCGGGTGGGATGATGGAATGGGACGCCCAAAAGCTCCCCGTAATCACGCAGTGATCGATGTTGTGATCTTCACGACCCGATGGTGTCCCTTTTGTATTCGAGCGAAATCATTGCTCGACCAAAAGGGGATTAGCTATCAGGAGGTTGCGGTCGACGGCGATGCCCCGGCGCGGCAAGAAATGGCCGAGGCAGCGGGGAGCGCTTCGGTGCCACAAATTTGGATCGGTGGCCAGCATATCGGTGGCTGTGACGAACTGTATGGTCTGGAACGCTCGGGCGCCCTGGACCCAATGCTCGCCAGTTAGGCGGGTGTAACAAAGACTTTGAATAGGAAGGAGAGCCATCATGGCTGAAGAACAGGCGGCTGCGCAGGGAGAGGCAGCACAACAGCAATTCGTGACGCAGCGAATCTATACCAAGGACATCTCCTTCGAATCACCGATGGCGCCAGAGGTGTTTCGCCGAGAATGGAAACCGGCGGTCAACGTAGACCTGAACACCAAGAGCAGTCGTTTCGACGAGGAAGGCAATCATGAGGTGGTGTTGACCCTCACGATCACAGCCAAGCTCGAAGACCAGACAGCGTTTTTGGTGGAAGTGCAACAGGCGGGTATTTTTTTCGTGGCCGGTATCGAAGGTGACGCATTGCGGCAGTTGCTGGCCACCGTTGCGCCGACAATTTTATTTCCGTATGCCCGAGAAGCCATCGACAATCTGGTCGTTAAGGGAGGCTTTCCTCCCCTAATGATTGCGCCGGTTAACTTTGACGCGTTGTTTAGGCAGGCTGTGGCGCAGCAGGCCGCCGAGGCTCCGGCAGAAGGTGCGGGTGCGGCGACGCACTAGGCCGTGCCTTGGGCTTAGAGCGCAGGGGATTCCAAATCCTTTATTTTCCGGGTGAGGGTGTTCCGGCCCCACCCGAGCAACTCAGCGGCCTCGGCTTTTCGCCCGCCCGTGTGGCGGAGGGCTGCCTCGATCATGATGGATTCGAACAGAGGTAGGGCTTCTCGCAATACGTTTGATTGGCCATCGATCAACCGCTGGTGTGCCCAGCTTGCCAACTGCTCATGCCAATCGGCAGCGCCTGGTCGATCTGATTTATCGGTGGGTTGTAGCAGTTCAGGGGGGAGGTCTGATATTAAGATTTCCCGCCCCGCTGCCATGACCGTGAGCCAGCGGCAGGTGTTTTCAAGCTGCCTGACATTGCCTGGCCAGGGTAGCCCAACAAGAATTGCCAGCGCTTCTTTCGACAGGGTTTTCGGTTCTACGCCCAGTTCGGCACTGGCGCCCTTTAAAAAGTGTGTCAGCAGTTCCGGGATGTCCTCGCGGCGCTCGGACAGTTTGGGCACATGAATTCTGATCACATTCAGCCGGTGAAACAGATCCTCTCGAAACGCGCCGGTCTCTACCAGTGATTCCAGCTTCTGATGTGTTGCGGCGATGATTCGCACGTCCGCTTTAATGGAGTCAACGCCGCCAACCCTGAAGAACTCTCCGTCCTGAAGCACCCTGAGCAAGCGGGTCTGAGTGGCCGCTGGCATGTCGCCAATTTCGTCGAGGAACAGCGTTCCGCCACGCGCTTGTTCGAATCGGCCTTCGCGGCGATTGTTGGCCCCGGTAAAGGCACCTTTTTCGTGGCCAAATAGCTCAGACTCCATCAGTTCTTGAGGGATGGCGGCCATATTGAGCGCGACAAAAGCATTGCCCGCGCGGGGGCTGTGCCGGTGAAGCGCGCGGGCTACCAGCTCTTTTCCAGTGCCCGATTCGCCGTTGATCAACACGGTGATGTGGCTTTGCGCAAGACGACCGATAGCGCGAAAGACTTCCTGCATAGCGGGTGCGTTGCCAATGATCTCAGCGGTTTTGCCTGCCCTGGATTGCTCTGCAGGTCCGGCCTTGGGGCTCCGCTGAGCCCTCGCTCGGGCGACTGTGGATACCATCTCGTCGATATCAAAGGGCTTGGGCAAATATTCAAACGCGCCTTCTTCATAAGAACTCACCGCGCTGTCGAGGTCCGAGTGTGCGGTGGTGATGATCACGGGTAGTTCGGGCAGTTGGCTCCGGATCTGCGAAAGCAACTGGATGCCATCCATGCCGGGCATACGAATATCGCTTACGACAACCATAGGCTCTTCTGAGGAGAGGGCCGTCAGCACCTGGTCGGCGGATTCAAACGCGCGGCAGTCCAGCCCGGCGCGGGTCAGCGCCTTCTCCATTACCCATCGGATAGAGCTGTCATCGTCCACTATCCAAACCTGTTCGTTAAAGGACATATCAAACCTCCATGGGCAGAAGTAAGGTGAAGCAGGTATCGCCCGGGGTGCTTTGCACCTGAATCAGTCCACCGTGTTGATTAGCAATACGCTGTGCGATGGACAAACCCAGACCAGTTCCTGTTGCATTGCCCGTTACCATGGGCAGAAACAAACGGGTGATTAGCGATTCGGGAACGCCTGGTCCGTCGTCTATTACCTGCAAAGCACAGACCAGCTTGTGACGGTTCCCGCCGACGGTAAATTGGCGCAGCACCCGTGTTCGCAGCATGATGAGCCCGCTGTCGCCACAGGCCTGCCAAGCATTGCGTACCAGATTGAGGATCGCCTGTGTCAATTGCCCCGCATCCGCATAGAAGTCTGGAAGGCTTGGGTCGTAATCCCGAGCGATGGTGAGCGCGCCCTTGGCCTCGGCCTCAATCAATTGGCGCACATGCTCGGTCACCTCATGGATATTGGTGGGCTCGGACTCCAGCCGCTCGTTCGGGCCCAGCATCCGGTCAACCAGTGTTCTCAGCCGGTCAACCTCGGAAATGATGATGTCGGTATATTCCTGTTGGGCAGGATCAGCCAGTTCTCCTGCCAGCAATTGGGCTGCCCCGCGAATACCCCCCAAAGGATTTTTCACTTCGTGCGCAACACCCTTCATGATTTCTTTTAGCGTCGCTTGTGCTTGCCACTCGTTCTCATCCCGGCTGATCGCTTGCAGGCGATCCACCATATTGAGCTCAACCAGTAAGCTCCGAGATCCCACTTTGGCTGCGATCGGACTCAGGGTAATGTCCACGGTGCGTTCCTGACCTGTTCGGGTAGTCATCGCAACCTCCCGGCGCACCATGGGGTAGTTTTCTACCAGCGCCTGCTGAAGGAGCGGATACCACTCGTTGGATTCATCGAGGAAGTCCCCTAGTTGACGGCCGATAGCGCGGCTCGCCGACACCTCGAGCAAGTTTTCTGCGGAGAGGTTTAGCGCACGAACTTGGAGGTCCGCATCCAGCAGCACTACGCCGGTGGCGAGTAGCTCAAGGTTGTAATCTGCAGTGAGATCGACCATTGGATTAATTGAGCACGCTGGGTCGCAGTACATAAACGGTGCTGATATTGGAGGTATCAATGGTGTTCCCCGACTCGTTGAGCCGCATGACCTGCAGCTCGTGGGCGCCGCGAGCGATATTGTTCAGTTGCCATTGAGGGCTTGATTGCGGAATCCCAAACGGTGTGCCATCCACCGTCAATTGAAGCCGCTCGGCGACGCCAAGTGCAGGAGAGGCCTGCGCCTCGACAGTAAAATCGCCCGGGCCCATTGGGACCGTGGTGCCGTCGGCGGGTAGGGAAATCAGGGTGAGGTAGTCGGTAGCCGTGTTCTCCGCGGGAGGCGTCCCGCCAATGGGGGCCGCTGCGGGTGCGACAGGCTTTGCCGTATTCGGGTCGGCAACTGAGATCTCTTCAACGATGCTGCCTTCTGCTAGGGGGGCTGCATCGGTGTAGGTGATCTGGCCGTCTTTGTCCGTGACTTTGTAGATCGTTTGCGCTGCTGCGGTTGCGCTCGCAGTGCTCCCAACAACAACCATCAGCGCGATCAAGGAGCGGAGACCTGACTTCGGTGTTTTGTCAGCGATCATGGGTAGTTGCTTTCCTTGGCCAGTGCTGGTCTTGAGCGGTTGGGGCGATAACCCCAGCTCTACAAACGCAGGCTCTCATTAGCGATAGGGCTACCCTGCACCAAATTGGTGCAGGATGCCAGATGGCGGTCTAAAGTGACGAAAGCCCGCAAGGAGCGGGCTTTCGTAGGTTTTGCCACGATATGCAGCCCGATGGTGTTATACGGAGTAGTAAAGCTCGAACTCCACGGGATGAGTCGTCATATTCAGTCGCTCCACGTCCGCTCGCTTTAACTCGATGTAGGCATCGATCATGTCATCAGAGAACACGCCACCTGCCGTCAGGAACGAACGGTCAGCATCCAGCGCATCCAGCGCCATTTCAAGACTGGACGCCACGGTGGGGATGTTTGCCGCTTCTTCTGCAGGCAGATCGTAGAGATCTTTATCCGCAGAATCACCGGGGTGAATTTTGTTCTGAATACCATCAATGCCCGCCATCAGCATGGCGGCAAACGCTAAATAGGGGTTGGCGGTGGGGTCAGGGAAACGTACTTCAATGCGCTTGCCCTTGGGCGATGGCTCGTAGGGAATACGAATCGATGCAGAGCGGTTTCGCGCTGAATAAGCCAGCATCACCGGCGCTTCGAAGCCGGGCACCAGTCGCTTATAGCTGTTGGTGGAGGCATTGGTAAAAGCGTTGAGCGCGCGCGCGTGCTTGATGATGCCGCCGATGTAGTACAGGGCGGTATCGGACAAGCCAGCGTAGCCGTCGCCGGCAAACGTGTTGTCGCCTGATTTGGCAATCGACTGGTGAACGTGCATGCCCGATCCGTTATCGCCCACCAGCGGCTTGGGCATAAATGTGGCGGTTTTGCCGTAGGCATGGGCCACATTCAACACGCAGTATTTGAGGATCTGCACTTCGTCTGCCTTTGCCACCAGCGTATTGAACTTGACGCCAATCTCGCACTGGCCGGCGGTGCCGACTTCATGGTGATGGACTTCAACATCGAGTCCCATTTGCTCCATGGCCGAGCACATGGCGGCGCGGATATCGTGCAGAGAGTCGACCGGTGGCACCGGGAAGTAGCCGCCTTTTACGCCTGGCCGGTGTCCGGTGTTGCCGTCTTCAAAATCGGCATTGGAAGACCAGGCCGCTTCTTCGGCGTTAATTGCGTAGCTCGCGCCGCCCATTTCGACCTGCCATTTCACATCGTCGAAAACAAAGAACTCGGGCTCGGGTCCGAAAAACGCCGTGTCGCCCAGGCCGGTAGAGGCAAGATAGGCTTCGGCTTTTTTGGCGATGCTGCGGGGGTCGCGGTCGTACCCTTGCATGGTGGCGGGCTCAACGATGTCGCAGCGAAGGATAACCGTGGGATCGTCGGTAAACGGATCCAGGGTTGCGGTGCTGTCGTCGGGCATCAAAATCATGTCTGACTCATTAATGCCTTTCCAACCGGCAATAGACGAACCGTCAAACATTTTGCCGCCCTCAAAAAAATCCTCATCCACCGCAGTTGCCGGGATAGAGACGTGTTGCTCTTTTCCCTTGGTGTCGGTGAATCTCAAATCCACCCAGCGGACATCGTTCTTGCTGATCAAATCGAGCGTGCGCTCTGACATGTTGTCTTCCTCCGGTTTTAACGCGACCCAGTGCTGACTGGGGGATAATTTCAATCAATGCGATCTGCACTGGCTGAGCGGATCGGCTGTTGCAAGGTGCGTGCCAAATTTTGGGGCGCCAATGAAAATCATAACCAATTGATTTATAGAATATTTCTGAATTTACGCTCGGCGGCTTTTTGGCAGAAAGCACTATATTAGTGCATACAGCTTAAAAAACGCACTAAATATGTGCAGTGTGCGGCCGGCGGTAGCCCTGCGAGCCGTCGGTGAAGCCCCCAGCGGACTGTATTTGTGACCTTTTATTGCGTGAACCAATGGCGCTGCGCTGGTGTACACTCCGCGCGCCTTTGACGCGCCCCTCCACCCTGATCTGGACTCATCATGCAAGCGCTTCGCAATATCGCCATCATTGCCCACGTTGACCATGGCAAAACCACCCTTGTGGATTGTCTGTTGCAACAGTCCGGCACATTAGATCGAAAGCTCGCGGGTGCAGAGCGCGTCATGGATTCGAATGATCAGGAGCGGGAGCGTGGTATCACGATTCTCGCCAAAAACACGGCGATCGGCTGGCGGGATTACCGCATCAATATTGTCGACACCCCCGGGCACGCGGATTTTGGCGGCGAGGTCGAGCGTGTGCTGTCTATGGTCGATTCAGTACTGCTGTTGGTCGATGCTGTCGACGGTCCTATGCCTCAGACCCGGTTCGTGACATCGAAAGCTTTTGAGCGCGGACTCAATCCTATTGTGGTGGTTAACAAGATCGATCGCGACGGTGCGCGGCCGGACTGGGTGGTCGACCAGGTATTTGATTTATTTGACGCACTTGGTGCGAACGAGTCCCAGCTGGATTTTCCCGTGGTGTATACCTCTGCGGTGCTGGGTATTGCCGGGCAGGACCCTGAGCACATGGCCGCCGACATGACGCCGCTCTTCGAGGCGATCGAAGCCTGTGTGCCCGCGCCCGAAGTGGATGCTGAAGGTCCGCTGCAGATGCAAATTTCTGCTCTGGATTATTCGAGTTATGTGGGCGTCATCGGCGTGGGCCGTGTGACCCGAGGCAAGGTGTCGACCAACTCTCCGGTGACCATTGTCGGGCGCGATGGTACGACTCGGTCAGGTCGTATATTACAAATTATGGGTTATGACGGGCTGGAGCGAGTTGAGGTGCCCTCAGCTCAGGCGGGGGACATCGTTTGCGTTACCGGGATCGATGGCCTGCTGATATCCGATACCTTGTGTGATCCGTCCCATCCTGATGCACTGCCTGCGCTGACGGTGGACGAGCCTACGGTCAGCATGACCTTTCAGGTGAATGATTCACCCTTTGCCGGACGCGAGGGGAAGTTTGTGACTTCGCGCAACATCAAGGAACGGTTGGAGCGCGAGCTCATACATAATGTGGCCTTGCGAGTCGAACCCGGTGAAACTGCCGACAAATTCAAGGTGTCGGGCCGGGGCGAGCTGCACCTGTCGGTGCTGATCGAAAGTATGCGACGAGAGGGTTTCGAGCTCGGGGTATCACGGCCTGAGGTCATCCAGAAAACCATCGACGGCGTGCTGAGTGAGCCTTATGAGCAATTGGTACTGGATATTGACGAACAGCACCAGGGGGCTGTGATGGAAGAGTTGGGTCTGCGAAGAGCGGACTTAACGCAGCTGACGCTCGATGGCAAAGGTCGGGTCCGTCTTGAGTTTATCGTTCCCGCTCGCGGTTTAATTGGCTTCCGCTCACAGTTTCTGACACTGACCTCGGGCTCGGGCATCATGACGCATGTGTTTGATCACTATGGTCCGGTGACGGCCGCCGCGCTCGCCGAGCGCCAAAATGGCGTGTTGGTCTCAATGGTAAACGGCAAGACCTTGGCCTACGCCCTGCATGCGCTTCAGGACCGAGGACGGCTATTTATCGACCCTAATGTGCAGGTTTACGAGGGCCAGATTGTCGGTTTGCACAGTCGCGGTAATGACTTGGTTGTTAACCCCACCAAAGCGAAGCAACTGACCAACGTGCGGGCATCGGGCAATGACGATGCGTTGACGTTAACGCCGCCGGTGCGACATTCGCTGGAGCAGGCCCTAGAGTTTATTGAGGATGACGAATTGGTGGAGGTCACCCCCGATAGTATCCGGCTGCGCAAGAAGTGGCTTTTGGAGCACGAGCGCAAGCGCGCTGCGCGATCCGCCGCCTGACTATTCGAAGCGCTTCAGCATCTCGATATGAGGAATGTCATCTTCGAGGTAGGGTGTGCCGATTACTTTGAATCCCAGTGATTCGTAAAAAGATTGTAAATAGGCCTGTGCGCTCAGTCGGATGCCGTCAGGCCATCGCGCGGCGCAGAACTTCACCGCACTCGCCATCAAGTCCCGTCCCAGCCCCAGTCCGCGATACGCCGGATCGATAGCCACTCTCCCGACAGCGCACTCCGCATAACTCACGCCGGGGGGAGCGACGCGCAATGTGCCGATGAGTTGCCGGTCGTGCAGGAGTTCGAGATGCCAACAGAGCGGGTCTTTGTCGTCGACTTCCTGATAGGGGCATTGTTGCTCGACAACAAAAATGGCGGTGCGCAAGGCCAGCAGCCGATGCCACTCGGCGACGCTGAATACATTGAAATGCCGCCAGCGCTGGGTTAGCGCCTGCCGATCTTGCTCTTTCAGCACTTGCATAGTATGTCCTCAACGGTCTTGTCCGTCGCGGTGGTCATGTGATCATTGACTCCGTGGTATTTCCAGTTCCGGGTGCGTTAGGATAGCGCGCTTGCAGGAGCCCGCAGTAACGCACGTTTGACTGCCTGAAGAGAGTCTCAACGCCATGACAGATTTGATGCAGCCGGCGACAGATGTCGAGCAGCTATCCCTGAAGGATTACGCCGAGAAAGCCTACCTCGACTATTCGATGTACGTGATCCTCGACCGTGCCCTGCCGCACATCGGTGACGGGCTGAAACCGGTGCAGCGACGCATCGTCTACGCCATGAGCGAGCTGGGCCTCAAAGCCAGCGCCAAATACAAAAAGTCCGCACGTACCGTCGGTGATGTCATCGGTAAGTTCCACCCCCATGGCGATAGCGCTGCCTATGAGGCGATGGTGTTGATGGCCCAGCATTTCTCTTATCGCTATCCGTTGGTCGACGGTCAGGGTAACTGGGGCTCTCCCGACGACCCCAAATCCTTTGCCGCCATGCGCTACACAGAGTCGCGCCTGACCGCCTATGCCGACGTACTCCTGTCAGAGCTCGGTCAGGGCACCGTTGATTGGCAACCCAACTTCGACGGGACGCTGGACGAGCCCATGGTGCTCCCCGCACAGGTGCCCAATCTGCTCCTGAATGGCACCACTGGAATCGCTGTGGGCATGGCCACCGATATTCCACCACATAATCTCGCGGAGGTTGTCTCCGCTACCATTCATTTACTCGAGTCGCCCAAAGCGAGCGTCGCTGACCTATGCCAGTTCATCAAGGGTCCTGACTTCCCGACTGAAGCAGAAATAGTGACGCCTGCCGATGAAATGTTAGCCCTTTATGAGACGGGCCGCGGCGCCCTCAGAGTGCGTGCCGCCTATACTGTGGAAGATGGAGCGGTTGTCATTTATGCGCTGCCCTATCAGGTTTCGGGTGCCAAGGTGCTGGAGCAGATTGCCGCCCAGATGCAGGCGCGCAAACTGCCGATGGTTGCCGATCTGCGCGACGAATCAGACCATGAGCATCCGACGCGATTGGTGCTGGTGCCGCGTTCCAACCGCATCGAAGTGGACGCTGTGATGAGTCACCTTTTTGCGACCACAGACCTTGAGCGCACCTATCGAGTCAATCTGAACGTTATCGGTATCGACGGCAGACCTAGCGTCAAGTCGTTGCTCACGATTCTCAAGGAGTGGCTGCACTTCCGAAAGGCCACGGTTAAACGCCGCCTGGCCTACAGGCTCGACCGTGTCGAAAGGCGACTCCATATCCTTGATGGCTACCTCATCGCTTTTCTTAACATCGATGAGGTGATTCGGATTATCCGTGAGGAGGACGAACCCAAACCTGCACTGATCGGGGCGTTCAAGATCACCGATACCCAGGCGGAGGCGATCCTTGACCTCAAGTTGAGGAATCTGGCCAAGCTTGAGGAGATGAAAATCCGCGGCGAGCAGGATGAATTGGCCGCTGAGCGCGACGCTCTGAAGAAGACCCTCGGTAGTGAGGCGCGATTGAAAACACTGATCAAGCGCGAGCTCAATGACGTGGTGGCGGCCCATGGCGATGCGCGTAAGTCGCCGCTGATGATCCGTGAGGAGGCGAGGGCCTTCAGCGAGCTGGAGCTCACCACCGCGGATCCCCTGACCATCGTCCTGTCAGAGAAGGGTTGGATTCGGGCGGCGAAAGGACACGATATTGATCCGACGGCGCTGAGCTACAAATCCGGAGACGGTTTTCGGTTTGCGGCCAAGGGCAAGTCGAATTTACCGACGGTGGTTTTGGATTCTACCGGTCGAGCCTATACCATCCCCACGCATCAGCTGCCTTCTGCGCGGGGGCAAGGGGAGCCGTTGACGGGCCGTATCAACCCGCCATCGGGAGCGACCTTTGAGGGGTTGTTGACCGGGCAGGAGGGAGATCGCTTCCTGCTCGCCAGTGATGCCGGATACGGCTTTGTTGTGCAATTTGCGCAGTTGCAAGCCAAGAACAAGGCCGGCAAGGCGTTGCTGACACTGCCCAAGAATGCCCGTGTGCTGTCACCAGCGGCAATATCCGGTGTCTCGGAGTGCTGGGTGGCTGTTGCAACTAACGAGGGACGAATGCTGGTGTTCCCGCTCAGCGACGTGCCAGAGCTGGCGCGGGGCAAAGGTAACAAGTTAATTGGTATCCCCTCCGCACGGGCAGCCGCTCGCGAGGAGTTCGTTGTCGGCCTATGTGTTGTCTCCGAGGGTGACACGCTGCAGGTCACTTCTGGCGGCCACTACCGCAACTTCAAATGGTCCGAGCTCGAGCACTTCAAGGGTGAGAGAGGGCGACGCGGTAGCAAATTACCTAAGGGATATCAGCGGGTGAGTCACGTCGCGGTGGTTAGCGACTCGTAACTTTAAAACGGCAGGAAACCCTGAGGACTATCTGGGTCTGCCGGTGTAATGACCCGGCGTAAGAGGGTTAGCTGGCGGGCGAGTAAATCCATGTGGCGACTGCTGATGTCGCCCAGCGCCATCCATTTTTCATCAATAACGTCGATCCCCATGCGAGAGGTCAACCCTTCATCCTCCGCAGCTCGCGACGAGAGTAAAATGGCGTCTACATCCTGACGTGATAACTCGAGCAGGTCATCGAGCGTCGCTTGGATGTACAGGCCCGGATAAATGTCTTCAGCGTCTCCCCGGCCCAACTCACTGACGCCGATCGCCAATCCCGGTGTGAAAGACAGACGTTCCGTTTTTTCTGCCAGTACCGCAGCCTGGGACAATAGCCAGGCACAACTCGCCGCCCGCAGCACCGGCGAACCGATGGAGTGGGATCCGGAAAAATAGATGGCGAGGCCAAACTGCCTGATTACTGACAGCTCACCTCCGTAGAAGCCGGCGCTACCGAAAGCGACGCGATGCAATAACCCCACATATGCCTGCAATCGGCTGTCATCCAAAGTGTCGAGGTACCCGGGCAAGTGCTTTAGAGAAATGCACAGAATGGCGGTATCGCGATAGTGGTCGTCATCGGGTTGGGACAGGTTCTGCGACTTGAGTAGGTCAAGCGGGAGAGCATTGATACTGTCCCGGAGCTTGAGCACCTCGTTGACCGAGACTGATGATTCGTCGGAGATCGCATCCAACTGCGCTACAGCTGCGCTGATGTCGCTTGCCAGTCGCTGACCCATGGGTCGCGTAATAGCGAACACGGCAGTGCTCAGCAGCGCCGCCAGTGCGATCAGTCCCCACACCAGGGTCTCCCTGGCGGCCAATTGCGGGGTCAAATCAAGGTACAGCTCTACCGATCCCGCTGTGTCGCCATCAATCAGGATGTGATGATTGTAGCGCGAGCCGCGGCTTGCAATTGTGCCCGCCACAGCGAGCTCATTGCCCTCGATATCGAGCGCTCTGGCGCCCGAAAACAGGCTTTGGTCTGTATAAAACTGCAGCGCAGTTGCCAGTCCCAGTCGGTCTTCGGATGCCAACTCGGTCCCCGCTCGAAGTCCGAGGTTGGCGACAGCGGCCTCTGCGTGCTCGTTAAGCGTCGCGTTCAAGATCGATTGGGTAGACTGCGCGGCGACCGCGACCAATATTAGCGTCGCGAGTAGGCAACATCCCGCAGCCACCAAAGCGAGTTGGTAAGACAGGGGTTGGTGGCGTAATCGTCGCAAGATGGGTTTCACTTCGTGTCTCCATGACCACGGCGTTCAGTATAAACTTCATGGCCGCGGCTGTTGTGACAACGTCGCAATCTATCTTTCAAATGACAGGAATAGGTGATTCTTGAACGGCGCGACGCATGTCATCGTGTTAATGGTGCCGAGTGGTACTCCATTTGAACTAAAATCGGTTGAGCAAGCGGTTGAGGCGGCTGGCGGTGCGGTCCTGGAGCGTCGTGCGATGCCGGTGCCTGTAACGCTATCTGCACCCCCCGCCGTGCATAACTTCTGGATTGATTGCCGTGATGAAGCCGGTCTTTCCCAGCGCCTGAGAGGTCTGTCGGACCAGCACCGAGTTGATCTGGCTCTGCAGCCCCGCGCAGTGCGCACCCGCCGCTATCGATTAGCGGTATTCGACATGGATTCAACGCTCATTGATTGTGAAGTGATCGATGAGTTGGCGGCCGTCGCGGGGGTCGGCGACGAGGTTGCCGCCATTACGGCAAGCGCCATGCGCGGGGAGGTTGATTTTGACGAAAGCTTTCGCACCCGTCTCGCTTTGCTCAAAGGCCTCAATGCAGAAGCGGTGGATGTCCTGGCTGATCGGCTGCCAATTAAGGCGGGCTTGCGTGAGATGACGACGACTTTGCGGGCGAGGGGGATGACGCTTGCGATTTTTTCCGGGGGGTTCCTGCCAATCGCTAGACGCTTGCAGCAGGATTTTGGCTTCGACGAGGTTGTCGCGAACGCACTTGAAATCCAGGGAGGTATTGTGACGGGCGCGGTTATCCCTCCCATTGTGAATCGGGAGCACAAGGCCATGGCTTTGCAGGCGTTGGCTGACCGGCTGGGTATCGACGTCGAGCAGTCCATCGCCGTGGGCGACGGCGCAAATGATCTCTCGATGATGGCACTTGCGGGCATGGGCGTCGCATTCCACGCCAAGCCGGCGGTGCGCGCTGCGAGTCCGATTGAGGTCACCTATGGCGGCCTCGATGGCCTCTGTTATTTGCTAGGCAGCGAGGGTGAATTCGGCGCGGAATAAGGGCATGAAAGTGTTCCCGGTGATGGGCCTGCGGTATCATCGCGCTTTTCATACTCAGGTTGTTCGCGATGCCAAATTTTTCAACCAATGAATTCAAGCCCGGCCTAAAGGTCATGCTGGATGGTGAGCCCTGTTCTATTCTTGAGAACGAATTCGTCAAACCGGGAAAGGGGCAGGCTTTCAATCGCGTCAAGTTACGCAATCTCAAGACGGGTCGCGTATGGGAACGCACCTTCAAGTCTGGCGACAGCCTCGAAGGGGCCGACGTAATGGATGTCGATCTCGAGTATTCCTATACCGATGGCGAATTCTGGTACTTCATGGATCCGTCTACCTACGAGCAGTACAGCGCAGATCGTGACGCAGTGGGTGACACTGGAAAATGGCTCAAGGAGCAGGAGCGTTACGAAATCACCTTGTATAACGGCTCGCCTCTGGCGGTAACCCCCCCTAATTTCATCGAGCTGGAGATTACAGAGACGGATCCCGGTTTGAAGGGCGATACGGCTCAGGGCGGCAGCAAACCCGCCACCCTCAGCACCGGTGCGGTTGTCCGGGTGCCGCTGTTCATTACCGAAGGTGAGTCGATCCGGGTTGATACGCGAACCGGTGAATATGTGAGTCGCGCCAGCAAAAGTTAACGCCGTGAGCGATTGGCAACCCTCTGCCTCGCTCGACGCCCTCGCCGCGAGAGCCTCGCTGCTTCAGCAACTGAGAGCTTTTTTTGCCGCTCGCGCCGTGTTGGAGGTCGAAACGCCTCAGATCAGTTTCGCTACCGTGACGGATCCTGCGATTGACGCCCTGTGCATTGCCGGGGCCTCGCCGCAGGAGCCCCAGCGGTTTCTGCAAACTTCCCCGGAATACGCCATGAAACGTCTGATTGCAGCTGGCGCGGGTGACATTTATCAGGTGGCGAGAGCTTTTCGTCAGGGGGAGTCTGGGCGCCGGCATAATCCCGAATTCAGCTTGTTGGAATGGTACCGGTTGGGCTGGAATCACGCGGCCCTCATGCGCGAGGTAGCCGACTTGGTTGGCGAAGTGCTCGACCGAACCGGGTGGCAGGTATGGCCCTATGCCGCGTTGTTTCAGCGCGTTCTGGGGGTCGACCCCCTAAATGATGAAGTTGATGAGGCACAGCTGGCGGCGTTGGCGGCGTCCCATGTAGGGAACGTCCCCGACGGCCTTGATGGTGACGGCTTGCTGGATCTGCTGATGAGCCACTGTATTGAACCCACGTTAAGAGATGCCGGGATCGTGTTCGTCACTGATTTCCCTCCCTCACAGTCAGCCCTGTCACGGCTCATTTCGGTGCAAGGGCGAGCTGTCGCAGCGCGCTTTGAGTGCTATGTCGATGGCATAGAGGTGGCCAATGGCTACTGGGAGCAGAGTGATGCGGACGCTTTGCGGGCGCGATTCGCCGCGGACAATGCCGTGCGTCGACAGCGGGGCTTGGTCGAGCGCGTGCCGGACGAGAGACTCTTGGCCGCTCAGGATTCAGGCCTTCCCGATTGTGCCGGAGTGGCGCTGGGGGTGGATCGTCTGCTTGCGCTTCAGCTAGGCGCTGACAGCTTATCTGAGGTAATCAGTTTCGACTGGTCGCGGGCATAAGCTGTGTCGCCGCAAGGCGCCGCTGCAAGTTCACGCTTTCTTGACCAACGCTGGCGTATAAATATCGATAAATTCACGGGGTGGCTTTTTCGGTTGACCGGTCGAGATCTCGATACAGACGAACTCGAGCTTACCGCGAAAGACCGTGACGTTTGTTTGCTGACAAATAATTTGTAGTTGGCGCGTCATTTTGAGTTTGCTGCGCCAGTCGGTGATCCAGGTGCCCACCCTCAGGGCGTCGCCGGCGCGGGTGGCACGGAGGTAGTCGTACTCGGCGTGGGTCAGCGCCATTGCGCGATCCAGCCGCTGGTAGTCGGCTGCACCAAGGCCCAGTGCCGTGGTGTGGGCCCAGGCAGCGTCCATGCACCATTCCACGTAATGGGTATTTCGGGTGTGCGCCAGAGCGTCAATGTGTGCTTCGCTGACCTTAAAAGTCATCACGAAAGGGTCTGGGTGATCCCAGCTCATGGGGCCGCGCGCGCCACTGGCGGTGGTTGAGCGATTAACGCGTAGCCAAACACAATGGCCAGCACAGGACAGATCAGATTGAACAGGGCATAGGGCGCATACTCGAGAGTTGCGACGCCCAAAGTGGCGGCCATGAAGGCACCACAGGTGTTCCAGGGCACCAAGACGGAGGTGAGGGTGGCAGAATCTTCCAAGGTGCGTGACAGGCTCAACCGGTTGATATTGCGCTCGTCGAAAGCCGGCGTGAACAGGCGCCCCGGTAAGGTTATGGCCAGAAATTGATCTGCGGCGAGTACGTTGGTGATCACGCCGCCACCGACAGTGGCCAGAATCAGATCGCCCGTGCGTTTAACGCCGCGTAGCACGGCGTTGAGGAGCTGGCGAAGAATACCGGTGCTCTCGAGCATGCCCCCAAAGGTCATGGCGGTCAGAATCAGAAAAATGGTATTGAGCATGCTGGCCAACCCGCCCTTGTCGAGTAGTTGGCTCAAAGCGCCCAGCTCGGGCGGTGACTGGTACCCTGAAAACAGCGCCATCCACAGCCCCTGTATCAGGGGTGCGGGAGTCTCGGGGTGCGCGGCTATGGCCATGGCCCTTACGACTTCGGGTTGGAAGCATGCCGCATAAAGCGTGCCCGAAAGCGTACAGAGAAGAATGGCGGGATAGGCAGGCACTTTGAGGTAGATCAGGAACAGCATCAACACCAGAGGTGAGAGCACCCAGGGTGACAGGGAAAATTGCGACGCCAGTGCCGAACGAATCTCCGCAATGTTCTCTGGGGTGGCGGCGCCGTCACTGCCCACCATCGAGAACACAAGGAGCGCCAGCAAAAATGCGGGCAGGGTAGTCCAGAGCATATTTTTGATGTGCTCGAATAGGTCAACGCCCACGGCAGCCGCAGCCAGATTCGTGGTGTCCGACAGGGGTGACAGTTTGTCGCCGAAGTAGGCCCCTGAAATGATGGCACCTGCGGTGATAGCCGGAGAGAGTCCGTAGGTGGTCGCAATGCCCATAAGCCCCACGCCGAGCGTTCCGGCGACCGTCCAGGAGCTGCCCAGACTGAGCGAGGCCAGTGCACAGATCAGTGCCGAGGCGGCGTAAAACCAACCTGGATTCAGCAACTGAACGCCGTAATAGATCATTCCGGGTACGGTACCGCTGATCATCCAGCTGCCGATCAGAGCGCCGACCGAGAGCAGGATCATCATGGGCATGATGGAGACGGTAATTGCTCCCACCATGCCGTCTTGAATGGCTTGCCAGCTCATCCCACGATACCAACCGACAAGCATGGTTGCTGCGGCCCCAATAATCAGTGCGACCTGATTCGGGCCATACGATGCATCCGACCCAAATAGGGCAACCGACGCCGATAGCAGTGCAACTAATAGGCCGATCGGTGCGAGGGACAGCAGCATAGGCAGGTCTTCAGTCGGGGCGATAACCCGGCTTGGTCATGGTGATTTGGTAGGTCCCGATAATGCGCTCCCGAAAGCCTCCTTCGCAATAGCTCAGGTAGTAGCGCCACATGCGGATAAAGCGCTCGTCAAAGCCCATCGCTTTGACTTGATCGAGTTTATCGAGAAAGCAGTGATGCCACACTTTGAGCGTGTCAGCGTAGTCGCGCCCAATATCGCGGAGGTGACTCATTTGCATATCGGTAACGCGGGACAGCGCGTCACTGATGACGGTGAGCGAGGGCAGGCAGCCGCCCGGGAAAATATAGCGCTTGATGAAATCGACTGAGTCTCGAGCCTGCTCGTAGCGTTGCTCGGTAATCGTAATCGCCTGAATCACTGCCTTGCCATGGGGCTTGAGCAGATGACTGATTTTTTCGAAGTAGGTGTCGTAAAACTGATGCCCCACTGCCTCTATCATCTCGATCGAAACCAGCTTGTCGTATTGCCCCTTGAGATCCCGGTAGTCATCGAATAACACCGTAATCTGGCTATCCAGGCCTTTGCGCGCTACCGCCTCAACGGTGTAGTCATATTGCTCCCGCGAGATGGTGGTGGTGGTGACCCGACATCCGTACTGCTCTGCCGCGAAGATGGCCATACCACCCCAACCCGTGCCTATTTCGACAAGATGGTCCTCGGCTTTGAGCTCTAGATCTTCACAGATCAGCCGCAACTTGTGCTGAGAAGCTTCGGCCAGATCGCTATCGGGAGAGGGAAATACCGCGGAGGAGTACATCATGCTGGGATCGAGAAACAGCGAAAAGAAATCATTCCCCAAATCGTAGTGCGCCGAGATATTTTCCCGCGATCGGGAGGAGGTATTGCGGCGGGCCCAGTGGCTGACTTTTAGGGCGAGCCTGGCCAGCGGGTTCTGCTTATCTGACAGGGCTTCCAGCATCGCCATGTTGGCGCTGAAAGCGCGGGTGACCGCGGTGAGATCCGGGCTGCTCCACATGCCCTCAATAAAGGTTTCGCCAGCGGCGATACTGCCGCCGGTCAGGATGCGCCGATACAGATCAGTGTCATGAACATGTACCTCTGCGTGGGGCGCAGAGACATCGGTCACCGAACCAAAGACCTTGGTTTCGTTTCCCTCCCTGAGCGTGAGTGACCCCACTTGCAATTTGCCCAGTACTTTCCACATAAACGACTTTGCCAGGCCGCCGTTTTTTTCGGGAAAAAGCAGCGGTAACTTCGCGATATTTTTGACACTGTATTCGCTCATGGGGCACCTCTTAATGGTGGCTCGTGGATTCCTCGAGTACGTTAATGCGATCGCTTCGGATGAGCATGCAGGCTGACGCCTTTGAGAAACAGGCGCAAGGCCTCCCAGTAAATACCCACCACTACCTTCAGCGTCATCAGCGGGTAGCACAGTATGGTGCGCACCGCTGAACGTGCCGTGAGGGGTTCGGCAGAGAGCGATAAGACCGCATCGAAGATTCTTTCGTTATCCTGAAAGAGCGCGATCTGAATCGCCAATGAGTCGTCGGGGCTGTCGCTGTACCAACGATAGGTCATGTTCATGGGGTTGAATGGCGAGACATGCAGCGCTTTGTCAAACTCTGTGACCAGCGGGCCCGCATTGGCAGGCGCTTCGAGGACGTAACTATGCCGTTCACCCCAAGGGGTATTGGTCACCTCGGCAACCACGTATCGCAACCGCCCCCCGGGCTTGTCGTAGCAGTAATAAACTGCGATGGGGTTGTTCTGGTATCCAAAGTAGCGCCAGTTTGCCAGCAAATAAATGGGGCCTTCGTGGCGCTCGCCGGTTTCCTCATAAATTCTCTGCCGAACAGCGTCCGCCAACGGCATCGTTTCAGGACCTAAAAAATCTCTCCTGAGAAAGCGCGCAGGTGCCCAGCGGCGAGCGGACCACATTGGTAGCCGCTCGGTCAGTTCTGATAGCGTTTCCAGCTCTACGAAGGGCATGAACACTTTGTAGGTAAAGGCGTGTTGTTTTGGTGTGTATCGGGCGTGCCGCAGCGTTCCCGAGTACAGTCTGGCGGTCATGCTGCCATCTGGCGCGCGGCACAGAGACTCTCGGCAACCCTGAGTCCGCTGCTCAATCCGTCTTCGTGAAACCCGTTCTGCCAGTATGCGCCGCAAAACCATGTTCCGTTTTGTCCGTTGATATCCGCCCAGCGCTGCTGCGCCTGCATACCTGCCAGTGTGAATTGGGGATGCGCGTAATTAAAGCGCCCCAAAATCCGGTGAGGATTGATTGAAGCCGTGTCGTTGAGTGTCACACAAAACGTCTCAGGAGCATCGAGCCCCTGCAAAATGTTCATGTTGTATGTGACCGTGGCACGGCCATTACCGGGTTTTAACCGATAATTCCAGCTCGACCATGCCCGTTGGATCTTGGGCAGTAATCGCGTGTCGGTGTGCAGGATGACTTCGTTGTCACGATAGGGCAGTGCGCCCAGTACGGATCGCTCAGCGTCGGTAGCATCCCCCAACAGGGTTAGCGCATCGTTGGAGTGGGTGGCAACGACCACTTCATCGAATTCGCGCACCAGTCCATTGGTGAAATGAACGGTGACGGGCCGCCCCGGCGGCCGCAAGATTTTGGCGACCGGCATACGCGTACGAATGTGGTCGGCAAATCGCTGGGTTAACGGCGTCAGATACTCCCGGCTTCCGCCTTCCACGACCCGCCACTGGGGCCGATTTGTTAGCGAGAGCAAGCCATGATTGCGGAAGAAACGAATAAAAAACTCAACGGGGAAGTCTTGTGCATCCTCGAAATCTGCTGACCAAATTGCCGAGGTCATGGCAAGCAAGTAGCTGCGACTGAAATGCGCACTGAAACCATGACGGGACAAATATTCCCCCAGGGTTTGGTCCTGGGGTAGCCGCCCACTGTCCAGATCCGCAATTGCCAGCTTATTAAAACGGAGGATTTCCCGGATCATGCCGAGAAAACTGGGTGATAACAGATTACCGCGCTGCGCGAACAGTGTGTTCAGATTGTTGCCTGCGTACTCCAGTCCTGACGCCTCGTCACAGACCGAGAATCCCATGGAGGTCTCTTTACTCGCGACCCCCAGCTCCTTGAACAATTGGATCAAGTTGGGGTAGTTCCGGTCGTTGTAGACGATAAAACCCGTGTCGATGGAAAAGCGACGGGTGCCCACTTGAACGTCATAGGTAGCCGTGTGGCCCCCGATCCGATCTCGGGCCTCAAAAATTTCGACGCGGTGGCCTCTTTGGACCAGCCGGTAAGCGCATCCCAGCCCGGAGATGCCCGCTCCTATGACTGCAATGTTCACTGCCGGTAGACCTCCGGTCCCCAGACAAAAGCAAGGTTATTGCTGTTACGGGCGCTAAGGGAGCGCGGATCAGCGGTTAGCGACGTCAATTCATGGGCGAAATCTCTGGGATCACGAGGTGTTAAGCCGGTCCTGCAATGTGTATGCTACCGCTCCGGATCCAAGGTTTTTTCAATGATGGAAAAAACAGACCCTGGCACCTCACCCGTCGCCAACGGCAGTGGAAAGTGGAACGCGCCGACCGGTCGTAGAACGGACGAGTGGAGTGAAGCGTTGGTACTGATTGGCAACAGTCAGGATAGGGGTGCATTTACCCGGTTTTTTCGGCATTTTGCGCCGTTGATCAAAGCATTTGCCCTGTCAGGTTCTAGCCTTTCCGCGACCCATGCTGACGAACTGGTGCAGGAGGTCATGCTCAAGGTGTGGCAAAAAGCGGGCGGGTTCAATCCAGAGAAAGCAGCGGCTTCCACCTGGGTCTATACCATTGCACGGAACTGCCGTACCGATATGTTTCGGCGTCTGCAGAAATTTGATACCCCCCTCGCATCTGACGATTTCGAGCTCGAAAGCGAAGAAGAGGAGTCATTCGTTGTGCTGCACACCCGGCGTGGCAGCGAGCGAGTGCGAGAGTTGATGGGTGATCTACCCCCGGATCAAGCGCAAATTCTCGGCAAGGTTTATATGGAGGGCAAATCCCACTCCGAGGCGGCTGCCGAGCTCGATTTGCCTCTGGGAACGGTCAAATCCCGGGTTCGCCTGGCAATCCAGAAGCTGCAGGGCTTAATGGAGGCGTAAGCAAGATGGCGTCGGGGGTCCAGAATGTCACAGTTTTTACGTCACAGCGGAGTAAACCGTTTGCGTCCCGGTGTCGTAATCAGATCGTAAAGTTAATCGGTTTGGAATAGTCAGTCATGGTGCGCCATCACCCCTCTACAGATTTTTTAACTGAGCACGCGGCAGGGGTGTTGCCCGTTGCACAATCCGCCTGCGTTGCTGCCCATCTCAGCTATTGTCAGCGCTGTCGGCACCTGACCGAGCGGTTAGAGGACGTTGGCGGCTCTCATTTTGAGCAGCTGGATCCCGTACCGGTAGGGGATTCTGTACTGGATAGAGTGCTGGCGCGTCTGGAAGACCCAGAGCCATTGCGTTACGCCCGTAGCGAGGCCTCGGACACGCAACTGCCCGGCTTGCTCGATCGGCTGATCAACGGCGATTACGCTGACTTGGTGTGGAAGCGCGTGACCCAGTCGCTCAGCATCAGCTATTTGAAAACCGGTGACCCGCAGCATGAGTTTGCGCTATATCGCATTGCTGCAGGTGGCCGTATTCCTGAACACACTCATGGGGGCAGCGAGATGACGCTGGTTCTGCAGGGTGGTTTTGCCGATGAGAGCGGTGAATATCACCCGGGTGATTTTTTGGTTCGGGAGGGGTGGGACAAGCACACCCCGGTCGCGTTGGAAGGCGAAGAATGCATTTGTCTCGCGGTGCTCGATGCGCCTTTGCGCTTTACGCGCTTGCGACACCGCTGGCTCAACCCGCTTCTGAAACTCCGCGCGGGCTGATTCTTTCACCGACTCGTCCCCAGTGGTGCTGAGGGATGCCGCTTCTGCCAAGCGACACTCCGCTGCCATCAGCCGACTGGATTTCTAACAAAAACCGGGATCACGGTGGTCCCAAAAATCAGGCGAACTTCACTATGCAATTAGTCATACCCTGTGAAACCCAGCCGGGAGAGAATCGCGTCTCCGCGACTCCTGAAACGGTTAAAAAGTTGGTGCGGCTCGGCGCGGATGTGGTCATCGAAGCAGGTGCTGGCGTTGGAGCCGGTATCAGCGACGCAGACTACGAAGCTGCCGGTGCGAGCATCGGTTCGGATCGAGCGGCTTTGTTGGCGGGCGCCGACATGGTGCTCAGGCTGCGCAAGCCGGAGATTGACGAGATCAGTCAGCTCAAAGCCGGCTGTATTCATGTTTCCTATCTGGACCCTTTTAACGAGAAAGACCTGATCAAGGCGTTTGCGAGCCAGAACGTGACCGCGGTGAGCATGGAGATGATCCCACGCTCCACGCGGAGTCAAAAAATGGACGCGCTGAGCTCTCAGGCCAACCTTGCCGGTTATGTGGCGGTGATGCTCGCGGCGCAGTACATGCCTAGGATTATGCCAATGATGATGACCCCCGCGGGGACCTTAAAGCCAGCCAAGGTATTCATCATTGGTGCCGGGGTAGCGGGCTTACAGGCCATTGCCACCGCCAAGCGACTCGGCGCTCGGGTGACAGCCTTTGATACCCGCCCAGTGGTGGCAGAACAAGTACAGTCCCTCGGTGCCAAGTTCCTCGAGATAGATCTGGGAGACACCGGGCAGACGCAGGACGGCTACGCAAAAGAACTGACGCCGGAGCAGGTAGAGCTACAAAGGCAGGCGCAGAAAGCCGTGATCGCCGAATCCGATGTGGTCATTACTACCGCTCAGGTGTTTGGTCGGAAGCCGCCCGTGTTGGTTACCGCTGACATGGTGGCAGGCATGGCGCCGGGCTCAGTGATTGTTGATATGGCGGCCGAGACCGGCGGTAACGTCGAGGGTTCGGTCCCCGATCAGGTGGTTGATGTCAATGGCGTGACTATCGTCGGTACCGCAAACCTGGCCAATCTGGCGCCACGGGATGCAACCCAGATGTACGCAAGCAACATGTTTAATCTGGTGGAAGATACTTGGGACGAGGAGGGCAAGCAGTTTGTGCTGGACCTCGAGAACGACATTCTTCCGGGATGTGTCATTACCCACGGCGGTGCTGTGGTGCACCCCACCATCAAAGACATCATCGAGGGAGGCAACTGATATGTCCGGTGCAGAGTATTTGCTGTTTATCCTGATGCTGTCGATCTTCCTCGGCTTTGAGCTCATCAACAAAGTGCCCGCTACCTTGCACACCCCCCTGATGTCCGGCGCTAACGCGATTTCCGGTATCACTGTGGTGGGCGCGGTGGCACTGGCGGGAACGGGTAGCGAGAATATGGCCATGTGGCTGGGTGTCGGTGCCGTGACCCTGGCCAGCATCAACGTAGTGGGTGGTTACATGGTGACCGACCGCATGCTTGGCTTCTTCAAGAAGAAGGAGGACTGATCATGACGACTGCATTGATGACACAACTGGGTTACGTCATATCAGCGGGCCTGTTTATTTTTGGCCTGAAAATGCTGGGGTCCCCCGCGACCGCGCGGCGCGGCAACATGGTGTCGGCCATCGGTATGCTGGTCGCCATCATCGCGGCCCTGCTCGACCAGGGCATTGTGGATTTCACCTGGATCGCCGCTGGTATGGTGGTAGGGGGCGCGGTCGGTGCCATCGCGGCTCGAGCGGTGGCCATGACCTCGATGCCCGAAATGGTGGCATTGTTCAATGGCCTCGGCGGTGCTGCCTCACTGCTGGTGGGTTGGGCGGCGTTGTCCCCTGACGCCGGCGTTTTCACGCTGGTCACTATCGTGCTTTCGATCTTGATCGGTGGCGTGACCCTGACGGGTTCTTTGGTGGCTTACGGCAAACTATCCGAGACGATTGGTAGCGGCGCGATTACCTTCTCCGGCCAGCAGATCGTAAATTCGCTGGTTGTGCTCGGCATTCTGGGTGGTGCAGCGATGTTCTGCATGAACCCCACAGACCCCAACTGGCTCTACATGGTGATCGGTCTGGCGCTCCTTTTCGGCATTATGGCGGTCATCCCGATCGGCGGCGCCGATATGCCAGTGGTGATTTCGTTGTTGAACTCCTATTCGGGGTTAGCGGCCTGTGCCGCGGGTTTTGCCATCAACAACAACGCGCTGATCGTGGCAGGCTCGCTGGTAGGTGCTTCGGGCATTATTTTGACCCAGATCATGTGCAAGGCGATGAACCGCTCGCTGTCTAATGTGTTGTTCTCCGGCTTTGCCAGCGTGTCCAGTGAAGAGACCGTGGTGGAAGGCGAGATCAAGCCAATCTCGGTCGAAGACGCCTATTACGTGCTCGAGGCGGCAACCAACGTCGCGATCATTCCCGGATACGGTATGGCGGTGGCGCAAGCCCAGCACGTGGTCAAGGAGTTGACAGAGCTTTTGGAGAACAACGGCTGTGAAGTGAACTTCGGTATCCACCCGGTGGCGGGTCGTATGCCGGGTCACATGAATGTGCTGCTGGCCGAAGCCGACGTGCCCTACGATCAGCTGCTGGAGATGGATGAGATCAATCCCCGTATGGAGATGGTCGATGTGGCGATAGTGATCGGCGCGAATGACGTGGTGAACCCCGCAGCGCGTGAGGTAGAGTCTTCGCCGATCTACGGTATGCCTGTGATTAACGTGGCAGATGCGCGTACCGTATTTGTGCTGAAGCGATCAATGGCGTCGGGTTTTGCCGGTATCGAGAATCCGCTGTTCTACAAGGACAACACCCGCATGCTTTTTGGCGATGCCAAGGAGAGCATTGGCGGCCTGATTCGCGAGTTCAGCTAAGCGCGCAATACATAAAAAACCCCGCTTCTGCGGGGTTTTTTATGCCCGGGAGTTTTATTCGAAATGGCGCAGAAAGGGGCGTGGACCGATACGACTCACGCGCTATGTCCTGGTGCCTTCTCTGTAGATTGAAATTGGAGGCTTGCCAGGCGTTGGTAGAGATCGCATCGAGCGATGAGTGCTTCGTGGCGGCCGCTATCAATGACCTTACCGCGATCCATCACCACGATGCGATCGGCGTTGATCACCGTGGAGAGTCGGTGAGCGATAATGATGGTCGTGCGCTCGCGCATGATGTCAGCCAACGCTTGCTGCACATGCCATTCGCTCTCTGTATCGAGCGCGCTGGTGGCTTCATCGAGCAGTAATAGCTCGGGGTCTGCCAGTATCGCCCGTGCCAATGCAATCCGTTGGCGTTGTCCGCCCGAGAGTCTGACCCCCTGAGCTCCCAGATCGCTTTGGTAGCCTTCAGGGAGCGCCGCAATAAATTCATGCGCATGCGCCATGGTCGCCGCCCGTTCTACCGCTTCTTGATCGGGCGCAGTGACGCCATAGGCAATGTTGCTGAATATGGTGCCGGAGAAGAGCGTCGGCTGCTGCGGGACGAGCGCGATTTTGGCTCGCCAGTCTTGTAACGGAACGTCGCGTAACGGGGTATTGCCGTAAAAGAGTGCACCCTCGCCGGGATCGTAAAAGCGTAGCATGAGCTCAAAGACGGTCGATTTGCCGGCACCCGATGGGCCCACCAGCGCGACGGACTCGCCGGGCGTGATGCTGAGATCGAAGTGATGCAGCGCCGGTGTGTCAGGTCGGCTCGGGTAGGCAAAGGTAATATCGGCAAAGCGCAGGGCTTCCCCTAGCTCTGGCTTGGTTGTTCCGGTATCGGGGATATTGGGCTGTTCCTGTAGCAACTCCATCAGGCGTTCTGCGGCGCCCGCCGCGCGTTGCAGATCGCCCCATACCTCTGACAACGTGGCGAAGGCGGTCCCCACCATGACCGCATAAAAAACAAAGGCGCCCAGCTCGCCACCGGTCATACGCCCCTCAATCACGTCGACTCCGCCAGACCACATCATGCCGACCATGCCACCCATCAGCAGGAAGATGGCAAAGCCGGTGAGGAGCGCGCGCTGGAATACGCGTGCACGCGCAACCGTAAAAGCCTGTTCTACGTCGTGCCCAAACGCAGTTTTCTCCGCCGCTTCCCGATTAAAGCTCTGCACCACTTTGATCGACTGAAAAATTTCGCCGGCATGACTGCCTACCTCGGCAATGCTTTGCTGGCTCTTGTTGGACAGGTTGCGCACGCGACGACCGAAAATAAGGATAGGCAGCAGGGTTACAGGTACCGCGATCAGTATCACCAGGCTGAGCTTGAGATTGGTAATCACCATTAGCGTCAGCGCCCCGGTCAGCGTGAGGGCATTGCGGACCGCCAAGCTGACAGAACTGCCAATCAGAGTTTGCAGCAGCGTGGTGTCAGTAGTGAGGCGAGACATGATCTCGCCGGAATGGTTGGTCTCAAAGTAGCTCGGTTGTAGATGCACCAAATTATTGAAGACGGCGCTGCGGAGATCGGCACTCACACGTTCCCCCAGCCAGGAAACCAGATAAAAGCGGATCATTGCGCCACAGGCCATCGCCAATCCGATGACCAGCATGAGGGAGACTGCCTTATAAAGCCCAGCGGGGTCTGCCCCCGTGAACCCCTCGTCAATCAGGACCTTCACGCCGTAGCCTAGCCCAAGTTGCGCACCTGCGGTGAACACCAGTGCGACGCTGGCAGCAATGAGCCGGCCTTTGTGGGGCCATAAAAAGCCAAGCAGTTGGGTGAGAGGTGCCAGCGACTTACTGCGCGCCGGCGGACGACTGTTCGGCGTCTCTGTGTTGGGCGACTCCGTCGATGATGTGGTCTGTACGGCTTCCGTCACGCAGTCGTTATCCGGTTGGCTGGTAAATTAAATCGAGGGCTGGCAGCTGCAAAGGGATCCGCTGCGCCAGATCGCAGTCTACGCGGACGGGGAGCAAAAAGATCGTCTTCGCCCAACAAAAGCAACAGGCCACCGCTCGGTCAATCCATTCGTTGCCTATGTGCGAGACGGTTCCAGCAGGCGACCGAAGAACACGCCGAGCTCAAATAAGAGCCACATTGGGATCGCCAGCAGCGACTGCGAAATCACGTCCGGCGGGGTGAGCAACATGCCAAACACGAAACATCCGACAATGATGTAGGGGCGTTTCTGTGACAGTGATTCGGCGGTGGTGACGCCCGTCCAAATCAGGATGACAGCCGCGATAGGCATTTCAAAGGCGATACCAAACGCCAGAAACAGCTTCAGGACAAAGTCGAGATAGCTGTTAATGTCAGTCATTACCTGAACGCTTTCTGGGCCCACGCTGGTGAAAAAGGCAAAGATCAACGGAAATACAACGAAGTAGGCGAAGAGCGCTCCGGCGTAGAACAACAAAACGCTAGAGGCGAGCAGCGGCAGGGCGATCCGCTTTTCTTTTTGATAAAGCCCCGGCGCAACAAAGCCCCATATTTGATACAGAATCACCGGTATCGCCATAAATATAGCGAGCACTAGGCTGAGCTTAAAGGGCGTGAGAAATGGCGACGCCACGCCGGTGGCAATCATGGTGGAACCCTCGGGCATCAGCTCTCTCAAGGGCGCCGAGACAAAGCCATAAATTTCGTTGGCGAAAGGAAATAGCACAATAAAACCAACGAGCACTGCCAATACAGCCCGCAGCAACCGATCCCGGAGCTCGGTGAGATGCGCGACCAGCGACATGGGCGGGTCTTGGTCGGTGGGTTCACTCATTGCGACGCTGAGGTCTTTTCTGGTCCATCGGCGATAGCGCCAGCCTGCTCAGCGGCAGGTTCGGGATCGCCGCCGCGGTCTGGGCGCGCTGGCGCGGCATCCAATGAATCGATAGATTCCAGTTCCGCACCCACCGCGCGCGTGGTGGCGCGGACCTCTTGCTCCAACTGTCGCGACTCCTCGCGCAATTTTTGCATCACTTCATCGTTGTGCAATTCGCGACGCACTTCGGTACGAATTTGATCGAAACTGCGGCGAAAGCGATTGATCCAGGCCATGGTGGTGCGCACTGCGCCGGGAAGCTGCTCTGGGCCGACCACGAGTAACCCGACGACTCCGATCAGCAGTATCTCGGCAAAGCCGATATCAAACATGACAGGCGGTCTCGGTTAGCCGGCAGGTTTGTCGGAGTCCTGCTCCTTGCGTGCCGCATTCGCGCTCTCGCTGTCGCCAGACGCATCGTCTTTGCTCATGCTGTCGCGAAAGCCCCGAATGGCGCTGCCGAGGTCACTCCCGATGTTGCGCAGGCGTGACGTGCCAAAGAGCATCACGACAATCGCCAGAATTATGAGGAGTTGCCAGATACTGATTCCGCCAAGGCCCATTGTCATTCTCCCTGCAGTTAAGCGTTTTCCGAGCCAGCATTATGGCGCTTTCGCGCGGCTTTTTCTGCCAGTCCAGACAGTCCCATCCGTGAATTGAGTACATCGAGCACAGCGGCATGATCCAGATCGAGATGAGACAACATGACCAGGCTATGGAACCAAAGGTCAGCAACCTCATTGACCAGCGCATCCTTGGCGCCGGGTTGGTTCATATCTTTCGCCGCAAGAATCACTTCTGTCGCTTCTTCGCCAACCTTCTCCAGAATCTTATTCAATCCATCGCGGTGCAGCGATGCAACGTAAGATTGCTCGGGCGATGCCAGCTTTCGCTCAGCCAACACCTGATCCAGTGCTGTCAAAATATCGTTCATTTATTCCTCCGCCACCTGCTGCCATTCGCCGCCCTGCGGTGCGTAGAAGAAACAGTTTCGGCGTCCCGTATGGCAGGCGCCGCCCGTTTGATGAACTCGCAACAGCAGCGTGTCGCCGTCGCAATCGAGGCGGGCCTCTACCAGCTGCTGTGTATTGCCCGAGGTCGCTCCCTTACGCCACAGTTCGCGCCGCGAACGCGACCAGTACACGACGTCGCCACTCGTTAATGTCAGCTCCAGGGCCGCCGCATTCATCCACGCGAGCATCAGCACCTCACCGCTATCCGCGTCTTGTGTTATCACGGGCATCAGCCCTTGATCGTTCCACTTGGGCGACATGGTGCGAGGGATTTGTGTCGATGTGTTGGCCATGGCCCAGTATGCCAGAGGTGACGCGGAGCGGTTACCGGTTACGTGTCGTCAGTACCGCAAAAAAACAGCCGCCGGCGAGAACGATAAGCCAGGCTGTTCCACCGCTGGAAAGCGCAAGGCCTGCGCCCAGCGCCAGCGCGCCTGTGAGCGTCACGGGCAGCATCCAGCTGGGCGCTGGGTTATTCTTGGGTGCCGGAGTGTGGCTCTGGCGTAATCGGTTCATCAGGAGGTCGGGTAGCAGGGGGAGTGCCTCCAAAAGCGCCGGCGCTTCCCGTTGCAGTCGCTGGGTGATGGTTGGCAACGAGTAACGATCCGCTAACCACCGTTCGAGGTAGGGTTTGGCGGTGTCCCACAAATTGAGTTCCGGATACAGCTGTCGGCCCAGACCCTCGATATTGAGCAGTGTTTTTTGCAGCAAGACCAGCTGCGGTTGCACTTGCATATCAAACTGACCGGCGGTACGAAACAGCGTCACCAACATGTGACCAAAAGAAATCTCTGACAGGGGACGTTCGAAAACAGGCTCACACAATGTCCGCATAGCCGATTCAAACTCGGCGATCGGTGTATCTGACGGAATCCAGCCACACTCGATATGTAGCTTCGCGCAGAGCCTGTAGTCCTGTTGGAAAATAGCGAGCAAATTGCGCGCCAGATAGTAAAGATCCTGTTCATCGAGTTGGCCGACAATGGCGCAGTCCACAGCAATATATCGCGGGTTATCTGGCTGGCTGCAGTCCACAAAAATATTACCCGGGTGCATGTCGGCGTGAAAAAAACTGTCGCGAAACACCTGGGTGAAGAAAATTTCAACGCCGCGTTCAGCCAGCAATTTCAGATCGACCTGTTTCCCCTTGAGGGTGTCAATGTCGCTAACAGGCACACCGTAAATGCGCTCGCTGACCATGACGTGCTGGCAGGTCAGAGGCCAGTGCACCTCCGGGACGTAAACCAGCTCGCCGGACTGAAAGTGCCGCTTGAGCTGTGAAGCATTCGCTGCCTCGCGCTGCAGATCGAGCTCGCCGTGAATGATGCGATCATATTCTTCAACCACTTCGACCGGGCGCAGCCGTCGACCACTGCGCGACCAACGCGCCAGCATTCTGGCGACATGTCGCAGTATTTTGAGGTCCTGATCAATAATCCGCTCGATCCCCGGGCGCAGCACTTTTACGACAACGTCGCTGCCGTCCGGCAGGCGGGCTCCATGCACCTGCGCCACAGATGCAGCCGCCAGAGGATTGGCATCGAACTCGGCAAAGCAGTCATTCAACGGTCGTCCCAACGCGTGTTCGATCCGCTGAATTGCTTCCTTGGCGGGGAATGCCGGTACTTGATCCTGCAGTAGTGCCAGTTCGTCGGCGATATCCAGAGGCAAAAGGTCTCTGCGGGTCGATAGCAGTTGACCAAACTTGACGAAGACGGGACCCAGATCTTCCATCGCGCGGCGTAAGCGCTCGCCTCGCGGGGTGTTGGCGGGTACAGACATCACCGGGAACAACCGCAACAAAAATGACAGCCACCGGGGTCGCTGCTCGGGGGGCAAGAGCTCATCGAGCTGATAGCGCGCTGCAGTCCGGTAGAGTGCAACCAGTCGATTCATTGTTGCGCCCTTCGTGCGGCGGCTTTAGCCAGCAGCTTTTCTGCTTTGACCTGCGCTTTTTCGACCCGCATGGATAGGCTCTGCACGCCGTCAAAGAAGTGCTCCAACTCGAGTTTTGGTGGTGTTAGGCGGCCTTCTTCCAGAAGATATTCTGACAGTTGTCGCTTGAGGCTTTTTCGCGCGCCTTCACCCCACCGGAACAGGCTACGGAGTGCTTCGGCCAGCTGATGGCCGGTGACATCTCCGAGACGCTCCACCAGTGGTGCTTCCCAGTCAATATCCATCTGAGAAATCACTTGTTGCAGGCGGATGAGACTGGCACTGCTGCCTTGAAGCTCGATGCCACTATTAATCAGTGTGGCGGCGGGGTCTTCAGACGTAATCAGGGTTGCGAAGTCCTCGAGTGACCCTCTGACAAACGTTGCGGTTTTGTCTTCGCAATGACTCAACAGCCTGACCTCCGGGCCCGGCGCCAAGGCCAGATAAAGTGTGAGCTCCAGTGACGTGATCTCGACGCCGATCAGGGTGCCATCTAGCGCCTTCAGCGCGCTGTGGGAGGTGGGTGCGAGCAAGATGGCTTGGTTGATGGCTCGCTCAGCGCCGGATAGTGCCGCCGACAGCAGTGCCGGGTCGTGCTGGGTCACGCCTTGAAACCCCGGTGCACAGCGACGATGCCCCCCGTCATGTTGTGATAGCTCACGTTGGCGAAACCCGCCTCTTCCATCAATCCCAGCAGCGTTTCCTGATCGGGGTGTTTGCGAATGGACTCTGCCAGATAACGATAACTGTCGGCGTCCTGAGCAATCAATTTGCCCATGGCCGGTAATACCTGAAAGGAGTACTGGTCATAGATTTTGGCGAGCAATGGAGAGGTTGGTTTGGAGAATTCCAGAACCAACAGCCGGCCGCCGGGACGCAGCACCCGGAGCATGGAGCGCAAGGCCATCGCTTTGTCGGTGACGTTTCGTAGCCCAAATGCAATCGTAATGCAGTCGATGCTCCCATCTTCAAATGGCAACGACTGGGCATCGGCCTGAACAACATCAATATTGCCGGTCGCTCCTTTGTCTATCAGGCGATCACGGCCGACTTCGAGCATGGCCGCGTTGATATCAGCCAATATGACGCGGCCATCGGGCCCAACTAATCGAGAGAATTTAGCGGCAAGATCACCGGTCCCCCCGGCAATATCAAGAATGGTCTGCCCGGCACGGGCAGCGCTTAACTCAATGGTGAAGCGTTTCCACAGCCGGTGGATGCCGCCGGACATCAGATCGTTCATGAGATCGTAACGGCTGGCCACGGAGTCAAAGACCTCGCGAACCAGACTGGCTTTTGCAGCGCGGTCTACCCGGGTAAAGCCGAAGTCTGTGCTGTCATCCGAATGGCTGGTGTCTATTGCGTCGTCATTCACCGGCGATGCTCCCTGTAGCGCCGGCGCTCAGCCAGCGAGCCGGCAAGTGTACCTGAGCACGGCCGTGGTGTTCAGAGGGGTGACATGGGTGGTTCTGGCAATTGCTCGCGCCGCTCATTGCCTCGGAGGGGTGTTTTCAGGGTTCGAAATGGAGAACTTGAACAGCGGCGTCTCTGGATTGCCCGGCAGCGGTGAGTTGGCGCAGATAGTTGTGCCAGTAACGATCCTGGTTCTCGGCAAGGTCACGGAGATAGGACCAGCTGTACAACCCCGAATCGTGGCCGTCATCAAAAGCGATTTGGACGGCATAATGTCCCACCGGCTCAATGCCCTTGATGCCAACGGCTGCTTTGCCAGTTTGCAGGGTTTCCTGTCCCGGGGCGTGTCCGCGAACCTCTGCGGAGGGCGAGTAGACCCGAAGAAATTCCGCGCTGAGTTTGAAGGCGGCACCGTCATCGAAGTCCAGCTCAAGCATGCGCTGGCTCTTCGAATAGTGGAGTCGACTCACACGGTGTTGCCCTGACACAGTTACCGCACTTCGCCCGCAGGCTGTGGCTCGCGTTTGAGTAGTAGCGTATCCATATCTGCCTCAGCGGTCAGGGTCCGCGCCCGCGCCATTTCCGAACGACTCGCAAAGGGCCCAAGATATACCCGAAACCAGCGCCCATTGTCTCCCTCTCCCGCTTCAATAGAGGCGTCGAGTCCGAGCAACGCCAACTCTCCTCGACGGCGATCGGCATCTGATTCCTTGCGAAAAGAGCCTACCTGCAACAAGTATTGTGCATTATCACGACGCGGGGACTGTAAATCAGCGGGTTCAATTTCAGGGTTCAGATCCAGCTCCTGATTGGGCAGCACTTCGTAAAAATCGAAACGCGGTCCGGTTTCTATTTGAAGATTGGGGGGTGACGCAGCTATTGCGCGCGCGGGTTCCTCGGGTTGCTGTGACCAATGTGCAGCGCCCAGACTGGCAAGGACGCCCGCAACGCAGCCCGCTGCGAAGCCCTGCAGGTGCGCCGCTGAAAGCGTAGGCGGTGCACTCGCGGCACCAGATCGGCTAGCGGCGCCGCGAGGGGATCCGGTTTTTTGTCGGGGCTTTGTTGCGCTTTTGGCCATATCACATGGTATCCGGTGCAGAGACTCCCAACAGGTTCAGACCGTTGGCAATGACCTGTTGGGTGGCGGCCACCAGCGCAAGCCGGGCACGCTGAATATCGGGCTCGGCGTCCAGAATGTGATGGGCGTTATAAAAAGCATGGAAGTCTGACGCGGCCTGCCGCAGGTAGTTAGCGACGTCATGTGGCTCGAGGCGCTCTGCCGCGGTGGCAACGACCTCCGGGAATCGGCCCAGTGTGATCGCAAGTGTCAGGGCCTCCGGCTCACAGAGGCAGTCGAGGTGCTCGAGACCCGCCGCTTCTGCCCCATCCCCCAGCGCAGACTGGGCTTTACGGCGAATGCTTGCGGCCCGGGCGTGGGCATATTGAATGTAGTAAACCGGGTTTTCGTTGCTCTTTGCCAGCGCCAGATCTACATCGAAGGTGAGCTGCGACGAGGGCGCGCGGGCCACAAGAAAATACCGGGTCGCGTCGCACCCCACCCAATCAATCAGGTCGCGCAGGGTGACATAGCTGCCCGCGCGTTTGGACAGCTTTACCTCGGTGCCATCGCGCATCACGGTGACCATTTGATGCAATACGTACTCGGGCCAACCCTTAGGAATACCGGCGTCCAAGCCCTGTAAGCCCGCGCGCACGCGAGTGATAGTACTGTGATGATCAGCGCCTTGCTCATTGATGACGCGTTCAAAGCCCCGCTGCCACTTGTTCAGGTGGTAGGCCACGTCGGGGACAAAATAGGTGTACCCCCCCTCGCTCTTGCGCATGACACGGTCTTTGTCATCACCGAAAGAAGAGGTTCTCAACCAGAGCGCATTATCCTGCTCAAAGGTGTGGCCGGATCGAACGAGCGTTGAGACTGTCTCGTCAACGGCTCCGCTGTCATAGAGTGAGGATTCCAGGAAATAATGATCAAAGGCCACGGCGAAGGCACGGAGATCCTGATCCTGTTCCCGACGCAGACAGGCGACGGCAAAATCTCTGATCGCATCCAAATCGTTAACGTCGCCAGACGCGGTAATTTCCCGGTCGGCCGCCTGCACGGTTTCTGCAGCCATGAACGCGTTGGCGACGTCCTGAATGTAACTGCCCTGGTAGCCGTCCTCGGGCCAGTCGGTATCGTCGGGACTCTTGCCCATCGCCCGAGCCTGCACCGACAACGCCAGATTCTGGATCTGCTGACCCGCGTCGTTGTAATAAAACTCTCGCTGCACCGCCCATCCAGTGGCGTCCAATAAGCGACCGAGGCAATCGCCGATGGCTGCTCCGCGACCGTGGCCCACATGTAACGGCCCGGTTGGGTTAGCAGAGACAAACTCCACCTGAACTTTCCGACCTTCACCAATGTTGGTCTGTCCAAAGGTCGATCGCTCAGAAAATATCCTGCTGATGATTTCTGTGTGACGCTCTGGGTTGATAAAAAAGTTAATAAATCCCGGTCCCGCAATATCGGCGCTGGCAATCAGGGCGTTGATGGGTAGGGCGTCTATGACCTGCTGGGCGAGGTCTCGCGGCGCCAAACCTGCGCGCTTCGCCATTACCATGGCCACGTTACAGGACAGATCGCCATGAGCCGGATCTTTTGGGTGGTCAATTTGCGGTGGCGCCTCTGGCACGTCTGCCAGTGTGCCTTGCGATACCAGTTGTTCCAGCGCAGAGGAAATCAGCGCAGCCAGTTCAGCTTTCATGGTCGTCCTGTTAGAGGTTCTCCGTGCTCGCTGAGCCCGAAGCTTGGGGCGCCTATTATTACTGACCTGTCGCGAAGGCTCCAGCCAAGGAAGTCACAAGCTTTCGTAGGGATCAATATCGATTGACCAACTCAGGCCGCCCGAGTGACGAGAGGCTTCTGCTTCTGCCACCAGTGAGGCGATGAGCGCAGCCAGCGCGGGGCGCGAGGGTCCAGCCACAACCAGTTGGCTGCGGAAACGATCTTTGCGCCTTGCCATCGCGGCGGGCAAGGGGCCTATAACGCGGCAGTGCCCCGTTGGTGTCACCCTGGCTTTAATGCGCTGAAGAAATTCGAGCCCTGTCGCTCGCGTTTTGCTGTCACACCGGATCACACCCAATGCACCGTAGGGTGGGAGCGCTGACTCGGCGCGCAGTGACAGCAAGGTTGCCAGTTGCGAATGATAGGGCGCATCGAGATTGCGAATTAACGTGTGCTCAGGCTGCCGGGTTTGGATAAGCACTGACCCTCGTTTGCCGGCGCGGCCCGCGCGGCCACTGACTTGCGTCAAAAGCTGCAGCAGCCGCTCCTCACCGCGAAAGTCAGGACTGAAAAGCAGTGCATCGGCGTCGACGATGGCTACCAGCGTGACATGAGGAAAGTGGTGCCCTTTGCTCAGCATCTGGGTGCCCACCAGCAGCACCGGTTTTCCGGTATCGAGCTGCTCTATCAGCTTTGGCATGGCTCCTCTCGTTGCCATGGTATCGCTGTCGACGCGAATCACCGGATAATCAGCGAAGTGCTCGCTGAGAAAAGCTTCCGCCTGCTGCGTGCCGAGGCCGGTTCCCAGTAAGCGGTTGCTCTGGCATCCCGGGCACCGTGCGGGTAACGCGATCCGGTCTCCACAATGGTGACACTGAAGGCCCGGCGGCGACTTATGCAGCGTCATGCGGGCATCGCAATGATTACATTCACTACTCCAGCCGCAGTCATGGCACACCAGCGCGTGGGCAAACCCGCGACGGTTTAGAAAAAGCAGCACCTGATTACCGTCGTGTAATGTGCGTTCCACAGCATCGAGGAGTTCTCGAGATAAACCCGCCGTCAGTTCCAGACCTCGGATGTCGATCAGCCGCTGCTGTGGAAGGGCGCCCGCGCCGGCACGTTGTGTAAGGATGTGCCGCCGGTAGCGATCGCGATCAGCATTGAGCCAGCTTTCCAGACTGGGTGTGGCGCTCCCCAATATCGCCGGGCAATCTTCCAGTTGCGCTCGCTTGATAGCCACATCTCGAGCCGAGTACCGCAGGCCATCCTGTTGTACAAAAGCGGCGTCGTGTTCCTCGTCGACAATAATGAGGCCAGGTTTATTGAGGGGAACAAAGACCGCTGATCGCGTGCCCAGAATAATAGCGGCTTTACCATTGCGGGCTGCCGCCCAAGCGCGGTCGCGCGCGGCGTCTCCAATTCCCGAGTGGAGCGCCAATACTGGCGCATCAAATCGTGCTTCAAAGCGCGCGAGGGTCTGCGGTGTCAGGGCAATCTCGGGCAGCAGCACCAGTACCTGCCGGTCTTGTTTCAGGCAGGCCGCAATACACTGCAGGTAAACTTCAGTTTTGCCGCTGCCTGTGACGCCATAAAGCAGATGCACCGAGAACTGGCCGAGCGCGTTGGTGATCGCGTCAATTGCATCGGACTGTTCGGGATTGGCTCGCAAGTGTGGGGTTCGCTCGCGCCAACATACTGTGTTGACAACATCGCAACGGATCGCCAAATCCTTGCTGATGAGCGCGTTGGCCAGTGGGCGGCTGAATCCTTCGGTAACCAGTTGTTTGAAACTGATCGGACCCGCCGCGAGTCGCTGCACCAGCGCGGCTTGTCGCGGCGCCTGATGGGGCGCGCCTTCCGGGAGACCGCGGCCGCGCTCGTTCAACATCAGCCCGGGTTCTTCCAGTGGGTGTTCCGGCTTACCGCGACGCTCACCCGGAGAGAGCCCCAGTGGCAGGACCTCACCCAGTGGGTGTTGGTAATAGGTTGCCGTCCATATGAGCAGTTCAAAGAGTGATGGAGGGAATAACGGCTCGGTGTCGATAACCGATGTCACGCGACGCAAGCGCTTGGGATCAACATCGCTGTCTGCTCCCTGAGACACTAAAAATGCGATAACAGAACGACTGCCGAAGGGGAGTTTGATCCGAATGCCCGGCGCGGGGTTGGGGCCGCCTTCTTCCGGTGACCAATAGTCAAAGGACCGGCGGAGCGGCGTAGGTACGGCGCAGCGCCATATAACTGGCGCGCCATGGTTGTCAGGTGCAGTTAAATTCGACATGGTGACAGCGGACAAATCTTCGACAGCAGTGTACTAGAGCGTGGCAGTGGCTGTATTCCATGTTGCTATCGGTGTCGGCTCTGGTATTATCCGCCCTCTTTTTTTGGCCCCTAGCGCCGACGGAGGTTGGCATGAAAGCAGACATTCACCCGCAGTATGGCGATATTACTGCCAAGTGCAGTTGTGGCAACGAGATCAAAACCCGCTCTACTCTGGGCGCCGATATTTCTCTGGACGTATGCAGCCAGTGCCATCCGTTCTATACCGGCAAGCAGAAGATCGTCGATACCGGCGGTCGGGTTGACCGCTTCAACAAGCGTTTTGGCGGCCGCAGCCTCAAGCAGTAAGGGATGTTGTATTCAAAAAAACGCCGGCTTTTGCCGGCGTTTTTTTTAGAAAATTTGTTCCAGATCATCAGTTCCGAGGGCCTGGCCAGAATCGCTGGCCCAGCCGGGCAAGGACTCCTCGAGGAAGTACTCCATGAGGCTGCCCTCGGGCTGACCGCGGACCCGCAGCCCCGACTCGGCATCGACACGAAGCCGCACAATGCCCGGTGGCATGGGCGGATTCGGCTGCGCAGGTGGCAGCGCCTCGCGCATGTAGTCAATCCAGATAGGTAGCGCGGCGGTGCCACCAAACTCTCTTCTGCCCAGCGGGCTGTAGTCATCGAACCCAACCCATGCGGTCGTAATTAAATCGCGATTGAATCCCGAGAACCACGCATCTCTCGGCCCGTTGGTGGTGCCCGTTTTGCCGCCGATGTCATCGCGTTCCAGAACTCTGGCCCGACGGCCAGTGCCGCGCTGAATGGCGTCGCGCAGGAAGGAAGAGACGATAAAGGCCACTCGTGGATCCATGACCCTCTCGGCGGCGCGTACTTCGGGAACGGCGGTTCCAAGGATGTCCTCCATACGAACCTCTTCGGCGTTGCCGTTATCGGTCGTGGCGCATTCGGGGCAGGCCACCAGTGGATCAGCCGCGTAAACAATGTCCCCCTGCGCGTTCTCGATACGCTCGATGAGCCAAGGCTCCACTTTGAAACCCTCGTTAGCGAGGATGGCATACCCTGCTGCGACCTCAATTGGGGTAAAGGCGTGCGTTCCCAGCGCCAGCGTTAAATTCGCCTGCATATCCTCAGTGTTGAAGCCCAATCGTTCCACGTAGCGGATAAAAGGTCCTATGCCGACACGCTGCAGTACGCGGATCGACACAAGATTGCGCGAAAATGCTAGGGCCTCCCGCAATCGGGTGGGGCCGTAGAATTTGCCGCTGTCATTCTCCGGTCTCCAGATTTCTGCTGCGGCGATATTGTCGAGCACCACAGGCGCGTCGTTAATGACGGTCGACGGGGTAATGCCCGCCGAGAGCGCGCTGGCATACAAAAACGGTTTGAAATTAGAGCCCGGTTGCCGACGGGCTTGGGTCGCCCGATTGAACTTTGAGAGTTCGAAACCCATGCCGCCGACCAGCGCGCGAATCGCGCCGTGCTTGGGATCGAGAGACACCAATGCCGCCTGCGCTTGGGGGACCTGACTCAACCGCCACCCATTGGCTGTTTCGAGGACTCTGATCAGATCTCCTTGGGCCACAAGGTCAGACACCGTCTTTTCTGGGGCCGCGGTCGAGTTAACACTGCGGTAGCGCCGCACTGCATTCAGATCGCCCTCCCAGGTAAGAGAGATAACGTCACCAGATTTGGTCAATACGGTGACCATACTGTCGCCGACCTCGGTAACGATCCCGGGCTGAAGCTCGGCAATGGTCGGCATTTCCTGCAGCGCTTGTTGCCAGCGGTCAGTGGTTTCAGCTTCGGTTTCCCCATCGCGGGGCGCGAGGCGCCGTTCCGGTCCGCGCCACCCATGGCGCCAGTCGTAGGTTCGCAGGCCCGCCAGCAGCGCATCTCTGGCGGCTTGCTGTTGTTTTGCATCGACGGTGGTATACACGACATAGCCGTCGTTGTATGCCGCGTTACCGAAACGCGCCACCATTTCACGCCGGACCATTTCAGCGACATAGTCGGCATCAACCTCAACAACCTGACCAAAAAAAGCCGCGGTCACGGGCGTAGCCTGCGCCGCATCGCGCTCGGCCTCGGTGATCATGCCCAGATTTTCCATTCGACCGAGAATCCAGTCGCGCCGGATCTTGCCCTTTTCTGGGTTGCTGAGCGGGTTGTTGCGCGAGGGCGCTTTGGGCACACCAGCGAGCATGGCGTGTTGCGCCAGATCGAGTTCTGCAAGGGATTTTCCGTAGTAGGTTTCCGCCGCCGCCTCAAAACCATAGGCGCGGTGCCCCAGAAACACGCGGTTAACGTAGAGCTCGAAAATTTCTTCTTTACTCAGGCGTGCCTCGATCTGGAGCGCGAGCAGGATCTCCGTGAACTTTCTGATAAAGGTTTGGTCCAGCGTCAAAAAGT
>VMBT01000175.1_pt1 | contig 43618 bp, 42 predicted proteins | sample 4404301 | NCBI WGS metagenome assembly VMBT01 (sample SAMN12238535, study PRJNA552566) | marine metagenome | isolation source: Coastal seawater | place: USA: coastal Georgia, Sapelo Island | collected 2008-08/2009-08
CTTTGTAAATACAAAATGCGTGGATACCGTCATGATGATCATGATCATGATCATGATCATGGTGGTCGTGGTCGTGGTCGTGATGATGTCCATGCTCTGCCTCATTTTCATCACTATAAGCCTCTTCGTTTAGCCACCTTTGAACGTCTGCCGTTTTAGTCATTGGATCATAAAGCCCCGCTCCAAAGAGACGTCCTGGCTCAATTTCGCCATTAATAACTTTAAATCTATCAGCTCCAGGATTTATCTGATCAAGGCGTTCATCAAGTTTTGAAATAGAGGATGCGTCAGCGATATCTGTTTTTGTGATTAGAAGACGATCAGCAACTGCTGCCTGTCGGACGCTTTCTTCATGAGCATCGAGCGTGCCTCCACCGTTAGCTCCATCGACGGTCGCAACAACGCTATCCAGATGAAAGCATCGTCCAACAAGAGGATCGGCAATAAGCGTATGAACAATTGGTGCTGGATCGGCCAGTCCGGTTGTTTCTATTACAACTCTATCAAACTCAATTGTCTCGCCCCTAGCGCGACGACCAAAGAGATCATGTAAGGTTTCTACTAGGTCCGTCCGAAGTGTGCAGCAAAGGCACCCCGACTCCATCAAAATTGGTTCTTCTTCAGACTTCTCTACTAGTTCATGATCGAGACCTACCTCACCAAACTCATTGATGATCACGGCGGCTTTATCCATTCCTGGATGGCGCAGAAGTTTTGATAGCAGAGTGGTTTTTCCGGAACCTAAGAACCCTGTAATTACGGTAATTGGTATGGTCTGTTCTGTTTCCGACATGAGAAATTTCCGCTGCTATAAAATTGCCTGAAAAGATGGATTAGTTGAAGTTTTTTTAGTGCTTTAACTCGTTTGAATTGGGACCTTGTTGCAGGTTTAGGCGTTTCCAGAGGATTAAGGTTCTGGGCGCTTGGCCACAACATAGTTTAGCCTCGCAGTCATGACTTTGTCGTTGTTTTGATTAAAGACCTCATAATCGACGACCACATGGCCAGAAGTTCGAGCGGGTTTAGTGTTATGAATGCTAAACCGCACCATAATAGTGTCTCCCGCTGTAACAGGTTTATGCCAACGGAGTTCATCCAGCCCGCGGCCGCCCCGATTGTGACCAAACACTCCTGATTGAAAGGCCAGCCTGAAAGCAATTAGTTGAGTGTGAAAGCCACTTGCAATGATACTGCCATAGATTGATGCCCTCGCGTATTCCTGGTCTAAGTGGAATGGTTGGGGGTCCCACATTAATGCAAAATCGGCAATAGACCCTTCGGTAAATGTGTACCTTGCAGTCTCAAAGGTCTGGCCTACTTCAAAGTCTTCAAACCAGTGGGGCGCGTAGCGCGTCATGTTTCAGCTAGAGCCTCAGCGATGGCGTCACCAACAGTAACGGTACCCGCATTGCCGCCCATATCTTTTGTTCGTGGCCCGCCTTCTGTCAGCACAATTTCAATCGCTTTTTCAATTGCACGAGCAGCATCTGGGTGCCCCAGGTGTTCCATCATCATTGCTCCAGACCATATTTGGCCAATCGGATTTGCTATGCCTTGTCCTGCAATATCTGGGGCAGAACCATGAACGGGCTCGAACATAGAGGGGTGATTGCGTTCAGGATTAATGTTTGATGAGGGAGCTATGCCGATTGAACCAGCTACGGCTGGGCCAAGATCGGAGAGAATGTCGCCAAAAAGGTTTGAACCCACCACCACGTCAAACCAATCAGGGTGTTGCACAAAGTGTGCTGTCAAAATGTCAATGTGGTACTTATCAGTCTCAATTTCGGGGTATTCCTCCGCAATAGCAGCAAAGCGTTCATCCCAGTAGGGCATAGTATGAATAATGCCATTAGATTTGGTGGCGCTTGTGACTTTCTTTCGACCTTCACGACGTGCAAGCTCGAAAGCATAACGAATAATCCTGTCACATCCCCTTCGGGTAAACACGGCTTCCTGCATGGCTAGCTCGTGTTCCGTTCCGGTGTAAAGGCGTCCGCCAATTTCAGAATATTCGCCTTCACAATTTTCTCGTACCACGAAAAAATCGATATCCTCTGGTCCCCTGTTTGCTAAAGGCGTTGTTGTGCCAGGAAACATGCGGCACGGCCGGAGGTTCGCATATTGCTCAAATTCTCGCCTGATAGGGATTAGCATATCCCATAAAGACACGTGGTCGGGCACAGTAGGCCAACCAACAGCGCCTAAGAAAATTGCATCTGTTGGCCTAATCATCTCTATCCCGTCCTCGGGCATCAGTCGGCCGGTTGCTGCGAAATTTTCACATGACCAATCATATTCATCAAATTTAAAATCAATATTAAATTTTCGGCCTGCAGCCTCTAGAACCTTAATGCCTTCAGGTACAACTTCTTTACCTATTCCGTCTCCAGGCAACACAGCAATACGAAGCTTGGGCATAAAAAACTCCTACAAGATTAATTGATGCTGACCATGTTTCAGGGCAGAGAAATTTGTATTTCAGAGCCGCTTGGGGTTTTCGCCCAGGTTGTATCTGATTCAGTCTGATCATCCCAACGCAGCATGAGCATTTCAGCTGGGGTGTCGAAGCAAGCAAAAGGGTGATGCCAAACATTGGGGCGATAGCAAATACCCAAATTTTCATCCATCACAAATGCACGTAGTTGGCTGAAGTCAGGGCCACCTTCGGTAGTATTTGGCGCTATTGCTACAAGCCAGCGGCTAACAACAATTGGCGCGAATGCTTGAGCAGAGTGGTCATGACGCTCCAACGCTGCAACTCTGATTGCCGAGGTTTGAGGTTTTGACCTGCTAATAGATACGTTCAGTCGTGCATGGCTTCGCCCGTTGGTCAATTGGGCGGCAAAGTCATGTCTATCCCCCTGAAGGTCGCGTAAAGCAAAGCATTCACCGTATGGGGCAAACGCCTCGATGTCGAACGGTTCGGGTCGGATCAGCATCAGTGGTGCACAAAAATAGGAACGTTGGCTTCGCGAATGAGTTCTCTAGTAGTCGAGCCCATTAAGGCCCGTCGAACGAAACCTTCATGGCCTAGCGCTCCCATAACCAGCCTTCCGGCATTAAGTCCGGCTACTGCTCCCAATATAGCGGAAGAATTTGAGCCGCTGTGCGCAAGTCCGTTTGCTTCTGCTTTAATCCCATAACTTCGGAAAAGTGCCACTGCTCGTTCTGCCATGCCTTGGGCTTTGCCAGGGTCTTCATCAATAGATACCACATGGACTTCCCGCCCTTCAGCCAGGCCCAGTAATACAAACATGTGCATTGCTCGAGAAGCGGTAACACTTCCATCGAATGCGACTACTACTTTGTCCGCGTCAGCTCCTAAAGCCATGTCCTCAGGCGCAATCATGAGAGGTCTAGGAGTATCTTTCAGCAGCTTTTCAACAGTTTCTCCAATTTCATGTTCCTCACCGCCATGAAAATTGGTTTGCCGGCCTAATATGATCATATCATGGCGATCAGCTTCCTGGTCGATCTGCTCAACAGGATCTCCTTCAGCACCGATTGCACTGCAATTCACTTTTGCGGCGCTGCACTTTTCATGAAACGATGCAATCCGATCGCGAATAGTATCACGACCTTGTTCTAAAAGAGCTTCGTTTCTGTGAGCTTGGAATGTTCCGCCGCCGATTGGTGTGGCTCGAGGCGCCGTGATCCAAGGCACATCTAATACTCCTAAGCCAATTAGCTCTGCACCAGTTCTTTTACCCACTTCTATCGCTAGGTCTTGGGCATTCGCGCTTGAGTTGGAGCCGTCCAACGCAACAACGATACTTTTTAACATTATTCGATCCCCTTGGCGGTCGAGTTAGGTATTCAATGCCGGTTAGCTGAGCTGACCAAAACGTGCGAGATGAAAATCACTATCACCAAAGCTACGGTCAATCATTGTAAGGCGTTTAAAGTAATGTCCAGCAGCATATTCATCAGTCATTCCTATGCCGCCGTGGAGCTGGATTGCTTGTTGGCCAACAAAGCGACACGACTTGGCAATTTGGACCTTGCAGGCACTCGCGGCTTTTCGGCGTTCGTTTTCATCTTCATCGGAGACGCGCATTGCTGCCATCATTGCCATCGACTTTGCTTCTTCATGAGCAATGAACATGTCAACCATTCGATGCTGCAGAACCTGAAACTTGCCAATTGGTTGTCCAAATTGTTCGCGTGTTTTGATGTAATCCAACGTCATATCATTTAGGGCACTCATGGCGCCCGTCGCTTCTGCCGCTGTTGCTGCGATAGCGTGGTCGATTACCTTATCTAAAATGCTAAACCCGTGATCCTTTGCACCAACCATTGAGCTACCTGAAACTTTGACGCTACTTAGAGTTACTTCTCCAGCACGAAGCCCATCAACAGTTGGATAACTTCTAACTGAGACCCCTTCAGCATTTGCATCTACCAAAAAGAGAGAGATCCCGGCTTCTTCACGTGACCCACCACTAGTGCGAGCGGATACAATAAATTTGTTTGCTGATGGTGCCCCAAAAACAACGCTTTTGGATCCCGAAAGAATATAGTCACTGCCTGATGCTTCGGCCTTAGTTTCTACATCTGCGAGATTGTAGCGAGATTGACGTTCAGCAAACGCCAGAGCCAACTTTAACTCTCCTTCGGCGATCTGGCCTACGATCTCTTGTTTTTGACTGTTTGAACCCCCAGCAATTATTGCACCACCACCGAGAACAACGGTTGAAATGAATGGCTCTACAACAAGCCCTTTCCCGAATTCTTCCAAAACGATCATTGTTTCTACGGGTGTGCCGCCATAACCTCCCACCTCCTCTGGAAAGGCCATGCCTAACCAGCCAAGTTCGGCAAATTGTTTCCAATGAGCATCTGAGAAGCCTCTATCGGTATCAACCAATTTGCGGCGCTGGTCGAACGAGTAATTATCTTGCACGAACCGTTGCACGCTTTCTTGAAGCAGAACCTGATCTTCCGACAGCTCGAAATCCATATTAACTCAACTCCTTATATGCCTGCAGTCAGCGCCGAGCAAAATTTCCATTGTAAAGGCTATTCGTGCGATGCCCTCGGCGCAAGGCAGTTGTCTTAAGAATAAATGATCTGATTGCTGGATGTTTCATTAATTAAGTGAGAGTTTTATTATTAAAAACTCTCCACCCATGGCCGAACATCTATTTCTACAGTCCAGCTGGACCGGCCTTGAGCATGCAGGTGCCAGTAACTTTCTGCTATATCCTTAGGGTCTAGCCATTTGTCAGGAGTATTTGGGTCTTCCGGTCTGTGGTTTGCTTGAATGCCACCATCCACTACGACATGTCCCACATGAATTCCTTTTGGTCCTAGCTCCCTGGCCATTGAAAATGCGAGTGCCCGCAACCCAAATTTTCCCACAGCAAATCCGGCAGAGTTAGCATAGCTTTTCACCGATGCTGTTGCTCCAGTGAAAAGGATTGTGCCAGACCCTCTTTGCACCATTTGCCGTGCCGCTTCGCGGCCAACCAAGAAGCCTCCGTGACATGCAGCCATCCAAGCCTGGATAAATTCATCGGACTGCATATCCAGGATACTTTTACGCACTCTGCCGCTTGCATTAAAGACAACAGTTGTCGGCGTTCCAAAAGATTGCGTGACCTCTGAAAACAAACGATTTACGTCATCTTCATTGGTGGCATCACACGCAAAGCCCTTGGCCCCAGGTACGTTTTCGCAAACGGCTGAAACCTTCTCTAAACTTCTGGATGCGAGCGCAACCTTAAAGCCTTCCTCGCTAAATCGTCTTCCTATGGAGGCCCCAAGACCTGGGCCAGCCCCAACAACTAGCAGTACTTTCGACATTTAGTTAACCACGCTTAGTTGAAAACTAGCTTTACCTGACCTTCACTCCCAAAGTCAGCAATAGCGGTGGTTGGGCCTGGTGCTGGAATTACGCCAGTGCATGAGCCCGTTGAAACGAATTGCCCGGCCTTTAATCCGATACCTTTTTCGCCCATGTAATTTACAAACCAAACGAGCGCATTGATTGGGTCTCCCATCATCAGCGCCCCAGTGCCACGGCCTGCTTCGTTACCATCAAAAGTCAGAGTGACATCAGTGTTAATAGCATCCACAGATCTCCAGTCCTCAATCTCTGCGCCAATCAAGTAATAGCCAGTGCCCCCATGATCTGCGAGAAGGGCCAGAGGGCCTAGAGTATTGTCTGCAGAAAGTCTGCTTAATGGAACTTCAATACCACAAATTATAGAACCAATGGCGGCTTCTATGTCGCTTCGGGAATAGCCTTCAGTACGGACAGGAAGATCTGTTTTAAGGCGGTAAGCATACTCAGACTCTACAATTGGGCGATTAAGGTCCGCGAATTGAAAATTCGCCGGGCTTGAAAGAACATTTGAAGCCCGTATCGCTCCAACAAATGGCTGCGTTAAACCTAGTGCCTTTTGCGGTCCTTCACCCGTTGCACCAATTTTCCAGCCACCAATTTCATGACCAAAGTTCAAAATAATAGCATCGCCAATTGCGGTGGCCTCAGCTTCATTTTTTGGTGCGCATGAACTTGGTAGATCAGCTAATATTTTGCCTTCAGCCCAAGCTTCTTGAAGTAATTTAGCGGCTTCCATTGTTTTGCCTTCAATCATAGATCACATCCTTATCTTCAACTATGCAATTAGACCGTTAGTGATTTGGGTTGGCGTTAGCCATTACACCACCACGAGAGGTGAAAGTTACGTCGGTATAGCCATCCTCAGCTATTTTATCGCATCTCCGCCTATATTCGACGGCACTGCCGCTGTAGCGGGCTAATATGCGAGTCTGCTTTCCTTCAACATTAAGATTGATGCCGGTCATCCAGCTATCAATTTCGTTAGAGAGAAGTCCCTCACCTACTTCGGCAACGTAGTCAGTCCATTCATCAACACCCGACTGCGTTGGGTCAGCAAATGTAATGCCATTTTGATGCATGTGATGAATGGCGCCAGCAACCCATTCAGCAATATGCTCAATTGATCTTGGGATATTACCGAGGGCTGTGTGAGGTCCTATTACCATGAACATGTTTGGGAAATCTTTCACCATCATTCCCAGATAGGTGGTTGGTCCGCCTTTCCACTTATCCTTGAGCTTTATTCCATCGGCTCCTTGGATATCGATCCGGTCAAAACTCCCAGTTATTGCGTCAAACCCAGTTGCATAAATTATGATATCAAACTCAAAGCTGCGGTCACTTGTTTCCAAGCCTTTGGGGGTGATGCGTTCTATCGGTGTCTCCAGCATTGAGATTAGTTCTACGTTTGGCTGGTTGTAAACTTCGTAATAGAAAGTCTCTTGTGGGACTCGGCGAGTGCCAAACCCATGATCCGTTGGAATTAATTTCTCTGCTGTTGCGGGATCTTTGACCCGCTCTCGTATGCGCTCCGCAACAAAATCTGAAATTACTTTATTCGCATCTCGATCTGTAAGCATGTCCTTAAAATTGCCCATCCAAATCCCGAAGCCAGGCGTTTCGTATCGGTTTTGTAAAAACGCATTGCGCTCAGCCTCTGGTGTCTCCAAGGTTTTCCTGGGATCTGGATTGTGCACAAAACAAGACGCGGTTTCTTTGCAAAGGCGGAATATTTCAGGGTATCGCCCTCGGATTTCTTCCATCTCTTCAGAAGAAATGGGCCCATTATGCAGGGGGGTGCACCAATTTGGTCTGCGTTGAAAGACTGTTAAATGCTTGGCTGTTTTCGCGACCTCCTGGATAGTCTGTACGCCGGTTGCACCAGTTCCGATAACAGCTACACGCTTCCCCTCAAATGATACTTTGTGCTTTGGCCATAGACCTGTATGGCAGCTTTCGCCCTCGAAAGATTCGATGCCATCGAATTTGGGATACGTGGGTGCGGATAAAGGTCCAACGCAAGTCACAAAATAACGACTGCGATAGCTTTCGCCATTTTCTAGTGTCACTGTCCAAGATTCATCATTGTCATCATAGTGCGCAGACTTTACTCGAGCGGAGAACTGGATATTCTTTCGAAGATCAAGTTTGTCCGCTACAAAATTAAGATAACGCTCGGTTTCAGGCTGGGGTGCAAAGTGCTCCGTCCAATTCCATTCAGCTAGAATTTCTTGATTAAAAGAATATCCGTAAGACCAACTTTCAGAATCAAAACGGCAGCCCGGGTATCGGTTCCAGTACCATGTTCCGCCTACACCGGTTCCTGCCTCGAAGACCTTTACGTTCAGGCCATAACGGTCTCTTAGAAGATGCAGCTCATAGAGGCCTGAGATTCCCGCGCCAATCACTATGGCGTCAAAATCTAATTTTTTACCTGTCATTTGATTTTGTTTCCTAACCGCATCTACTGTCATATTTGGAGATAGAGTTATTACTCAGACTCCTTTAATTGGCCAGACCTGGCTCTTCTAAAATTGGCGTTCAAAGTTGGACTGGGGGAGCAAGGGTGGTGGTTCTTGTCTAATGCATTGAAAGCTGTCTTTGATGTGCGGGTTACTGAGATATCCTGAATAATGCGAATTATTTGGTTTAATTAAGTAACAGATCCTCTTGATCCTCTGGGCTCGTCTCGTCAGGATGCGGTCCCCGCTCGCAAGGAGATGACCTCGATGGCTGACCCCATCCCTTTCAATCGCCAGTTTGACGCTGAGCCTGGTGAAATAGTCGAACTCTCACCCATTTTAAGACGGGTAACTTCTCCAAACCCATCTATGTTCACCTTTAAAGGTACAAATACGTATATAGTAGGCAGAGGAAGCGTTGCGATTGTTGACCCGGGTCCTGTTTCTCCAGAGCAGGCCGCTGCAATCATGAAGGCAGTCAAGGGAGAGACGGTTACTCACATCATAGCAACGCACACCCATAACGATCATTCTCCAGGAATACCAGCAATTCAAAAAGCTACTGGGGCACCTACTTATGGCTTTGGGCCTCATGGAGCTGGTGCACGTCGTGATTGGCCATTTGATAGTCCAGAAGGTGGAGATAAAAATTTTATTCCAGATAATTTGGTTGCTGATGGCGATTTGATCAGGGGCGAAGGTTGGACGCTGGAAGCAATCCATACACCAGGTCATATTTCTAACCATTTGTGTCTATCTTTGAAGGAAGAAAACGTATTGTTGTCTGGTGATCATGTAATGGCATGGTCAACCTCGATTGTTTCTCCACCCGATGGAGATATGACCCACTACATGGCAAGTTTAAGAAAGCTGCTGAAAAGAAGTGAGTCAGTATACTATCCTGGCCACGGTGGCCCTGTGACCAACCCCCGAGCCTTTGTTGAGGCGTTCATCAGTCACCGGGAGGCCAGAGAATCACAAATACAGAATTGCTTATCATCTGGTCCTAAGACCATTCCAGTTATGGTGGAAGTTATGTACGCCGACGTCGATAAGAGCCTCCACCGTGCTGCAGGTCGATCAGTTCTGTCGCATCTGCTAGCCATGTGGGAACGAGGCGAAGTAGCTGCTGCTGAAAATCCGCCTGGGCCTGAGTCCACTTACAGCCTGACTTAGAATAAATTCAAAGGAATTAAAACAATGAGTGCTGATAGCATCCTTTATGAAAAGAATGGTCGTATTGTTACCTGGACGATCAACAAGCCAGAAATTCGTAACGCAGTCTCTGCTCCAGATGTAGTTGAGCGTTTTGAGGAAGTGGCAGACATGGTCGCCAAAGACCATGAGGTTTCGTGTGTGATTTTAACTGGTGCTGGTACTGCATTTTCCTCTGGCGGCGATGTCAAAGATATGGCGGCGCGAGCATCAAAAATGCAAGCGTTTCCCGCAGGTACCCGTCATTGGTATCGTGAGGGTATTCAGAGAATTCCTTTAGCTCTGGATAAAATAGAGGTTCCTATCATTGCTGCGGTTAACGGTCATGCAATTGGGGCTGGGTGCGATTTAGCTATGATGGCAGATATTAGGGTAGCTGCTGATACAGCACAATTTGGTGAAGTGTTTGTGAACCTTGGTATTATCCCCGGAGATGGGGGATCTTGGTACCTTCCTCGCCTTGTCGGACGGTCTAAAGCTTTTGAGATGACCTTTACAGGCGATGTAATCGATGCAGCAGAAGCAAAATCTATAGGTCTTGTCAGTCATGTTGTGCCTATTGATGAATTGATGCCAACAGCCATCAAAATAGCAACAAAGATCAGCAGGAAGCCTCCTGAAGCTCTGCGTATGACAAAAAGGTTGTTAAAGGAGAGTGAATTTCAGCGCTTGGACACTGCGCTTGAAATGGCTGCTGGAATGCAGGCATTGGCCCAAGCGACTAAGGACCATGAGGAAGCGGCTAGGGCGTTTGCTGAAAAGCGTAAACCAGTCTTCACTGGTGAATAAGGACAATCAATGCCTCACTTTAAGACCATCGATGATATTGATGTTTCCGGAAAGATAGTACTTGTCCGGGTGGACTATAACGTGCCGGTTCGGAACGGAAAGGTGACAGACGCTACACGAATAGAGCGGTCTCTAACTACAATCAAAGACCTGCGAGAAAGAGGGGCGCGTGTTGTCTGCATTAGCCATTTTGGCAGACCTAAAGGGCAACGGGTTGAAGATATGTCCTTGCGCCCGATTGCGGATGCAATGGCTGCTGCTGTCAGCCAAACAGTATCCTTCGCTGAGGACTGCATCGGAGAAGCCGCTGAAAGCGTAATCAGACAGTTAAAAGATGGGGACATAGCTCTGCTTGAAAATTTGCGTTTTCATGCTGGTGAAGAAAAAAATGATCCTCAATTCGTCGCTGCTCTTGCAAAGCTTGGCGATGTTTATGTCAATGATGCTTTTTCTGCAGCTCACCGTGCTCATGCCTCAACGGAAGGTATTGCACGAGCCTTGCCTGCTGTTGCCGGTAGGCTAATGGAGGCTGAACTCCTTGCGCTGGGAAATGCCCTTGAGAAGCCTGCTCGACCTGCTGCAGCTCTAGTCGGTGGGGCAAAAGTATCATCGAAGATTGAGGTTCTCGAAGCGTTGATTGACAAGGTCGATGCTTTGATAGTGGGAGGTGGTATGGCAAATACTTTCTTACTTGCTCTTGGTCATGACATGGGCAAAAGCCTTGTTGAGGCTGAGATGCTCGAAACGGCTAAAGCAATCATGACGAAAGCAGATGCGAATGGCTGTAAGCTAATTTTGCCCACTGACGCAGTCGTTGCTGAGGAGTTCAAGGCCAATCCTAAGACTGCGGTTGTTCCCGTTACTGCCGTGCCAATCGCTCAGATGATGTTAGATGTAGGGCCAGCTAGCGCTGCGGCGCTTGAGAGCTTGCTTGAACATTACAAAACCATTGTTTGGAATGGCCCATTAGGCGCGTTCGAGACGCCGCCGTTTGATGAATCAACAAATCGCGTAGCCCAGAAGGCAGCTGAGCTTGTCGGGGCCGGTAAATTGCTTGCAGTAGCCGGTGGTGGCGACACCGTTGCTGCTCTCGCTCACGCCGGCGTCCTCGAAGAATTTAGCTATGTGTCAACTGCAGGTGGGGCTTTTCTTGAGTGGTTGGAGGGGAAGACATTGCCTGGAGTAAAAGCTCTTGAGGCAGGGGCATAATAAAAATAGTGAAATTGCCTGACATGCCTTCGGTTTAACTATTATTCAGATCATCCAGCATCATTTTTGATCGGATGGGTCAGGCTCCTCGTGCATGGTTCAAAGAGAAATCAATTGTTTGGGTATTTCGGAGTGGGTGGTTGATATTGAAAGATATCTTCATTGATAGGTGAGCCGATCACCGGATTAATAAGATTCACATGCATCGTCTTTCCTCCATCTTCCGCAATGGTCCATCCAAGTATCTGGTCGGGCGCGCCTAGCTCAAAAATAATGGTTACTTTCGCATCTGTTAGTAGGCTGTTTTGGGCGGCGGTGATAAAATAGGTCTTTCCTGCGGAACCTTCTGCTAAGATCTCGACGTCCTTGTCTAACTCTACAGGGTCCTCAAGAAGAAACCATGCTGGTGCTAAACCAGTTGGGATTTGAGTGACCGCGTCAAGTTCGGCGTCATAGAGATTGACGAATAAGCCGGTACTCCAAATCACATCTTTTTCTGGAGGATCATACTCAAACCGAAGTTTGCCTGGCCTCTCCAGCCACATCTTACCGCTCCAACGATTTCCGTCCTGGTCGTACTGTTTAAATTCAGCATAAAGGGTCCGAATACTGTTTAGTGTCTTTAAGGCGCGTTCGGTAACAGCAGTTTCAGCCAAGGCAGCGACACTAAATGCATTAATGCACATGAAAAGTATGACTATTAACAAACGCAAAATTTGACTCCGCAACATTGGCCTTATGCCTGGGGAATTCTTAGATCTTTATTGTTAGATTATGACTAAATTTAAGCGGAAGCTTTTTTAGATACTAGTCGTTGTGGTTGCCGATGAGAATTTCTCGCTTCCCAACATGATTGGCGGGGCTCACAACTCCTTGTTCTTCCATCTGTTCAATTAAAGAGGCAGCGCGATTATATCCAATTTTTAGGCGGCGTTGCAGGTAGGAAGTGGAAGCTTTTTTATCAGATGCAACGATGGCGACAGCTTGGTCGTAGAGGTTATTGTCCTCATCTCCAGTTGATCCTAGGCCGACGGGATCAAAGCCTGGTATGCCGTCGGCTGCCCCTTCATCTTCTGTTACTGCTTCAAGATAATCTGGTGGGGCCTGTCCTTTTAGGAAGTTGACTATATCCCCAACCTCATTGTCCTCAACAAACGGTCCGTGTATCCGCTTTATGCGGCCGCCGCCTGCCATGTAGAGACCGTCCCCTTGTCCCAAAAGCTGTTCCGCGCCGCCTTCTCCGAGAATCGTTCGGCTATCTATTTTAGATGTTACTTGAAAACTCATTCGTGTTGGGAAGTTTGCTTTGATGGTGCCGGTAATCACATCCACGGATGGTCGTTGAGTTGCCATGATTAGATGTATTCCGGCGGCACGGGCCATTTGAGCAAGCCGTTGGATGGCTGCTTCAATGTCCTTCCCTGCTACGAGCATTAAATCTGCCATCTCGTCGACTACTACGACGATAAATGGCAGGGTGCGCATATCTAGAGGCTGCTCTTCGTATATTGGTCTGCCTGTATCGGGATCAAACCCTGTCTGGACCCTGCGTGTTAGAGGTTCCCCTTTTTTGCGAGCTTCCGCAATTTTAGCATTGTACCCGGCAATATTTCGAACTCCTAAGGTAGACATTGCGCGGTAGCGATTTTCCATCTCTCGGACTACCCATTTAAGCGCCACTACGGCTTTCTTGGGTTCTGTGACCACGGGTGCCAGTAAATGTGGCACGCCGTCATAGACCGATAGCTCCAGCATCTTGGGATCGACCATAATGAAACGGCATTCTTCGGGTGTCATTGCGTATAAAAGAGAAAGGATCATCGCATTGATTGCGACGGACTTCCCCGAGCCAGTAGTGCCAGCAATGAGTAAATGTGGCATCCGCGCAAGGTCAACTATAACTGGCGTGCCCGCAATATCTTTGCCTAATACAAGGGGTAAATTGCCAGCAGACCTATACTCTTTTGTTGCCAGTAATTCGCGAAGATAAACGGTTTCACGGAAGGTATTGGGTAATTCAACGCCAATAACGTTTTTGCCTGGAACAGTGGCAACACGCACAGAGACCGCACTCATATTTCGAGCAAGGTCGTCTGCAAGCCCAATCACTCGAGAGGCTTTTACCCCCGGTGCTGGTTCGAGCTCGTAGAGGGTTACTACTGGACCTTGGCGAGAACTTTTTATTTCGCCCTTTACCCCGAAATCGTCGAGAATGCTTTCCAAGGCCCGTGCTTTTTCATTCAGGATGGAATCGCTCTCAAGTTCTGCTCTTTCTTCTGCTTCCTGCAAAAGATCTAGCGGGGGTAGTTGGAATCCGTCTTCCAGAGGTAAATCAGGCTGTTTTCCAGACTTTGCACGAAGAGGTGGAGGTGCTTTCTTTTTTGGTTTTTCCGCTCGTTTTTTGGATTTTGGTCCCTCCGTCTTTTTTTTATCTCTTCGGACGTGAAGTGCATCCCCAATCCTGTCTGATAATGCACGCTTTGTTTTTGTCGGAGGGGATACCCGGGCGAGAGGCTCATTAGCCTCTACTTCGGGAGGTGGATCAACTTCATCAAAGTCAGCATCAACTACCCAGGCTTTGGACCCTTTTTGATTTTTTATATTGTAGACAACGCGCACAACAAGCTTGGTTATCCAAGTAAGTTTGCCAACCCCCCAGAATAATCCGAGAGCACTGGCTCGGGTTGCTCGCCACAATGTTACTATAGGTGGAGCAGCTGACCATGCTGATAGTGCGAGAGCGCTAATTGCAGCTGCACCTGCCCCGATATTTTTGCTGATCGTCGGATCAAGCAATGTGAGAAGATACCATACATTATTTGATGCTGTGAAACCAAAAGCCCCTCCTAAACCTTCAGTTAACGGCCATCCGTCAAATGTCGGCAGAGCAGAAAAAGCAGCTGAGCACAAAATGGTGGCAAGAGGGGTCAATGCAATTCGCAGCCAAAGCCAGTTGGGTGGCGTGTGAACAAAGAAGCGCCATCCCCAAAAGGCGAGCGATATGATGGGAAGGATTACTGCTAACCCTATCATACGAAGGGACATATCTGCCAAATTTGCCCCAATTGCGCCTAGCCAATTTGTGGGTGCTTGCCCACTGGCCATCGCTGCAGACGGATCAAGTGGATTGTAGGTCAGAAGGCAAATTGACGCTAATACCGCAAGTCCAATAAATCCAAGACCTGCAGTTTCAAGAACGCGCCGCCTTACAAAGCGCTGTAAGGCAGGTGGTAGGAAGCCAGAGGAAGCGGGTGCTTCTATCGCCAAGGCCACGGCGGACGATCCAATCCCTAAAATGAGTACAAAACGGAAACTACTTGTACTGAGGCCCAAAAGGCAAGCGATTTGTTAATGATGTCTTTTAATCATATGAAATTAATAAAAAAATTTTTTTAAATAATAAAAAATTGAGGTTGATGGCTCGGCATTTTGAGCCGAGCCATCATTCCTTAGTCACATGGTCTGTGAGCCGCGCCCAAATTCGGGATAGGCTTCCATACCTAGTTCAGCCTTATCAAGGCCGCTAACTTCATCCTCCTCAGAGCAACGAATGCCGACGGTTGCCTTCAGTACAGTCCATACAATGTAGCTGACAACAAATACGAACACTCCCACTGCAACGATGCCAACAAGCTGTCCGAGGATTGTTCCTGCGCCAAAAATTCCGACAGCTAGAGTGCCCCAGATACCGGCGGCGAGGTGGGCTGAAACAGCGCCAACCACGTCGTCGATCTTAAGTTTGTCTAACAGCGGAACTGCGAAGCAGACGATTACACCACCAACAGCGCCAACAAATATACTGGTCAAGTGGTTCTGTAGATCGGGTCCAGCGGTGATTGATACAAGACCTGCGATTGCGCCGTTAAGGGCCATCGTAAGATCTACCTTGCCAAAGCGTAGCTGGGTAATAAGCATTGCTGCGACTACACCGCCAGCTGCTGCAAGATTGGTGTTCACGAATACGATCGACATGGCAGCCGCATCCAAAGCACTTCCAAGGGCGAGCTGTGATCCGCCATTGAAGCCAAACCACCCGAACCAAAGAATAAAAGTACCGAGGGTCGCAAGCGGCAAGTTTGCTCCAGGCATGGGGCGAACCTCCCCATCAGGACCAAATTTTCCTTTCCGCGCTCCGAGGACGATCGCACCGGCTAGGGCAGCCCAACCACCAGTTGAGTGTACCAAAGTAGACCCAGCAAAGTCCATGAATTCGGCGCCAAAGGTCGCGACATACCACTCGCTGTTAAGCCAGCCGCCACCCCACTCCCAAGAGCCAATTATAGGATAAATGACTGCTGTAAGGACGATGGTGAAAATGAGGAATGGCCACAGCTTTATTCTTTCGGCAACAGTGCCGGAGACTATTGAAGCTGCTGTTGCGACAAAGACCATTTGGAAGAACCAGTCAGATTGGCTCGCATACCCATTGCCGGTTACCGCCGCAACCATTTCAGCAGATGCCTCATCTGCATTGATTAAGGCTAATTCGGCCTCAGATGGATTGTAAAGAAATGACAAAGATCCAACGAAGCCGCCGTCTACGTCGGTATACATTAGAGCGTAACCGATCAGGTAGAACATCAACCCAGCAATTGAGTATAAGGCTATGTTTTTTAGGCAGATAGTTGCTGTATTCTTGGTTCTTACGAGCCCAGCCTCCAGCATAGCAAACCCGCATGCCATGAACATAACAACCAGCCCGTTTATTAGGAAAGAGAAGCTGTTAAATACAAAAGCAGACTCAGGGTCTACAGCCGCGAGGGCGGGGGTGGCTGCAACAGCTGCTAATCCAAGCGCCGATGCTGAAATGAGTGATTTTAGAAACATTTGATCAGACTCTCCTTAAAGTGCTTCAGGACCGCTTTCACCAGTGCGGATACGCACTGCGTGAGAGACGTCCAATACGAAGATTTTACCGTCACCGATCCTGCCGGTGTCCGCTGCTTTTTGGATCGCCTCAACTGCTGCATCTACTTGAGAGTCGTCGACGACTACTTCGATCTTTACCTTTGGCAGAAAACTCACTGTGTATTCTGCGCCACGATAAATTTCGGTTTGACCTTTTTGCCGCCCGAAGCCACGAGCTTCCGTAGCGGTTAACCCTTGAATTCCGACCGACGTCAACGCTTCGCGCGCCTCGTCGAGCTTGAACGGCTTTATAACCGCCATGACTAATTTCATTATGACCTCCATAATAATGTGCCAACAAAGGCTCACCCCCTTGGGAAGCAATATCCATGCCAAAATAAAAAAACTAATAATATCAGATCTTTAACTTTGACATACCTTAGAAATGATTAAAAAATAGGCATGGTTAAAAATTAGGCAGATTAATTTTTAGACATAGCTCAAGTGCGATGGATGTTTTTAGTTTATGTCTGCACTATGATGTAAGATATGGCTGATCTTAACACCGACATTCTTGTTGCTGGAGCGGGGCTTAATGGACTCGCGGTGGCTCTTTTGCTTGCCGAGACAGGGGCATCCGTAATTATTGTTGATCCGCTGTCAGAAAAACAATTGTCGGATCCCAATAGAGATTGGCGCACAACGGCCATTGCTCAAGGCTCCATGCGGATTTTGGATCGATTGGGGGTTTGGCAGACTGATTGGCTTGGTGGCGCAATCAGAGAAATTCGCATCATTGATCGAGACTCTCCCTTTTACCTCCATTATCCAGGTGACTGGTTGAACGAGGGGGCCTTAGGTTGTGTCGTGCCAAATTCTTCATTGTGGAACTCAAAATTTGAGGTAGTGTCAGCAACCCCTCGAATAAAGCTTATTTCTGGGACTTCGATCAGTTCTACTGAACAATTAACAAGTACAGTTCGGGCAGAGCTCTCTGATAGTCAAATTGTCAACGCGCGACTTTTAGTAGGTGCGGATGGGCGTGGCTCTCCCACGCGGCAGCGCGCTGGAATTAAAGAACGCAGGTCAGATTATGGTCAAATATCCATCGTAACCACTGCCGCTCATCAGTTCCCTCACGGTAACTCTGCACACGAACGTTTCATGGCATCAGGGCCATTTGCAATTTTGCCACTGCCGGATAACCAGGATAGCGATGCCCCTTGGCCACACCAATCATCAGTAGTTTGGACGGAAGGCAATCTACAAGCGGCTCGGCTTTTGGAATTAGAACGTGAAAGTTTTGACCGTGAGCTTGCAATTCGCTTCGGCGATCAGTTTGGGCATGTTTGTTCTGTTGGTCCTGTTGGATCTTTCCCACTTGCACTCGTAACAGCCGAAAAAATGATAGGACCAAGACTAGCGCTTGTTGGCGATGCTGCTCGGGCTATCCATCCTATTGCGGGTCAAGGATTCAACCTTGGTCTGCGAGATTCAGCAGAACTTGCAATGCGCGTTGGTGAACGATTGGAGCTTGGCTTAGACCCTGCGTCTCCTGATATTCTGTCCGCATACCAGGCGGCGCGTTTTATGGATGCAGCTGGTCTGGTCACAGCCACTGATAGTCTCAATAAACTTTTCTCGAATAGCCTTCCAGGACTTACGCTTGTTCGGTCTCTTGGACTTGCCGCCGTCGATAAGGCACCTCCGATGAAACGTCTTTTAATGAAGCATGCAATGGGATTGGCAGGACAATCAGCAGCACTTGCAGGAACTAAAGCAGTTTAAGAAACTGTCGCTGCATTTTTAATTCCGAAAGAATATAAATTCATGTCATCAAGCCCTCGACCCATTCGGATAGCTGTCGACATTGGCGGTACATTCACCGACATAGAAGTTTACGATAGCCGATCTGGGGGTTCTTTTGCTCATAAAACACCGTCTACGCCAGACGATCCCTCGCGAGGCCTTGGGATTGGCTTGCAGGAAGTTGCTGCGCTCTGTGGGTTTGACCTAACAGATATTGGTTTGCTCTTACACGGCACCACGATAGCCACTAATGCGGTGCTGGAGCGCAAATTGCCAAAGGGTGCAATGATCACTACGGCTGGGTTTGAGGATGTGCTAGAAATTGGACGGCACATGCGACAAGAGTTGTACAGCCTTAAGGCAGAGCCTCGAAGTCTTCTAATCCCGAGGCAGCATCGTTTTGGGGTAGCTGAGCGCGTTCGCTACGATGGGTCTATTGAAACACCAATTGATAAAAAAGCGCTTGAAGATTTAGCGAAGAAACTAGAGCAGGAAGGCATTGAGGCCATTGCTCTAGCTTTCCTTAATTCTTATGCAAATCCTTCGCATGAGCAGGAGGCTCTAGAAATTCTCACGCAGTCTGCTCCCACTGTAGCTGTTTCTGCCTCTCATGAAGTAAGCCCAGAAATTAGAGAATTTGAGCGTTTCTCGACCACTGCACTTAATGCCTTGCTGAAGCCGGTTGTTTCTAAGTACTTAGAGCAGGTTGAAGGTAGATTAGAGGCAATTGGTGTCTCTGCTTCATTATATTTAGTGCAATCCAATGGCGGCGTAGCAAGGCCAGCAGAGGCAGCTCGTCTTCCCGCAAAACTTTTGCTTTCAGGTCCTGCAGGAGGAGCCATGGCTATGGCAAGTCTAGCTGGGCGGCATGGGATATCAAATCTTGTCGGTATTGATATGGGTGGGACAAGTGCTGACATTGCGGTCGTCGCTGAAGGCGCAATTGGCCAGACTCCTGAGGGCAATATTGACGGGCTGCCAGTTAGACTGCCAATGATTGAAATTCGAACCATTGGGGCAGGAGGTGGTTCAATTGCACGTGTGGAAGGTGACGGTCTTCGAGTAGGGCCAGAAAGTGCAGGCGCTAACCCTGGCCCAGTTTGCTACAGTCGTGGTGGAATACAACCAGCAGTTACTGACGCAAATGTAGCTTTAGCACGAATTGATGCTCCTAGCTTTCTTGGGGGCACAATGCGTTTAGATGATTCTGGCGCCCTCAAAGCTATAAGTGATCAGGTTGCCCAACCGTTAAATCTATCATTAGAGCCTGCGGCAGCTGGCATACTCGAAGTGGCAGATGCCCGAATGGCTGACGCAATTCGGCTTTCACTATTTGAGAAGGGCGCAGATCCGTCCGACTTTGTTCTCGCTCCATTTGGAGGGGCTGGGGGACTTCATGCCAGTGCGTTAGCTGACGCCCTCAACATCAATCGGATCATATTTCCCTCAAATGCTTCAACATTATCAGCTCGTGGCATCTTAGGTGCGGATCTCCGTCATGATCTTGCTCGATCACGGCGGCTTAAGGCTAATCATGGAGGTCAGGACGAGACAATATCCGCTCTGACCGAAATGGCTTTACACCTCCGAAGTGAGGCAGAGGCAGCTCTCATTCGTGATGGGGTGCCAGAGAAAGACCGGGTATACGAATTCAGCGCGGATATGCGCTATCTTGGCCAAGCCTATGAATTAGTCATTAAATGGGGTGATGTTTCAATCACACCTGAAACAGTGTCGGATTTAGTGCAAAGATTTCACTCAGAACATCTGCGCAGGTTTGCCCATGCAGATGAAAGAGATACCGTAGAAATAGCGACACTGCGCTTAGCCGCCATAGGAAAGATGGAGGCGCCACTTATAACTAACATAGTCGTTGACGCCACAAGCCAACTGGCTAAGCGTGGCAGTCGCCGGATCTGGTTCGAAGGCGCTTGGGTTAATGCTCCAATTTATTCTCGTGAACACCTAAGTGAGGGCGCGCGGGTGAGCGGACCATGCGTTGTTGAGGAAGCCTTTACCACACTTATCATCGGTTCTGGTTGGGAAGCGGAGATGTTGTCTGGAGGGGATCTTGTCGCAGAAAAGAGATATGCTCATGGTTGATATTGATCCAATACGCCTTGAAGTGATCAGGAATGCGCTGGTAGCCGCTTCAGAGGAAATGAACATCTCTATTTGGCGAACGGCTAGATCAACGGTAGTTCGCGAAACTCTAGATTATTCAACAGCGATCTTTGATGGTTTGGGAAATGCTGTAGCTCAGTCAACGCGCATCCCAGTTCACCTCAATAGTATGTCAGTTTGCCTTGAAGAGATTGTCTCTAACTGGATACCACTGTCTGAATGGCAGGAAGGTGACGTTATTTTAACTAATGACCCCTACGCTGGTGGCCAACATTTGCCAGATTTTGTTGCTTACAAACCGATTTTCAGAGATGGCCAGCGGGTCGCAATTTCAGCGACGATCGTTCATCATGTTGACATAGGTGGTGGTGCACCAGGTAGTTATTTTGCAAGTGCTCAGGAGGTTTTTCAAGAAGGTCTTCGTTTGCCTCCAATAAAATTGGTCGAGGCAGGTCGTCCAAATTCCGCAATTCTTGATGTAATTCGTCGTAATAGCCGTGAGCCAGAGAAAATTGGGGGTGATGTCGCCGCGCAGCTTGCGGCTCTTGATGTTGGAGCACGTGCAATTCTTCGACTGGTTGACCGATATGGGATAGCAACAGTGGAAGCTGCTATGGCTGCAGTGTTAGATCAGTCTGAATTTGCAATGCGCGGAGCTATCTCCGCTATGCCAAATGGAACATATACGTTTGAAGACTTCGTCGATGATGATGGTCAGGATGCAATAGGTATAAAAATTAATGCCACTGTAATTATAGATGGCGATACAGCTCGTGTTGACTTATCTGGTTCCAGCCCGCAGGTGCCTGGACCGGTAAATTGCACGTTGAATATGGCTAAGTCAGGCGTGTATTGCGCTCTCCTCATGGCTGCGGGTGGGGGTGTCATGGCTAACACGGGTGCTTATCGTGCAATTGAGATAATTGCGGAAGAAGGAACTATCGTTTCAGCAAGACCTCCAGCTCCCGTAGCCAATAGAATGGCAACTGGTCATAGAATTGTGACAACGGTCTTAGGGGCATTGGCTAAAGCTATCCCAAACACCATTCCCGCAGCTTATTATGGTGTTTCTTATGTGGCTGCTTTGTCAGCGCCTGATACTTCTGGTGAAAGAAGAGTGTATTTTGAGATCGAAGTGGGAGGCTGGGGCGGTCACCCAGAAGCCGATGGTGCAAGTGGCTTTTCCGCAGGTTTTCATAATTTGGCAAATTCACCCTTAGAAATGTGCGAAGCCCTTTTTCCAGTAACGTTCACTCAATATGGTCTTATCCCAGATTCTGGCGGTGACGGCGAACACAGAGGAGGGTTAGGTCTTGCACGAGAGTGGCGGTTAGATGCCGATTGGGGAGTGCTGTCGGGGAATTTTGATCGTTTTAGATTTCCCCCATATGGCCTCAACGGCGGCAAACCAGGAACTCCGGGAAGATTTATTTTGACCAGGGACGGTAAATCCGAACTTCTTCCATCAAAGATTTCAGGTGTACAGCTAAAGCGTGGTGATAAGGTTCGGCTGGATACGTCTGGAGGTGGAGGTTGGGGGGATCCCTCTAGACGTGATCCTAAATTGAAATTGGCTGATCAGCGCGCAGGTTACACTTCTTCGTCTTAGATAGAATCAATCTCTTCGTTTGCGGCCATATAATTCAAGGCGATGGTCAATCAGATCATAGCCTAGCCTTGCCGCTACACGCTCTTTCAAGGCTTCAAGCTCTGCATCGACGAACTCAATAACCTCGCCGCTTTCAATGTCAATAAGATGCTCATGATGTTCGCCAGTCTCTTCGTACCTTGCTCTGCCTTCACCAAAGTCGTGACGGACCAAAATATTTGCGTCTTCGAATAGCTTAAGTGAGCGATATACGGTGGCTATAGAAATACGGGGGTCTATTTCCGTCGCACGTCTGTAAACAGTCTCTACGTCTGGATGATCCTCTGCATTGGAGATAACACGGGCTATGATCCGACGCTGATCGGTCATTTTTAGGCCCTTTTTTTCGCAGAGCCTTTCCAACTGCGTAAGTTTTGCCATCGCCTCAGCTCCCAGGACTGAATACGTTTTAGTTTGATCAGTAGGTTTTGGGAAGCGGCCAGTTAAGAAGTCATTTTAATTCGTTATTTTGAAAGGGTGTGAGATTTAAGTTTTCGATACTTTAAGTGGAGGCTAAATTTGTCTTATTGCTGGCTGTCGAAATATGTTTTTCCGCATGCCGATGCGGCTTAAGGAAAAATTTTCTTCGCTCTACAAAAATCTTAAATGTGTTGAAAATTGCGCAAAGCGCCTCATTTTGTTAGATGCTAGGCCAAAGTAAAAATACATCAATTTTAGACTATCTGTGGCTAATGCTTAAGATTGGGCAATAGATCCAGAAAAAAGATTTTAGACAGGACAGCGTTCATCATGGACAACTTAGGCAATGTGGGTGGAATGACACCGCCAGACAGCTCGGCGCTGATTAAAGATACTGACATGGCTAACTTCATGGCAGATGTGATTGAGGCCTCCAATGAAACTCCTGTAATTGTTGATTTTTGGGCGCCTTGGTGTGGGCCTTGCAAACAATTAACACCAGTCTTGGAGAAGGTCGTTCATGCAGCCCAAGGCAAGGTTCGCATGGTTAAGGTGAATATTGACGAAAATCAGCAGATTGCTCAGCAACTGCGCATTCAGTCTATTCCGATGGTTTATGGCTTTAAGCAGGGCCGTCCAGTGGATGGTTTCCAAGGGGCTGTTCCTGAAAGCCAGGTCCGAAGTTTTGTAGAGCGTTTGGTGGGCGGGGAGGTTAAGAGCCCGATCGAAGAAGCAATAGATCAAGCCAAAGATGCAGGCGAAGCGGGCGATTGGCCAACTGCAGCTAACATCTTCGCCCAGGTATTACAGCATGAACCTGAGAATTCTACTGCGCTCGCAGGTCTCGCTAGAGCAGCTTTAGCTGAAGATGATCTGGAGAATGCGAAAGATTTTATTGGACGGATCCCAGAAAAAGACAGAAGCGATCCTTTTGTTGCTAGTGCTGTGTCCGCCGTTGATTTGGCGGGGCAGACAGTTGGGTCTGATATGGCAGAAGTCGAGGAATTACGGCGACAGGTAGATGCCGACCCGAAAAACCATCAAGCACGTTTCGATCTTGGCATGGCATACTTTGCAGCCGGAATGGCGGAGGAGGCAGCAAACGCAATGCTCGAAATTGTTGCTGCAGACCGCTCCTGGAATGAAGAGGCTGCACGCAAGCAGCTCGTAAAGTTCTTTGAGGCTTGGGGGCCTATGGACGAACAAACCCTAGCGGCTCGACGTCGTCTATCTTCAATACTGTTTTCTTAGAAGGTGAAATGATGGTCACAAGCAACCCTTTAGCGGGTTTACCATCCAACGTGCCCGTGTTTCCTCTTGCTGGGGTTTTACTGCTCCCGCGAGCACACTTGCCTCTGCATATATTCGAGCCGCGCTACCGATCTATGACAGAAGATGCGTTGGCGGGCGATGGTATGATCGCAATGGTGCAACCGCGCGATCCTTCGAGCTCCGAGGTAAACCCTGAAATTTATCCTGTGGCATGTTTGGGCCGGATTGTTAACGAAGAGAGACTTGAGGATGGTCGCTGGCAACTAACGTTGGAGGGTGTAACTCGATTTAGAGTTGCTGAAGAGCTTCCATTAAAGCACGGGTATAGAATTGTAAGACCAGATTATTCTGAGTTTCAGTCTGATCTTAGCACTCAGGACGTAGCAACAGATATTAAGCGAGATACGTTGTTAGCTGCATTCTTTCAGTATCTTGGTGGACGAGGTTTAAGTACTGATGAGCAAGCTATTTCTCGTTTGAAAGATGAACCTTTGGTTAACGCTCTTGCGATGGCATGTCCGTTTTTCCCGGCTGAGAAACAAGCTCTACTGGAAAGCCAAACAATTTTGGATAGGGCTAAGATGCTGCAAGCCTTACTAGAGCTGTCATCTCGTCCCGAAGCAGCTAATGATGATGAGCCGCCTCGTCTGAACTAATGTCGTGAACTCTCAATTGGTTTAAATTCAAGTTTAGGCTAGAAGTAGGGTTCACTTAAATTTCTGGGCCATTGAGAAGGATCTATGGGTCATAATAATACCCCGCTTGTAGCTGTTTCAGCGTGTCTCAAGGAAGTGAATACTTTCAAGATGCATACGGCGAGTCACCGGCATGTTGAGGGACTTGTAGAGGTGTCAGGGGTTCTGCCTATTGTAATGCCAGCAGTGGGGCGCAAGGCTGATCCTACTCCGCTTTTAGATCATATTTCAGGCCTTCTACTCACGGGTAGTCCTTCGAATGTTCATCCAGATTTCTATGGGGACATCATAGCGTCGCCCGAAACAGTCATAGACTTAGATAGAGATAATACAACGCTTCCTATGATACGTGGGGCAATTGAGAGAGGTATTCCTGTTTTTGCAGTATGCCGAGGGATTCAGGAGCTCAATGTAGCTATGGGTGGCACGTTGCATCAGTATGTACACCTTTTGCCAGGGAAGCGGGACCATCGTTCTAATAAAGCTTTGCCTCCTGGTCAGAGAGCCGGTTTAGCCCACTCAGTAACGCTTTCTGAAGGGGGTAGGTTGCGTGACATACTTGGAGCAGAGGAAGTGATTGTAAATTCTCTTCATGCTCAGGCAGTCAATGAACCAGCCCCTGGAATGATTGTTGAAGCAATGTCTGAAGATGGGGTTATTGAAGGTATATCGATGCCTCAAGCCCCGGGTTGGGTGTTAGGTGTTCAATGGCATCCTGAAGCAACCTTCAGAGAAGACCTGCCCTCTCGGAAATTATTTGAGGCTTTTGGGGCTGCGGTAAAGAATTATGCTGCTGGCAAATCGCTCGCAGCGGCAGAATAATTTTTGTTAGAAATGAAAAACCGCACTGCCTCCGTTGACGCCTCGTTTGCAAGAAATTGGATCATTGCTGGCGCTGACAATATATCACTCAGGGTCTACGGTTGGCATAGTAATACGGGTCGGCGACCTGGTCTGTTTTGGGGTCACGCTAACGGTTTCTCAGCCGGAGCTTATAGCCCTATGCTCAATGAATTAGCTCGGGATTTTGATATCTTTGCAGCTGATCTTCGTGCTCATGGTGGATCCGCTGACCTGGGCGGTAATTACGACCGAATGATCACTGCAGATCGTCTTGCTATTGATATGATTTCAGTAATCAAGTCCGTGCGAGAGCATTCTCCATTGCAGCCATTGCACTTTGCGGCGCATTCTATGTCAGGACTTGCTGGGTTAAGAATGGGTGCAATTTTTGGTCTTTCTCCCTTTAGGTCCATGACCTTATTTGAACCGCCTTTGGTTCCAACACCAGACTTCATGCTGCATAACGAAGCAGTGTCCGTCGGCCATCTCCTATCAGTGCGGGCAACCAAACGAAAACAGGTTTTGCCGTCTCCAGAAAAGTTTGCAGAAATGCTTTCAGAACGACCTGGTTTCTGCAATTGGCGACCTGAAATGCTTAAAGCATTTGTAAATTCAACCCTCGAGCCAATGGATGATAGTGAAGGCTTTAAACTGAGATGTCCTGCGGAGGCGGAGGCAGCTGGTTACCGGCTGACTTTGGACACCTCAACCTTTGCTGCACTAAAGCGATTTGATCGGCCAATCGTTTTTGTTGAGAGTGACCCTTCAACCCAAGGTCCTGCTCCAAGCTGGGCTACCATGGCCCAAGGGGTCGCCGCGAAACAAGCGCCAAAAGGTAGGCTTGATCGGATTAATGGCACAAGCCACATGATGCCGTTCGAAAAACCTGAAGCAGTAATCAAACGCATACATGAGTCGATTGCGAGTTCTTGAATTTAGGACACCTGTATTTCTCTAAAGCACTTGGTATTTCAATTAGGAAAATGCCTAAGCATTAGTTTCGTCATGGGCTGAAATTTTCATGTTGTAGGTCTGTAAAACGCTCTGTGGGTTTTTCTCATGCAGAGAATTGGTTTGTCTATAAAGGGACGATGATATGCGTCTGATTACTTGGAATGTAAATTCGGTTCGCTTGCGCCTCGATGGCCTTTCAAGGTTAGTTTCGGAAACGGGTGTGGACGTTGTCTGCCTGCAAGAGATAAAGGCGGACAAGACTAAGTTCCCCTTTGAGACAATACGCAATATTGGCTTTCCACATATCGAGATGGAGGGAATCCCAGGTTACCATGGAGTTGCTACTCTATCCCGAATCCCGATGGAGCGCATTGAAGGTCGAGATTGGTGCGGTAAGCAGGATGGCCGTTATATCGGTGTAAAGCTTAACAGCGGACTTTCAGTTCACAACTTTTATGTACCTGCTGGTGGAGATGAGCCTGACCCCGAAGTGAACAGTAAATTCCAGCATAAGTTAGATTTTCTTGATGAAATGGCTATTTGGGGACAAAGCCAAACACATGCGGACGCTGTTCTGGTAGGCGATCTTAATGTAGCGCCCTTACCGAATGATGTATGGTCTCATAAGGCCTTGTTAAAGGTTGTCAGTCATACTCCAATTGAGGTTGATGCCCTGCAGAAAGCTCAAACTTTGGGTCGGTGGACGGATTTGGTAAGGCTTAAAATCTCTGAAGACACACCTTTATTCTCTTGGTGGAGCTACCGATCTAAAGATTGGTTGCAAGCTAACCGAGGACGCCGGCTCGATCATATTTGGGGCTTAGGTGCTGCGGTTGATACATTGTCAGCAGCTTCAGTAATTAAGGAAGCCCGTGGTTGGGAAAAGCCTTCTGACCATGCACCTGTTATGGTCGACTTTGACGACTAATACCGATGCATTCACCTCAGAGATTTTGGCTCTGGCCAGTCTCCAATTGAAATCACGTGAGAAACAAGCCCCGAATTTTCATCCCACAGATGTAGAGCAGCTCCTGGAGGCTCGAATGCCATAGAGAGAGATGCTCCTTTTTTTGCATTAAATGCAAATGGAAAGGCACAGGATGGAGCAACAATTGTGGCAACGCCCCCGCAAACTCCAACTACACTGCGATGGTTGTGACCAGCTAAAATACGAATTACCTGGCCTTGCTTCTCTAATATACCAGCAAGTTGGTCTGCACCCTGAAGGCCAACTTTTGCAAACCCATCGAGGCCTGGTGCCATGGGGGGATGGTGAAGAGCAATGATTGTGGGTCGGCTATCCCGGCTGAGTTGGGCATGCAAAAATTCCAATCGACTTTTGCATAGTGCACCACTGACTTCTCCAGGCACTAAACTATCTAACATGATTATGTTAAGCGGCCCGGCATCGATTGTGTATTGAATAAAAGCTGTCGCTTGATCCTTGCTGGGCATCCAATTTTCATCTGAAAATGCGGCCCTCATCTTTGCACGGTCGTCATGATTGCCGGGTATTGCGAACAGTGGTGCCTTTAGTTGTGCTAAAATTTCTCTTGCAACACGGTAAGCTTCTGGCGTGCCGTGGTGTGCTATGTCGCCGGTGTGGAGAACCAAATCTGGACTAGCTGCGTTCATAGCTTTAACTGCAGCTAAAAGGCGCTGAGCTGGGTCAATTATGCCATGAGATTTTTCGCCTAATGGAAGTATGTGACTATCACTAATTTGACCTATCAGCACGGCTTCATTCCATTACATGAGAGGAAAGAGGATCCATTTTCCTTTTTGAACATTCAAACCTTTTTTAGACAAAATATCTGCGGTCGTCTTCGACATTTTTCCAAGAAATTATCTGCTTTGAGGAGTGTTTTTGTGAAAGGCGCTATTCTTATTGAGCTTTCAGGATGAAGGTGGGCGAGTTAAAACAGCATCTATGAATTCACCTATATTTTTTCGAATTGACCCTTCATTTGCTTCTTTCAGTCGGGTTCCCCAAAGTAATTTGTCTTGGGTAAAGCGGGCGGTATAAGAGGTTTGAATGGTTTTAAGCAGGTAGGGTTCGTCGACGCCCGCTTTTCGCACCCGATAATTCACATTTGCAGTGACTTCAACGTCGATACTTATGTAAGGTTGAGATAACCCAAGAAGATTTACTTCAACATCATATCTGCATGTTTCGGGAGTTTCCGCGAGAAGACCATTGTTTTTGAGAGAAGCTTCCAAAGCAATCAAAAAACTTGCGTTGTCGACTTCTGATACCCAAAGAGGGTTAGTAGTCTTGCCACCATCTACGGTCTTCACACATATGGACCTAGAAAGGTTAATGTCAGCCGGAGATGATGCGTTAGCTCTTGAGCTTGAAGTCATTGGTTTGATACTTGCAGGCTTGGCGCAACCTGAAATTCCTAAAGCGACGAGCAAAATAGCGGAAATTTGCTTGATTGATTGATAGGGAAGCATATGCTGATTCCGTAGTCCCAATGACATTTTAAAGGTATTCAATTTGCGTATCATCGCGATTATTGCGCTGGCGGCAATGGTTGTCGCATGTGAAACTCGTCAGGCGCAGCTTGTGCCCCTTTCGCAGCCTGGAGATGAAACCCTGAAATGCCCAGAAATAGCTGGGCTCATGGCGGATAATCGAGACAAAGCGGCGAAACTCGCAAAGATAGATAAGGAAATTGCAACGGGAAATGCTATCGCTGTGGCGGTAGGTAAAGCATTTTTTTGGCCAGCGGTGTTAGCGGTGGATCTTTCTGATGTTGAGCAAATCGAGATGCGTTCGCTTGTTGATCGAAATCAAAGGCTTGGTGAATTAGCCAAGGCAAGAGGCTGCAGTGAAATATCCACCTCTTCCAAAGACGTAAAAAAGTGAGATAACCCGATGCATGTTGGAGTAGCTTTATTTTTCACAGACCATTCCATTCGACCATCTGATCTTGCTGCTGCCCTAGAAGAGCGAGGGTTTGAGAGCCTATGGGCCCCTGAACATAGTCACATTCCTCTCACTCGAAACTCTCCTTGGCCGCAGGGTGGCGAGCTACCCAAAAAATATTTTCAGGTGATGGACCCATTTGTAACTTTGACAGCTGCTGCAGGGGCGACCTCTAGTTTAAAAATAGGCACTGGGATCTGCCTAGTGCCGCAAAGGGATGTCTTCCAGACAGCAAAGTCAGTTGCATCGCTTGATGTAATTTCTGGTGGGCGTTTCCTTTTTGGTATAGGCGCCGGTTGGAACACTGATGAAATGATAAATCATGGTGTTGATCCATCTTCTCGCATGAAGCTCATGAGGGAAAAAATTGAGGCTATGCGTGTTATTTGGCGAGATGAAACGCCAGAATATCATGGTGAATTAGTCAGCTTTGGACCAATGCAAACTTGGCCAAAGCCGTTGAGAGCACCGCCAGTTTATCTTGGTGGAGCATTCCCGTATGGAGCTCGTCGAGCTCTTAGGTATGCCGACGCTTGGCTTCCTCATGCGCGCCGCCCGACCTATCATATTTTGGAAAAGTTGCCGGAATTTAGGGCGATGGAGCAAGAGGCTGGGCGCCAAATTCCAATTACTGTTTTTGGTGGTGAGCAAGATCCAGAAATGTTGAAGCAATATGCGGATGCAGGGATTGAGCGTGTTGTTATCAATATAGAGCCTATGGGACGTGACGAGAGCTTGGCCAAGTTAGATGAATGGGTCGCAGCAGGCATCGTTTAGGTTTGTTTTGGCAATAAATTAAAAAACATAAATGTTTTTAGTTTCTTTGCTTTAATGCGTTATGCAGAAATCTTTGCAAGCGCTGCTGCGGCGCATCGCCTATCTCGCCGAAATTTAATATCCAAGCTATCTTTTCAGTTATTAGTTTTTATATAAAAGCGTGCACTTTACGCTCCCGCACATGTATTCTTTCATGGAGATCTTCAATGCCTGACTCAACGCCCGCAAGCACCAAGGTTAGCAAGCTGCCACCTTTTGACTGGACTGATCCGTTCTATTTGGCTGATCAGCTCGATGAAGAAGAGCGCATGACTTTTGAAGCCGGTGTGAAATTCGTGGAGGCTGAGTTGGAGCCTGGCGTGATGGAAGCTAACCGTAATCAAACTTTTGATCGCAACATTTACAAAAAACTAGGACAGTCTGGTTTCTTAGGTGTCGGTCTAGAAGGGTATGGCTGTCCCGGTGGTTCGGCAGTTATGTATGGATTGCTAGCTCGTGCAGTTGAAGGCTGCGACAGCGCGTATCGGTCGGCAATGAGTGTGCAATCTAGTCTAGTGATGTACCCAATCCATACATACGGCTCAGAAGAGCAGAAACAGAAATATCTGCCAAAGCTCGCTTCTGGCGAGCACGTCGGGTCTTTTGGCTTAACAGAGCCAGACCATGGCTCAGACGCTGGCGGTATGAAGTCCCGCGCAGTCAAAGTTGATGGCGGTTATAGGCTTACCGGTGCAAAAATGTGGATCACATCTTCACCAATCGCTGATGTGCTAGTGGTATGGGCTAAAGATGAAGCAGGTGACATCCGCGGCTTCATTCTTGAGCGAGGTATGGAAGGTCTTTCCACTCCAAAAATTGAGGGGAAATTTTCACTTCGAGCTTCACCGACTGGCGAAATAGTCATGGATGATGTCTTTGTGCCGGACGAAAATCGCCTTCCGAATGCCAAGGGTTTAGGTGGACCATTTGGCTGTTTGAATAAGGCTCGTTATGGAATTGCGTGGGGTGCTATGGGGGCAGCCGAAGCTTGTTGGCGAGCAAGTCGTGAATATGTCATGAACAGGACTGCATTTGGGAAACCTTTGGGGGCAAATCAACTCATTCAGAAAAAGTTAGCTGATATGCAAACCGAAATTGCACTCGGTTTCCAAGCCGCTCTTCGGGTGGGGAGATTAATGGATGAAGGTCGTGCGGCACCAGAAATGATATCCCTAATAAAGCGGAACAATTGCGGTAAAGCTCTCGATATTGCTCGGTTGTCTCGCGATATGCACGGTGGAAACGGGGTTTCTGACGAGTATAAAGTTATTAGGCACATGATGAACCTAGAGGCAGTAAATACCTACGAGGGTACCCATGATGTTCATGCACTGATCCTTGGCCGTTCGATAACTGGCATTCAAGCCTTTAGTTAGGGAGATTTAAGACTATGAGCGCTACGACAGGAATGCCACTTTCTAGATTTAAGGTTCTTGATCTTACCCGTGTGCGAGCTGGCCCAACATGTGTGCGTCAACTTGCAGACTGGGGTGCTGATGTAATCAAGGTGGAGTCCCCTCCGGATGGTAAGGAGGGATTGGGCGGATCGAGAGATGGTTTTGATTTCCAAAATTTGCATCGTAATAAGCGCTCTGTCACCTTGAATCTTAAAGACCCAAGAGGTCTGGAAGCATTTTACAAGATGGTATCCGCAGCGGATGTTGTTGTTGAGAATTACAGAGCAGATGTAAAGCATCGCTTAAAAATTGATTATGACAGCCTTGCCAAGATAAATCCTGGTATCATCCTCGGCTCAATTTCTGGCTTTGGACAAGATGGTCCCTACGCTGATCGCCCAGGCTTTGATCAAATTGCCCAAGGCATGGGTGGCCTTATGTCTATTACTGGAGAGGCAGATGGGGGGCCAATGCGCGTTGGCATTCCAGTTGCTGATCTTTCTGCAGGTATGTTTTGTGCCCAAGGCATCCTCCTAGCTCTTTTAGAGAGGGAAACTTCGGGAAAGGGACAGTGGGTAAAGACTTCACTGCTTGAAGCTCAAATCCAGATGCTAGATTTCCAAGCAGCGCGCTATCTTAAAGATAAAGAAGTCCCTAAGTCTGCAGGCAATGATCATCCAACATCAATTCCGACGGGTGTGTTTAAGACCGCAGATGGTCATGTGAACATTGCGGTTGCTGGTCAGGCAATTTATGAGCGTTTCTGTGACGCGATCAATGCTCCAGAACTCAAAGATCATCCTGATTTTGCTACTGGTGCGCTCCGATCTCAAAACAGAAAAGCAATGAATGCTGCTATAGATGCTATTACTTGCCAAAAGCCTTCAGCCTTCTGGATTGATCATTTAAATGCAGCGGGTTGTCCTTGTGGGCCTATCTATTCAATGGATCAGATGTTCGAGGATGCGCAGGTAAAGCATGTAGAGATGGCGGTGCCTGTCAGTCACCCGCGTATGGGCTCATTCCAAATTGTTAATCAGGCAATAAAAATGTCCCGTACTCCATCCAAAATTCGCTCCGCGACACCGGAACAAGGTGAGCATACCGACGCAATTCTTACTGAACTCGGTTACTCTCCTGATGCCATTGCTGCTATGCGTGACGACGGTGTGATATAATTATTTCTGAACTTAGAAAGTAACGACATGAAATTGGATTTTGGCACTGAGCATATGATTGTTGAAGTGATTGATGGCGTTGGCTGGGTCACCTTCAACAATCCTGAACGGCGAAACGCAGTAAAGTTTGAAATGTGGGAAGCAATTCCTAAAATCTTCGACACTCTTGTTGCACAGGATGACGTTCGCTGTATCGTCATGAAAGGAGCGGGAGATAAGTCCTTCGTTGCTGGTGCAGATATTTCCGAGTTCAAGGAAAAAAGATCTACACCAGAACAAGTGACGCTCTACAACGCCACTAGCGGGGCTGCATACGCTGCAATAGAAAATTGTGAAAAGCCTCTAATTGCTATGATTAGAGGTTTTTGTATTGGAGGTGGACTGGCTGTCGCTTTGTCTGCTGACATTCGTATTGCCGCTGATAACACAGTTTATGCTGTACCTGCTGCTCGCTTGGGGCTCGGCTACCGATATCCTGGTATGAAACGTTTGGTCAATTTAGTTGGCCCGGCCTACGCAAAGGAAATCTTTTTCACGGCCAGAAAGTTTAATGCTGAAGAGGCCTGGCGAATGGGATTAGTGAACAAGGTAGTCGGCCTTGATGAACTTGATGCTGCCGTTGCTGAGTATGCCGGGATGATTGCCGAAAACGCTCCCCTCACTGTGGCAGCTGCAAATTTTGCGGTGCAAACAGCAATTGCTCATGAAGCAGACCGTGATTTTGATAAGCTCGATCAAATGGTGGAAGCTTGCTTTGCGAGCGAAGACTATAAAGAAGGCCAGACTGCTTTTATGGAAAAACGCAAGCCGGTTTTTAAAGGTCGTTAAAGTATCTCATTCCCGCTTAGCTTCTTAGGCTAAGCGGGAACTTACTAAGTAATGTATGGATCTGTTAATCTGCAGCAGTCGAAGGTTCTAATTCTTCGACTACAGCAACAGTTTGAGCTGCCAGGGCTGCTTCTGCAAAATCGCCCCTTTCGTCGTCTGGAGTTGCTTGCCTGATTTTCATTCTTGAGGCTACAAACACAGCCGTAGATAAGTGAACGGCCGCAATAACGGCAAATAAACCTGGTGGTCCAATCAAACTCATAACCGTTGATGCAGCCAGGGGCCCTATGACCGCTCCGATCGAAAAGGTGAGCAGAAGTCCGCCGGCAGCCTCAACAAAACCAGAGTCCGTGACCATGTCATTCATATGAGCCGCGGAAAGTGCATAGATGGGCAAAGCAAAAAGCCCAAAGCCAGCAACGCAAATAAGTCGAATAGCCTGACTGTCGTTGCCTAGAATTGACATGAACAAATCTGCTACTGCTGCCAGTAAGCATGCTGCCATTATGATTATCCGTCGGTCCATTCGGTCAGATAGGCGCCCTAAAGGCCACTGACCTGCAGCACCAGCGATCGCGCCAACGGCCATAAAGATTGCAGCACCCTCCGCTCCTCCTCCACTTACTGCTCCATAAACAGGGCCCAAGGTCCAGAAGGCGCCATTAGATAGGCCGACACTAAATGATCCCACCAGTCCAACAGGGGACATTTTATAGAGGCGAAGGATCCTTAATTTAACAATATTCGGTGGTGCTGGTTCTTGCGAACGCGTCAAGGCTAGTGGAACAGCTGCAAGTGAAACAAGAATCGAGGCCAGTGCAAACAAGGAGAATGATCTGGGATCGTCTACAGTGATTAGTAGTTGGCCGACAGTAATCACTGAGAGATTGATTCCAAGATACGTTGAAAAAATTACACCACGACTTTCGTTCGACGCCTTTTCGTTGAGCCAACTTTCTATAATCATAAAGAGGCCGGCAAGGCAAAAACCAGTGAATAGGCGCAATACTGTCCAAACCCATGGATCAACAATTATCGGGTGTATTAATGCCACAGAAGAGCCAATTGATACCATCGCAACAAATGACCTAATATGACCGGCTCGTTTAACTATAACGGGCGCTGCTACGCATCCAATCACGAAACCAAAATAATAAGCTGCGCCAAGAGCTCCAAGCGCCATAGCTTCAAAACCCTCGATCTCAGCGCGTATTGGGGTGAGAGTGTTTTGGAGTCCGCTGCCCATCAATAAAAAGGCGACGCTTAAAAGCAGTGCAGCTACTGGTGTGAGGGCAGAGAACATTCAGCGGATCCTGTCAGATGTGTCAGGGAACTTTTTTGGCAGGTCTTTTAATTGCAAGATAAGCGTCTATAGCCTTTTAGAACTTTTGAGCCTATCGATTTATCGTCCAAAAGGGAGGTCCGCAATGTTGGATGCTAGTAGCCGTGCTTGGCGTGGAAGTGAATTGGCATCCGGAACCGGTAGATTCGATTTGCCATTGGAAGTTGCCGAAGAGCTTACAGTTGCTGCTCGAATATACGAGCAGTCAGGACAGCCAATTATTGAAGCACACCTGGCTCAGTTCGAATTGACTGTCACAAAAGAGTTTATTGCTAAGGTTTTAGTTGAACTCAAAGATGGGGTTGGATTTGCGTTAATAGACCGTTTGCCGCTTGATGAGCTAGGCGAGGATGGCGCTAAAATAGCCTATTGGTTGATGTGTTCTCTAATTGAGCGCCCCGTTGCACAAAATTGGATAGGTGACCTCATTTACGATGTGACGGATACCGGGCGTCCGCCAGGCAATGGCGTTCGGCCGGATAAAACTAACGCTGAACAGAATTTTCATACCGATAACAGTTATAATTTATGCCCCCCAAATTATGTGACCCTGCTTTGTCTGCGCGCCGCAAAAATAGGTGGGTTATCTCACATTGTATCGTTGGAGGCTGCGCATGAAGCACTTAGGCTGGAGCGACCTGATCTACTGAATCGTTTGTACCAACCGTTTTATTTTGATCGTCAAAAAGAGCATGCGCCAAAAGATACAATGACGACCCATCACCCACTTTTTACAGTCGAAGACAATAGACTTCTCGCTCGGCTTTCCAGATTTCAGGTTTCAAACGGTCAACGCCTGGCAGGTGAACCGATAGATGCGTTAGGGGTGGAGGCCTTGGACGCTCTAGAAGCACACATGAACGCTCCGGGCATGGATGTTTCGTTCACATTTGAGCCAGGGCAGATACAGATCTTGGATAATCGACGCATAGGTCATAGGCGAACAGGTTTTGAGGACTGGCCAGAGCCTCATCTTAAGCGCCTTCTGGTTCGCCTTTGGCTGCGCAATTGGGGTTCCAGCGATTATCACGGAGGTCTTGATCTGTAATTTTAAAATGTGCTTTCGGCTTAAATGATCGACTGTGTTTTGGAATGTTAGATCTACCGTTTTAAATGGGAGTGCAAGATTTTGAGTTGGAAACCTGAGTGGGTCGAACGACAACAGCCCCTAGATAACGAGGTTTTTCTCGATCATGTGGGCTGGTTTGTTGAAGACTTAGAAAAGGCGTCTTCTAGACTCAAGAATTTGGGTTTTCATGTTACCCGAGAGAATGTCCACATGAACCGTCAACCTGATGGGAGCTCTTTACCATCTGGGACGGTCAATAGGTTGATAACCCCAGCACTAGGATATCTAGAGTTTCTTGGTAGCAGGGGAGATACCGCCTTAGCCAAACAACACAAAGCACAGCTCTCCCGATACGAGGGGCTCCACCTCATGGCTTTCGCTGCCCCCAATGTTCCTGCCGAGGCACCTCGGTTAACAGAAGAGGGGTTTGAGCCACTTAAACCTGTAGATATGCGTCGAATGACGCTTACAGCCCGTGGCTCAGAAGAAGAGGCACGTTTTAGCGTTTTACGGGTGCCGCCCGAGGTTATGCCAGAGGGCCGTATTCAGTGGTGTGGACATTTCACTCCTGAGCTTGTCTGGGAGCCAGGTGAAACTGACCAGACAAACGCTATAGATGCGTTGTCAGGGGTGCTTTGGGTAGTTGAGGATTTAGAAGAAGCAACTGAGCGGTTTGCAAAATTTCTTCGTAAACCGAGCGCGCTTATCGATGAGGGCATTGCATTCATAGCATTGGAACGAGGAGTATTAGTTTTGGCAACGGACCTAGCTTGTTCCAAGGTCCTTCCAAATTTTGGAAACGTTAAGCCTCCATATGGGGCAGCAGTTATGCTTAGGTCTCGAGACATTGCGAAAACAGAAAAAGTTTTTCAATCAACAGGCGTTACATACGATAAGCGTGATGGACGTTTGTTTTTATCGCCTAATGAGGCTTTAGGTAGTTTTATGATTATTCATCCCGCGGATTTAGCTCCAGTATCTCTCTAGGAATTTTTAGAAAGTACCAAGCCGGCCAAATAAAGGGACCCACAAATCAGAACAGGGTTTTCTTCGTTTTTAGAAATATCCTCTACCGCCGCTTCCAGTGATTTATAGGCCATAGCGTCTATTCCTATATTACGGGCCTTTGCAGCGAGAGCTTCCGCCTCAAATGCTCCCTCGTTGTTTGGAATTGGAACACAAGCTGCCTTTTGAATCGCAGGGTTCAGACGACGCAGATAACTATCAGCATCTTTTCTCTCCATCATCCCAATAATTAGTTGAGGAGGCTTTGCCCAAGTATTTATCTCAGACGCTAGGGCCTCGGCTGCAGCAGGATTATGCCCACCATCTATCCAAAGTTTGCGTGGCGCGAGAGAAGACACCAAGGGGCCCTTAGAAAGAAGCTGCAGGCGTCCTGGCCATTCCACAGACTTCATTGCCCGATGTGCTATACTTTCTGTCAGATCAAACCCTTCTAAGTAGTTCAATGCAGCTAAAGCCAAACCAGCATTGCTATATTGCCAGTCACCAGCCAGAGAGGGGCGTGGAAGTTGCCAATTGCACTTTTCATCCTGGAAGTGAAAGTAATTTTGGCCCGGCGTGATCTTCCAATTATTACCTTCTATTCTGAGCTGCGTGCCGACCTTAGAAGCTTCGGAAATGATTACATTATAAACTTCAGAAGTTTGGTATGCAGAAACGGCACGGCATTTTGGTTTTAAAATTCCGGCTTTTTCCCAGGCTATTTTGGAAAGCTCGGGCCCTAGGAATTCTAGATGATCGAGTGATACCGGTGTGATTACAGACATCGCTGGAGAAGGAAAAACATTCGTCGCATCGAAACGTCCTCCAAGTCCAACCTCAACAATTGTTGCGTCTGCTGGATTGTCAGCAAAAGCCAAAAATGCGGCTGCGGTTAACATTTCAAAAAATGTTATTTGGCGGCCAGCGTTTACGCGCTCACAATGTTCTAGAATAGAGAGGAAAGCATCCTCCGTTATTGGCGCATCATTCAGGCGTACTCTTTCAGTAAAGCGAACCAAATGGGGGGATGTATACACGTTAACCGAATATCCAGCCTCATTTAATAAGGCGCGAAGAAAGGCACAGGTTGAACCTTTCCCGTTGGTGCCGGCCACATGAATTACATTCGGTAAGTCGAGGTGCGGGCATCCAAGATCCTTCAGCAAACGCTCAATTCGTTCAGTTGAGAGATCAATTAATTTTGGATGCAGCTCAGAGAGACGCTCAACAATACGGGAGGTTGCAATCCGATCGATTGCCCTAGCTTGCTCCGTCACTTTTCAGATTTAGCTCTCTTGGTAGTGCTCTCAGAAGCTGTCGATTTGTCACTAGATTCCAACTTTGCGTTTCTTACAGTTTTAGTCTTCCCAGCAGTATGAAGATTAGGGTTCATTCCCGCATCAAGGTTGGGGAACATCAGAATACTCAATACTTTGCCTAGCGCTGCCTTAAGATCGTGTCGGCTGACAACCATATCTAACATGCCGTGTTCAAGGAGGTATTCAGCTCGTTGGAAGCCTTCAGGTAAGGTCTGTCCAATGGTCTCTTTGATTACACGTTGACCTGCAAACCCTATGCCTGCGCCAGGCTCAGCAATAGAAATATCTCCTAACATTGCGAAGGATGCAGATACACCACCAGTCGTTGGGTCGGTTAGCAAGGTTACATAGGGTAATTCTGCATCTTTAAGCAGTCCTAGGGCTGCAACAGTTCGCGGCATTTGCATGAGTGAGAGAATGCCTTCTTGCATTCTGGCCCCACCTGACGCTGTTATGGCAATGAAGGCAGCATTTCGCTTCACCGCTTCTCTGGCTGCTGCAACAAAACCTGCACCGACCGCCGCGCCCATGGACCCCCCCATGAACCCAAAATCGAGCACAGCAATAACAGCTGGCACTCCCTCTATCGTGCCGTAAGCCGCCTTGAGAGCGTCGTTTTCACCACTTTTTTGTTGAGCATCTTTTAGCCGGTCTGTGTAGCGCTTTTGATCTCGAAATTTTAAAGGATCTACGGGCGTTTCTGGCAAGCGTATGTTTTCGCGGCTGCCTTCATCTAATAGTAAAGAAAAGCGTCTATCTGCGCCTATTCGCATGTGATGGCTGCAGTTGGGACATACCATTGCAGCCAGTTCCAGATCCTTATGGAAAATCATCTGGGCACAATCAGGGCACTGACGCCACAGATCTGCTGGCGCGGGCGTTCGTCTGACAAGTTGTTGAATTTTTGGACGAACGTATTTGTCGAGCCAGCTCATGTGTTGATCCTCACTCCATCGGCAAGATTCTTCACCAAATGAAGTACATCGTCCACCAGGCCTGGTAGGGCTTTACCATTATCGTCAAGATTTGCGGCTACTCTTTCCACCACGGCTGATCCTACTACCGCGGCATCTGCTGTCCGGGAAACGGCACTTGCCAATTCTGGTGTTCGGATACCGAACCCTACAGCAAGTGGTAGATCGGTATGCTTGCGAAGTCTTTCTGCAGCTAATTGAATAGAATCAATTGTTGGTGATGTAGTTCCAGTTATTCCGGCAATCGATACGTAATAAATGAAGCCTGAGGCATGTTTTAAAACTTGAGGAAGACGCTTGTCGTCAGTCGTTGGAGCTATGAGACGAACGATGTCGATACCTGCATTTTGGACAGGTACGCGAAGCTCCTCTTCTTCTTCCGGTGGAAGGTCTACAGTAATGAGGCCATCCACTCCACTCTCGGCAGCTGCTTTGGCGAATGTCTCACAGCCCATCGAATATATTGGGTTGAAATATCCCATCAAAACAATTGGAGTGTCGTTATTGGTTCTCCGAAAATCTCGGATAATTTCTAACGTCCCCTTTAATGTAGCTCCTGCCTTTAGGGCACGTTGCCCTGCAGCCTGAATTGATGGCCCGTCCGCAGCAGGGTCAGTGAAAGGAACACCAATTTCTATTATATCGGCTCCTGCTTCAGGCAGCCCCGCGAGGATCTTTTTGAATGTATTTGGATCCGGATCACATGACGTGAGGAATGGAATAAATCCTCCGCGGCCCTGAGTTTTAAGCTCGGCAAACCGTTTTGAGAGCCGGCTCATATTGGCATTCCTAAACGTTCAGCCACGGCAAAAACGTCCTTATCTCCTCGTCCACACATATTCATTACAACAAGTTTTTCTTTTGGCTGTTTTCCTGCCCATCGCAGAACAAAGGCTAAAGCGTGCGCTGGTTCAAGAGCCGGTATGATGCCCTCCAGTTTTGCGCAAGTTTGAAAAGCTTCTAGAGCTTCATCATCTGTAGCATTTACGTATTTAACGCGCCCTTGCTGGGCTAGCCATGAATGCTCTGGCCCTATCCCTGGGTAGTCTAAGCCAGCAGATATGGAGTGCGCTTCAACAATTTGCCCATCATCATCTTGCAACAGATAAGTGCGGTTGCCATGGAGTACTCCTGGCGTTCCACCACCAATGGCTGCAGCATGCTCACCGGTATCCACACCTCGTCCAGCTGCTTCGACCCCAAACATCTCAACATCTTTATCGTCGAGGAAAGGGTGGAAGATACCTATGGCATTTGAACCCCCACCTATACAGGCGATCAGTGTATCAGGAAGACGACCTTCAGCAGCCATAATTTGTTCGCGCGTCTCGCGGCCAATTACGGATTGAAAATCTCTTACCATTTCAGGGTAAGGATGAGGGCCGGCAGCCGTTCCAATGACGTAGTATGTGTCGTGCACGTGAGCCACCCAATCACGCAGCCCTTCGTTCATTGCATCTTTTAAGGTCTGTGAACCGGACGTTACTGGACGAACTTCCGCGCCAAGAAGTTTCATCCGTGCAACGTTAGGAGCCTGCCTCTCAACATCCGTAGCACCCATGTAGATCACGCAGGGAATGTCAAAGAGAGCACAGAAAGTTGCTGTTGCAACCCCGTGCTGGCCGGCTCCGGTTTCTGCAATAATACGGGTTTTACCCATGCGTTTAGCTAACAAAACCTGGCCCAGGACATTATTGGCCTTATGGCTTCCGGTATGGTTTAGCTCATCGCGTTTAAAATAAATTTTTGCTCCGCCGAGATGCTCGGTGAGTCGTTCGGCAAAGTACAGAGGACTTGGTCGGCCCACATAGTGCGCAAGGTAATAGTCCATAAGGCGCAAGAATTCAGGGTCCTTGCGCGCATCATGGTACGCCTGCTCCACCTCTAAGATAAGAGGCATTAAAGTTTCGGCAACATAGCGCCCACCGAAAAGGCCAAACCGGCCGGTTTCGTCCGGGCCAGCGCGAAAAGAATTTAGGCCGTCGGGGCTCATCGTTTGAATGGCTTTCAAGGTCTTGTGAAAATATGAAGGGACAATAGCGCCGAGAGCTAAGAAATCCAACTAATTTAGCTATTTATATTGTCAGGAATTCCGTGCGGCCCGGATAAAAGCTCGGATCATGTCTGGGTCTTTCACCCCACGCGAACTCTCAACCCCAGAGGAAACATCAACGGCGTTAGCTCCCGTCAGACGAATTGCTTCTTTTACATTATCTTGCGTTAGGCCACCTGAAAGCATCCAAGAGTTTGAAAGTTTCTGATTGGCTAGAAGGCTCCAGTCAAAGCTAATTGCATTGCCTCCCGGTAATGAATCGGGTTTCGATGGAGGTTTGGCGTCAAAAAGCAACATACCTGCTGATGTGCCCCATTTCAGAGAGCTATTTAGATCATCTGCGGTTGCTATTGGGATAGCCTTGATAATGGGTAGACCAAATTTGCGACGTATTTCGCTTGTCCGTTCAGGGGTCTCACTTCCGTGCAATTGAATTATGTCGAGCGGTACTTTGGTTATAATTTCAGAAATTTCAAAATCAGTCGGATTAACCATCAAACCCACGCGTTTTGTTCGTCCTTCAGACGCTTTTGCCAGCTCATATGCGATTTCCGTGGTTACAGCTCTTGGAGATGGTGGAAAAAAAACAAAACCTACATACGTTGCATCGCATTCTAGCGCTGCATCTAGGCCAGTAGGTTCGGAGATCCCACAAATTTTAACTTCGATCTGCATGCGGCCTCTGTTTTAGGTATTCATTTCTTTAGTTTGAGTTCGAATCTATTGCGGGAAGAATTTGGTGTTGTTGGGATTTCAGTTCGTCTTTCAGGCGTCCTACTTCTAAATCAGCATCACGAAGCTCACGACGGGCTTTTCGAAGTTCCTGGCGTGTTCGGCCAAACTTTATCCAAGCTCTTATCCAACCTAGCAGGAACCCCAATGCAATTGCTGTAAGGATTGGGAGGAACAACGGCATATCTATGCGCTCTTCTAGAGGCCATATGCCGACACCTACTGTGTCTGTGTTTGCCATAGAAAAAAATACTGCGGCTACAAGAATGATCAGACGAATTAGAAAGCTAAGCGCGGGCATGATCATTGTCTCGTTCAAATGCCCACTAAAGTGGGGGATTGAGCCTGGGGTCTAAGAATAAGGTAAAGGACAAGATTTTGGAATTCTTAAGTCAGATCTTTAAAAGGTCTTAAAGACATCTAACAAATCTTTCTCTGATGTCATCCCATGAGCCAAAGCTATCATTAAAAGTACTCTGGCCTTCTGCGGTGAAAGGTTGTCAGAAACCACCATTCCTTTTGGTCGAAGTCCATCAAAATGAACCACACGTCCGGAGAGAGAACGAGTTGCCTGCACGACTGCAATACCAGACTCTAAGGCTTCCCCTATTGCCTTACGTTCTCCCGGAGTGGTCATGCCTGGGGCAAAACCAGCGACTATAATTCCCGATGGCTGTGATGCCATGAGGCCACGTATTTGAGCCCCGTCTGAGCCCGCATAACTTATTGCGATATCAACCCTAGGCAGATCAGAATTAACAGAAAATGGAGTATTTGGCGCATGAGCACGGATTGGACGTCGATAGATGGCTACTTCATCAGCATCCGCATGCCCCAGAAGACCAAAATCAGGTGTATGAAACGTTTGCAGTCGGAAGGTAGATGTTTTTGTAACTTCTCGAGCAGCATGTATTTCGTCATTTAGGCATACTAGGACCCCTAAACCTCGAGCTTGAGGTGCCGCGGCTACCCTTGCCCCATTGACGAGGTTAAGAAATGCGTCTGTTGAAAGTCCGGTAGGTGGTCTCTGTGCCCCTACGAGTACGACGGTCTTTTCAGTTTTTAGTACTAGGTTCAGAAAGTATGCTGTTTCTTCAAGAGTAGCAGTGCCGTGAGTTACCACAGCGCCAACCAAATCTGGGTCGGCAGATAAGATGTTGTCGATATGCTGGGCAAGATCAGGCCAATCGGCTGGCCCCATGGAAGTCGAGTGGACTTGTCTGAAAGGGGCTTCACTTATATCCGCAACTTCCCTTAGAACTGGGTTCATTCTAAGCAGCTCGTCTAGCGGATATACCCGCTTAGTTCGACTGTAGGCTATGAGATCAAGTGGATCGGTTCCGTGTGACGCAATCGTTCCACCTGTCCCAATGAATGCTACCTTAGGCTTGCGCATGCGCTAAGCCGCAGCTTCCGCAATCACGCGCATGGCTTCTTTTGATGCTCCACCAAGTAGAATTGCCCCGACAGCGCCTGAGTTTGAAGCTTCTTTCCATACTTGAATACGGTCCTTGATACGATCCGGAGGACCTACCAAGCATAGTTCGTCGACTAGAGCGTCCGGAACAGCAGCCATTGCTTCTTTCCGTCGGCCACCCAGGAACGCATCCTGAATTTCAGATGCAGCGTCTGCGTAGCCGAGGCGCTTTGCGTAATCATTGTAAAAGTTTTTTTCTCGAGCTCCCATTCCACCAATATATAGCGCTAATTCAGGTCGAATTTTATCTCGACAAGCAGCAACATCATCACCCATAGCGACACGCACATATGGACAGATATCGAAATCAGCCAAGGTTTTTCCATTATTTGCTTTGGATATTCCCTCTAAAACTGG